>Ga0224505_10000119_pt1 | contig 60153 bp, 57 predicted proteins | sample SF_Jan12_sed_USG_FD_169102 | JGI IMG/M metagenome (GOLD analysis project Ga0224505, IMG submission 169102) | Sediment microbial communities from San Francisco Bay, California, United States - SF_Jan12_sed_USGS_4_1 | ecosystem: Environmental > Aquatic > Marine > Sediment | place: USA: California...
GATGTCTCGCCCGCGGTTCAAGCACGTAAGTGCTTGAACCGTCGGGAGCGAGTCCGGACATGCGCCGGACTCGCGACGTTGAAAAAGGTCTGGACGACCTTTTTCAACATCCTGTTAGAGGACCGCGGCGATCGACTTCGCGAGATACTCGACGTTGCCCGGCGTTATGCCGGCGACATTGATGCGGCCGGAATCGACCATGTACACCGCGTAGTCGGACTTCAGCCGCTGCACCTGTTCCGGGCTGACGCCGAGGAACGAGAACATACCGTTCGCGCCGATTACGTGCGAGAAGTCATGGCCGGGTGCGTGCTGCCCCAACGCGTCGACCAGCAGCCGGCGCATGGCTTTGAGGCGTCCCCGCATTTCGGCCAGTTCGCCGATCCACTCGGCTCGCAGCGCCTTGTCGCGCAATATGTGGCTCACGACCGCACAACCGTGATCCGGCGGTACCGAGTACATCGTGCGCACGATCTGGTAAGCCTGGCTGCGCACAGCTGTATTGGTCTTCGCGTCGGCCGAAAGCAGCGACAAGACGCCCACCCTGTCGCGGTACAGCCCGAAATTCTTCGAGCACGAACTCGACACCAGCATTTCGGGGACGCGGTCTTCCAGCAGGCGCACGGGCAGCGCGTCCTCGTCGAGCCCGGTCGCGAAGCCCTGGTAGGCGATATCGACGAACGGCACGAGATTGCGCTCGACGACGAGATCCGCGACCTGGCGCCACTGCTCGGGACTCGGGTCGAGGCCCGTCGGGTTGTGGCAGCAGGCGTGCATCAGCACGACGTCGCCCGCCGGCACCGTGGCGAGTTTCGCCATCATGTCGTCGAAACGCAGGCCACGAGTCGCTGCATCGTAGTAAGGGTACTTTTCCAGCCTGAGACCGGCGCCGCCCAGCAGGGGCACGTGGTTGTTCCACGAGGGGTCACTGATCCAGACCCGGCAGTCGGGCCTGGCGCGCAGCAACAGCCCGGCGGCGATGCGCAGCGAACCGGATCCGCCAGGCGTCTGCAGGGTCGTAATTCGATCGTTACCCGAGGATGCGTCGCCGAACGTGATGCGCTGCATCTGGTCATTGAAGACAGGGTCGCCGCCGGAACCGAGGTACGCCTTCGTATCCTGGTGCTCGACCAGGTAACGCTCCGCCTTCTTCACGGACGAGAGCACGGGCGTCCGACCATGCTGGTCGCGATACACGCCGACGCCGAGGTCTACCTTGTGCGCGCGCGTGTCCTGCTGGTGCTCGGCAATCAGTTTGAGTATCGCGTCGGCGGCCAACGCGTCGAGGGATTCGAACAAGGGGGTACTCCGGGTCTCTTTGCGCGGCTCATTTTACACGCTGCACTGCCGGGGCGGGACAACTACAGGAGGTCGAGCGGAATTTTCAGATAGGACACCCCGTTGTCCTCGGCCTCGGGCAGCTCGCCGGCCCGGATATTGACCTGGATCGACGGCAGGATCAGCGCGGGCAGGTTCAGCGTCGCATCCCGTTCCTGGCGCATTCGGACGAACTCCGCCTTCGACTTCCCGCCACCGACGTGAATGTTCGTCTGCAGCTGCTCTTCGACTGTGACCTCGTAGCGCAGGCCGCGGCTCTCTGGTGGATAGTCGTGACACATGAACAGGCGTGTGCCCGCCGGGAGCGCAAACAATTTTTGGATCGAGTCGTACAGCAGCTCCGCGTCGCCGCCCGGAAAATCGCAGCGCGCCGTGCCGAAGTCCGGCACGAACAGGCTGTCCCCGACGAATGCGGCGTCGCCAATCAGGTAGGTGATGCTGTCGCTCGTGTGGCCCGGTGTATTCAGGACCCGGCCCTCCATGCCGCCGAGCATGAACGTATCGCCATCGGCGAACAGGCGGTCGAACTGGCTGCCGTCCGGCCGGAACGGAGCCTTGAGGTTGAATACGCCCTGGAAGTGCGCCTGCACCTTGCGGATGCCCTCGCCGATGCCGACCTTGCCGCCCGCTTCCCGCTTGACGAATTGGGCGGCTGACAGGTGGTCCGCATGCGCATGCGTCTCGAGTATCCAGTCGAGTTCGAGCTTCTGTTCCCTCAGGTAGTCGAGGAGTTCCACTGCCGGTCCGCGGTCCGTTCTTCCGGACACCACGGAGAACCCGAGCACCGGGTCGATGATCGCCGCCTTGCGGCTCTCGCGATCGCTGACGACGTAGGACAGGGTCCCCGTCGGCCTGTGATAGAAGTGCTTGATGCGCAGTTCGGGCATCTCTCGCCTCCACGACCGCAAAAACAGATCCTTGCACTTTACCGGGTCAAACCGAGCGCTGCGGCGCCGGCGCCAATCGAAACCTGCCGGCGTGCGAAAGCTCAAAAAAACAGGCCGGCGGCAGGTTCGCCCTGCCGCCGGCACATGTTGTAACGGACATCGGAGCCGCCGGGGGCGGAACCGATCAGGGCATCGTCAGGCCTTCGGGGCCCAGACGGCGCACCAGCCGTTTGCGTTCACGACTTTGCCGGGGAAGATCTGGCACGGACGCCAGGCATCACCGTCGGCGCCCTGTACCAGCGCGCAGTTCGAGCAATTCTGCTCGGGTGCCGGATTCGCGCGGGTGGCGGGATCAACCGAACTGGCATCGTGCGTGTACTTCATCGACATCGCCATCGGGTCGTCTTCGGCAAGCTGCGGCATGTCCTGCGCGCGCGCTTCGGTCGCCGGGCGCAGCATGGCGCCTGCGGCTGCAACCGCCGAGATCTGCAAAAACTGGCGTCGGGCAATCTTGCTCACGGTAACTCCTTCGTTTTTCATCGTGTCGAACCCCTGCGGGGCGTCGCGTATGTTAATACAAATGGCCTGGCTTTCGGTTGTTGCGAATGGTTCGCATTTTCACTCGGGCACGCATGTCGGCATCGAAAACCGGCGCGAGTATGACACAGCGAACCTGAACGCAGGCATAACGGAGAACCGCAGTTGACAGCACCAATGCCCGGCGTGCAGACCGCACGATCGCATGCAATGCCCGCCGTCCCGCGAGGTCAGTAGCCTGCTGATGGACAGGACCAGGCCATGCCCCGAGAAAATACTCCACGCGTCCTGCCGGGCGGGGATCGCCCTGCTGTTTGCCTGTGCCGGGGCCCATGCGACGGACCGGCAGCACGAATACCGGGTAGCGGTGGACGCCGGGCTGGCGCGTCTCGAAGCCGAGGCACGATTCGCCGGACCGCAACGCCGGCTGCTGGCGCGCTCGCCGCTTGCTGCCACGGTGCTGATCGACGCCGCGACCTGTGACGGCCGGCCGTTGCGCATCGGCGGGCGCCGCATCGAGCTGCCGGATTCGAGTTTCGACTGCCTGCGCTACACGGTCGACCTGGCGCGTGCCGCGCGCGAGGAGCGGCGCAACCGGGGCCTCGCCCCGGGCAACCGGATCGTGGCCCCGTCCGTCTGGCTATGGCGTCCCGACCTCGGGGCGGAGACGACACTTCGACTTCGCTTCGACCTGCCGGACGGCCTGCGCGTGGCACTGCCGTGGCCGCGCGATCCCGGCAACGCCGACGCGTACCTGCTGGCGCGCACGCCGGAGAGCGCCGACGCGCCGGCCGTATTCGGCGCCTTCGACCAGCACGTGCTGGAGGTGCCGGGTGCGCGGCTCCGCGTGTCGCTGTTGCGCGCCGAACCAGCGCTGGACTCCGCTTCGATCCTGGCATGGCTCGTGGCGACGGCCACGGACGTGACGCTGGCCTACGGCCGCTTCCCGAACCCGGCGCCGCAGGTTGTCGTCATACCGGTGGGCGCCGCCCGCGGCGGGAAATCCGCCGTGCCCTTCGGGCGCGTCGCTCGTGATGGCGGCGAGATCGTCGAATTGTTCGTGGACCAGCGCCGGGCGCTGGCCGACTACCTCGCCGACTGGACTGCGACGCACGAATTCAGCCACCTGATGCTGCCTTATCTCGGTAGCAGCGACCGGTGGATATCCGAAGGCTTCGCCCAGTACTACCAGAACGTGCTGCTCGCCCGTGCCGGCGGCTACCAGCCCCTGGAGGCGTGGCAAAAGATCCATGCCGGCCTCGAGCGCGGTCGACAGTCCCGGCCCGAGCTGTCGCCGAACGCGGCCGCCGCCGGCGGCAAGCGTGCGGCGCTGATGAAGGTGTACTGGAGCGGTGCCGCACTGGCCCTGCTCGCCGACGTCGAACTGCGGGCGCGTACCGGCGGGGAACTGAGCCTAGATGTCGCCCTCGCCGGGCTCCAATCCTGCTGCCTGCCCTCGAGCGAGATCTGGTCCGGCCCGGAGTTGTTCCGGACGCTCGATTCACTGCTCGGCGTACCGGTCCTGTTGCCGCTATACGAAGCGCATGCCGATGCGCCGGGCTTTCCCGAACTCGACCCGGTGTTCGGTCGGCTGGGCATCGACGTCGTCGACGGCCGCGTCGTCCTGCGGGACGAGGCGGAACTCGCCTGGCTCCGGGATGCCATCACGGCCCGCAACCCTGCCGCGACCTACCGCGACCGCTTGCAGGCGGGCCCGCCGGACGACCCGCCCTGATTGGATTTTTCACTTAATAATCAATGTCTCGCGCTGCGGCAGGCGGCGCTGATATATACTTCCACCCCCCTGAAGCGAACGGCAACTCGGCAGATGACTGGCTCCAGCCTGGCAATAGACATAGACAGGGTGCAGGACGAGCGGCGGCAGCCGCAGTCCGACCTGGTCGCCGTCGAGGAACCCCTCGAGATCCAGCTGTGCTCGGCGACGGCCACCGGGGCGGCAGCGCGGAGCATTGCCGTGACGATGCGGACCCCGGGCCACGACGTCGACCTCGCGCTCGGCTTCCTGTTTACCGAGCGAGTCATCCGGCGCGCCGCGGATGTGGTATCCGCCGAGGCCGCCGGCGCGCCCGACCCCGAGTCCGGCCACCGGAATACGATACGCGTCGAACTGGATCCGGCGGTAACTGTCGATCTCGACGCCCTGACGCGCCACTTCTATACGACCTCCAGTTGCGGGGTTTGCGGCAAGGCCTCCATCGAGGCACTGCAGGTAGCCGTCGACCGCCCGGGCGGCGAGTTCAGCCTGTCGCACGGCGTGCTGGCATCGATGCCGGGGCGGCTCCGTGACGCGCAGCAGGTTTTCGACCGGACCGGCGGGCTGCATGCCGCCGCGGCCTTCGACCAGGGCGGGACCATCATCGTTGTGCGGGAGGACGTCGGCCGTCACAATGCGGTAGACAAGGTCGTGGGTGCGCTGCTGGCGGCGGACCGACTTCCGGCGGGCGACCTGGGCCTGATCGTGTCGGGCCGGGCGAGTTTCGAGCTGACCCAGAAGACGCTTGCCGCCGGCATGCCGCTGCTGGCCGCAGTCAGCGCACCGTCGAGCCTTGCCGTACGGCTGGCGCGAGAGTTCGGCATGACGCTCGTCGGATTCCTGCGGCAGGGCAATTTCAACATCTATTCCGGCGCCGGCCGGCTAAGCATTCGAGAATGACCATTCGTTACGACAAGGCAATCGCCTCCGAGATCATCGCGCAGCACGGCGCGAAACCCGAGATGCTGGTGCAGATACTGCACGGCTTCCTCGAGCGCTACTCATTTATAAGCGACGAAGCAGTCCGGCAGATCGCCGACGAGCTGAACCTGTCGCGCGCCGACGTGCACGGGGTCGTCAGTTTCTATCACGACTTCCGGCGGCAGCCCGCCGGCAAGGTGGTCGTCAAGATTTGCCAGGCGGAGGCATGCCAGGCGATGGGCTCGCGCGAGCTGACCGCCTACGCGGAGAAGAAGCTCGGGCTAAAAGTGAAGGATACGGCGAGCGACGGCAGCGTCACGCTCGAACCGGTGTACTGCCTGGGCAATTGCGCCTGTTCGCCGGCCGTGATGATCAACCAACGCGTGTACGGGCGGGTCGATGCTGCATGCTTCGATCGCCTGCTCGCCAGCACGGAGGACGCGTGACATGAGCCGCAGCGTCCGCGTATTCGTGCCGCGAGAGACCGCCGCCGTATCGCTCGGCGCCGACGAGGTCGCGGTCGCGCTCGAGAGCGCCGCGCAGCGGAATCACGGCATGGCCGTCGAACTCGTTCGCAACGGTTCGCGCGGCCTGTCCTGGCTGGAGCCGCTCGTCGAAGTCGAGACCGGCGGCACGCGAACGGCCTACGGACCCGTCGCCCCGGAAGACGTGGACGGCCTGGTCGCTGCCGGCCTGTTCGAGGGCGGCACACATGCCCTGTCGCTCGGGCCCGCCGAGAAGATTCCGTACCTGGCGACGCAGCAGCGCTGGACGTTTCGCCGGGTCGGTATCGACGACCCGCTATCGATGGACGCTTACCGCGCCGCGGGCGGCTTCGAGGGCATCGGGCGCGCCTTCGAGCTCGGTCCGTCCGCCGTCCTCGAGCACGTCATCGAATCCGGGCTGCGGGGCCGCGGCGGCGCCGGCTTTCCGGCCGGGATCAAGTGGCGCACGGTAGCCGCAGCGACGGCCGACCGGAAGTACATCGCCTGCAACGCCGATGAGGGCGACAGCGGCACGTTCTCCGATCGCATCCTGATGGAAGGCGATCCGTACACGCTGATCGAGGGCATGCTGATAGCGGGATACACCGTCGGCGCGCACAAGGGCTACATCTATCTGCGCTCCGAATACCCGCTCGCACGCCGCATCCTCGGGCAAGCCATCGCGAACGCTCGCGAGCACGGCTGGCTCGGCACCAATGTCAGGGACAGCGGCTTCGACTTCGACATCGAGCTGCATCTCGGCGCGGGCTCCTATGTCTGTGGCGAGGAAACGGCGATGCTCGAGAGCCTGGAGGGCAAGGCCGGACTGATCCGCTACAAGCCGCCCCTGCCGGCGCTCGAGGGCCTGTTCGGCAAACCGACGGTCGTAAACAACGTGGTGACGCTGGCATCGGTACCCGACATCGTTCGACTGGGCGGCGCAGCCTACGCGGCGCTCGGCAGCGGCCGCTCGAAGGGCACGCTCGCCTTCCAGCTGGCGGGCAACGTGAAGCGCGGCGGTCTCGTCGAGATACCTTTCGGCGCGACACTCCGGTCGCTGATCGAGGACTGGGGCGGCGGCACGGCTTCGGGACGCCCGGTCCGTGCGGTCCAGGTCGGCGGTCCGCTCGGCGCTTACCTGCCGGACAGCCTGCTGGACACGCCGCTCGACTACGAAGCGTTCGCCGCCGCCGGCGGCATGATCGGCCACGGCGGCATAGTCGTGTTCGACGACACGGTCGACATGGCGGCCCAGGCGCGGTTCGCGATGGAGTTTTGCTCGGTCGAGTCCTGCGGCAAGTGCACGCCCTGCCGCATCGGGTCGGTCCGTGGCGTCGAGGTCATCGATCGCATTCTCGGGAACCAGGATCGCGCCGCCAACCTCGAATTACTCGACGAACTCTGCGAGACGATGGTCCAGGGTTCGCTATGTGCCATGGGAGGGTTGACCCCCTACCCGGTCAAATCCGCATTGAAGCACTTTCCCGGGGACTTCGAGCCCCGGTCGGGAGGAAAGCGATGAATCCAACGCGACAGCACGACCTGGGAACGCCGGCGAGCACGTCGGCGGACACCGTGCGCGTCGAGATCGACGGCCGCGAGACGACCGTCAGGACCGGCACCTCGGTGCTGCGCGCGGCGCGCGAAGTAGGTGTCGACATACCGAAACTCTGCGCGACCGACAGCCTGAAGCCGTTCGGCTCGTGCCGCCTCTGTCTCGTCGAGATAGACGGGATGAAGGGCTATCCGGCCTCCTGCACGACGAAGGTCAGTGAAGGCATGAAGATCCGCACGCAGAGCAGCCAGCTTGCGAAGCTCAGGCGTAACGTGATGGAGCTCTATATCTCCGACCACCCGCTCGATTGCCTGACCTGTTCCGCGAATGGCGACTGCGAGCTGCAGGACATGGCCGGCGCGGTCGGCCTGCGAGAGGTTCGTTACGGTTTCGCTGGCGAAAATCACCTCGATGCCGAGATCGATTCCAGCAATCCGTATTTCAGCTTCGATCCGAGCAAGTGCATCGTCTGCTCGCGCTGCGTCCGCGCCTGCGACGAAGTCCAGGGCACGCTGGCACTGACGATCGAGGGCCGAGGCTTCGAATCGAAGGTTTCCGCGAGCATGAGCGACTCGTTCCTCGACTCCGAGTGTGTCTCCTGCGGCGCCTGTGTGCAGGCCTGCCCGACGGCGACGCTGATGGAAAAGTCGATCATCGACAACGGCCAGCCGGACCACAAGGTCCTGACGACCTGCGCCTACTGCGGTGTCGGTTGTTCGTTCCAGGCAGAGATGAAGGGCGACCAGGTCGTCCGGATGACGCCGTGGAAGGACGGCCAGGCGAACAAGGGCCACAGCTGCGTCAAGGGCCGCTTCGCCTGGGGCTACTCCACGCATCCCGATCGCGTCCTGACGCCGATGATCCGCGACAGCATCAGCGAACCATGGCGGGCGGTCGGCTGGGAAGAGGCTATCGGCTTTACGGCTCGCCGCTTCAAGGAAATCCAGGCGAAGTACGGTCGCAAGTCGATCGGCGGCATTACGTCCTCGCGCTGCACGAACGAAGAAGTGTTCGTCGTGCAGAAGCTGGTACGCACGAGCTTCCGCAACAATAACGTGGACACCTGCGCCCGCGTCTGCCATTCGCCGACCGGCTACGGACTGAAACAGACCCTCGGCACTTCGGCGGGCACGCAGCCCTTCGAAAGCGTCATGGATGCCGATGTCATTATTGTCATCGGCGCAAACCCGACCGAGGGACACCCGGTTTTCGCCTCACAGATGAAGCGCCGGCTGCGTGAGGGCGCCAGGCTGATCGTAATGGACCCGCGCCGCATCGATCTCGTGCGCAGCGCGCGCATCGAGGCCGATTATCACCTGCCGCTGCTGCCAGGCACCAACGTACCGGTAATCAATGCGTTGGCGCACGTGATCGTCAGCGAGGGCATGGTCCGGGAGGACTACGTGCGGGAGCGCTGTGACCTGGAATCGTTCGAGGCCTGGAAGACCATGATCCTCAGGCCGGAGAACTCTCCCGAAGCCGTCGAGCAGATCTCGGGTGTGCCCGCGGCAACAATTCGCGCCGCGGCGCGCCTGTACGGCGGCGCCGAGCGCGCGGCCATCTACTACGGCCTCGGCGTCACGGAGCACAGCCAGGGCTCGACGATGGTCATGGGCATGGCCAACCTCGCGATGGCCACCGGCAACATCGGCTACTCGGGCTGCGGCGTGAACCCGCTGCGCGGCCAGAACAACGTGCAGGGCTCCTGCGACATGGGCTCGTTCCCGCACGAGCTCGCGGGCTATCGCCCGATCACCGACGACGCGGTCCGCGCGGCCTTCTCGAAACACTGGGGTGTAGAACTCGACGGAGAACCCGGCTTCCGGATACCGAACATGTTCGACGCCGCCGTCGGCGGCCAGTTCAAGGGCATGTACATCCAGGGCGAGGACCTGGCGCAGTCCGACCCGAACACGCTGCACGTCGAGGCGGCGCTATCGAACATGGAATGTGTCGTCGTGCAGGACCTGTTCCTGAACGAGACTGCCAAGTTCGCCCACGTATTCCTGCCCGGCACGTCGTTCCTCGAGAAGGACGGCACGTTCATCAATGCCGAGCGGCGGATCAATCGCGTCCGCCCGGTCATGAAACCGCGCCAGGGCAAGCCCGAGTGGCAGATCACCCAGGACCTCGCGCAGGCCATGGGCTACCCGATGAACTACGAGTCCGAGGCGGAGATCATGGACGAGATCGCGGCGCTCACGCCGACGTTCGCCGGCGTGTCCTTCGAGTTCCTCGACCGCGTCGGCAGCGTACAGTGGCCGTGTAACGAGCAGGCGCCAATGGGCACGCCGATCATGCACGTCGGCGGCTTCGTCCGCGGCAAGGGCCTGTTCGTCGAGACGGAATTCGTGCCGACCGAGGAGCGTACGAATCGCAAGTTTCCGCTGTTGCTCACCACCGGCCGGATCCTGTCACAGTACAACGTCGGCGCGCAGACGCGCCGTACGCCCAATGTCGTCTGGTATGGCGAAGACCTGTTGGAAATACACCCGCACGATGCGGAGACGCGCGGCATCAGGGACGGCGAACGCGTCTCGCTGGCGAGCCGCAAGGGCGAGATCACGCTGACGGCGAAAATCACCGAGCGGGTCCAGCCGGGTGTCGTCTACACGACCTTCCACAACCCGGAAACCGGTGCGAACGTCGTAACGACCGAGTACAGCGACTGGGCGACGAACTGCCCCGAGTACAAGGTGACAGCCGTGCAGGTCGCGCCGGCGGTGCACCGCTCGGAATGGCAGCAGCGCTTCGAGGAACGCTCGAAGGAACAGGAAAAACTCGCAGAGCCTATGTAACCGGCAACACCGGATGGCTCAGGACTTGTCCTTGCTGTTGTAGGGGTCGAAGCCGAGGGCCTTGTCGTCCTCCAGCAGCAGGGGCTCCGAGGCCTGCAACTTCGAATGGACGATCTCGACCTCGGCCTGGTCCACCCGGACAGGCCGCCGCCTCAGGGGCGCGCCGATCACGACGCGCCGTGCTTCACGCTTCGGTTTTGGTCTCCGGAAAAACATCGCTCTCTCATCGGACGTCGCGCCCCGGCTGAACCGTGTTGTCGCGCGCCCGTTCTCGTTGATTGTTGTGCTCGCAGGACCATGGTAACGCAGCCCTGCTGCGCCCTGTCAATTGTCCCCGGATTGCGACAGTCGGCTCAGTCGAGCGGCGGAGCGCTCGGCGGCGAGCGGCGGTGCCGCGTCGACTGCTCGTAGGCATACGCGAGTGCGATCAGCCGGCCCTCGCTGAACGCGTCGCCGACGAACTGCAGGCCGACCGGGAGCCCGTCCTGCACGTAGCCCATCGGCACGGTGATGGCCGGGAAGCCGGTATGCGGCGAGACGTGCTGGCTGTTGTCGCCATGCGGCGTGTTGAGGTCGCCGATGAGCCGCGGCGGATTGCTCCAGGTCGGATACGCGAGCGCATCGAGATTATGTTCAGCCAACAGCGCGCGCACGGCGTCGCGCAGGCGTGCGCGGCCGAGTTCGGCCTGCGCGCAGGTCTCGTTGTCCGCGGGTGGCGCCTGCTCCTGGAAATACCGGAGATCAGCCTCGAGCTGCGGGTGGTACTGGCCGGACGCGATGATCGCCTCCAGCGTGCGCACCGGCGCGCGCTCGCCCAGCGCCGCGAGATAGGCCTCGAGGTCGTAACGAAACCGCGGGCACCAGACGGTCAGCTGCTCGCCCTCGACCGGCGGCACGAGCCCATCCAGTTCCGCGAGCGCGAGCGGGTCGATCACCGTCGCCCCGGCCGCGCGCAGGTCGTCGAGCGCCCGGGAGAAGCGTTGCAGCACCTCGGGATCTGCGCCCTTACGGTTCGAGAGCTGGCGCAGTACGCCGATGCGTGCGCCCCTGAGGCCATTCGGATCGAGATGCGAAACGTAACTGTCGCGTGCGCGATCACGCGCGGCCTCCGTGACCGGGTCCGCCGGGTCGTAGCCCGCGATCACGTCCAGTACGAGCGCCGCGTCCGCAACGTTCCGCGCCATCGGCCCGCCGACGTCGTGATCGAGATAGAGCGGTACGATTCCGTCGCGGCTGGTCAGCCCGAGTGTTGACCGTATGCCGACGAGCGCGTTGTGCGAAGACGGGCCGCGTATCGAATTACCGGTGTCCGTGCCGAGACCGACCACGGCGAAGCCGGCAGCGATCGACGCCGCGGTGCCTCCGCTCGATCCTGCTGGCACACGATTGAGCGCGTAGGGATTGCGGGTATGGCCCGGCAACCTGGAACCCACTGTCTCGAAAGGCGAGAACGCGAATTCGTACATGTTCGATTTCGCGATGATGATGGCGCCCGCTGCACGCAGTTTGCGAACCTGCCAGGCGTCATCCGGCGGAATCGAGTCCTTGAGCGACAGGGAGCCTGCGCTGGTGGGCATGTCGGCGGTATCGTAATTGTCCTTTACGATGACCGGGATGCCGTGCAGCGGACCCGTCAATCCCGCTTCGGCGAACCGCCGGTCGAGTTCGTCGGCCCGCTCGAGCGCACGAGGATTGAGCGTGATGATCGCGTTGATCGCCGGCCCGCGCTTGTCATAGGCCTCGATGCGCCGCAGGTAGTGCTCGACGAGCGAGCGGGCCGTGATGTCGCCCGCACGCATGGCCGCGTGAACCTCGGCGATCCCCGCCTCCTCGGCGGGAAATCGCTCGTCGGCGAGCGACCCGGTGCTCCATCCGCAGGCCAGCAGCATCGTCGCCACCGCTCCCACCAAACGCTTCCTGTCGCTCATTTGCGTGCGTCCTCGTTATCGCCGGCCCGCTCGTCCGCTGCTCCTTCGAAGAGCCAGCGCTGCAGCGGTCGTTGCAGGAATCCGGCAAAAACCACGTATATCGCCGCGAGGGCTCCGCCGCCCCACAACAAGCCGAACCGGTCCACGAGCAGCGCCGGCCATATTAGCGCGTAGACCGTATTCTGTACGGAGGCGACCGAAAATCGCAGCAGCAGGTCGGCGATCTGCCCGGTGATGAAATCGCCGGCATTGCCGGAGGACACGAATTCGCCGACCAGGCTGCGGGTTTCGAGGACGCAGAAACTCACAAAGACGCCCGTCGCGTACAGACCGCCGCCGCGGGTAGACCAGGCGCGCCGAAAGGCGCGTCGAAGGATCTCGTACAGGTGCCCTGGCAGCCGGCGCGGCTCCGTCAGCGCGAGCGTGCCGACTTCGAGCGCTTCGCGCGCCTGCGCGCGCTTCCGCGCCGCCCACGAAGGTTTGCCGGCCTTGCCGGGACGGACATCTTCCGCCTTTCGCTTGCCGCTGGCGATCGGGTGATACTCGGAAGGACCGCCCGGCCGGCCGGCGCCGGCCGAGCGCGTCGAATTACTTGCTGAGCTTCGAGAACTTGGAGCCTTCGAGCGTCAGGTTATACATCAGCCCCTTGGAATCGAAGATGAAGCCGACCACGGGATCCTTGATGTTCTGCGTGTCGATCGCCTTGCCTGCGCCGATATCGATCAGGGCCACCGAACCGTCGACGCCGACTTTCCATCCCGCGCTGTTGCGAAACTTGTCCAGCGCTTCCTTGGTCATGAACGCGATCACGATGGCCTTGGCCTGGGCTCCCAGCTGGAACCCGATCGAGCCGGACGTGGTGCGGTAATAATCCACCGTCGCGCCGCCTACCCGGAGAGCGCCCTCACCGGTCTCGGCGCCCAGGCCGATGCCGACCTTGATGACCCGCGGAAACACCAGAATGCCGGCCGCCTGGTTCAGGAATACGTCGGCCCCGTTGACCTCTGTCTTGAAGAGCTGGATGGTCGAGTTGACGTCGGCATCGATCTCGGCCGCCGACGCGGCATACGTCGCGGCTGGCGCTGCAAGCGCGGCGACCGCGGCGACCGCGGCGAGCAGGCTGAAAAAACGAGCAATAGTAGTCATATTCGTGGCCCTTGATTCTGCCCAGTATCCAACGCGCGCCATGATAGCGCAGGCAATTTTTCCAGACACCTGCGAATGCTGCCTGCGGCCGGCTGAAGGGTCGCTGAACGGCGCACGCGCCGACTGTCGCCTTTCGGCGACCGTGCGCGGAAGCCTTTACCTGCTGCCGTATAGCGCCGCCGCGCTGTTCGCGAATGCCGCGAGCATGCCGGCCAGCGTGCCGGCGAGGCGCGCAGCCCGGTCTTCGTCGTACAGGCGCAGACGCTCATCCATGTAGGCGCGCTGCGCAAGCTCGAGCTGGATCGCGTGCCGGCCGCGCGCCGGGTCGCCATAGTGCCGCGTGATATAACCACCGCGGAATCGACCGTCGGTGACCAGGCTGAACGGAGACTCGTTCGCTACGGCACTGACCGCGTCACGAAGCGGTGCCGCGCAGCTCGCGCCGCCGTTCGTGCCGATGTTCAGCACGGGCAACCGGCCCTCGAACAACAGGGGCACCTCGCTCGCGATCGAATGGGCGTCCCACAGCAGCGCATGGCCGTGCTGCTCGACCATCGCATTCAGGCAGTCCGCGATGCGCGCGTGGTACGGCTCCCAGTACTTGGAAACCCGCTCGCGGATCTCACTCGAGTCGGGCTCCTCGCCGTCGCGATAGAGTGCGAGGCCGGCGAAACTCATCGTCGGGCACAGTCCGGTCGTCATCTGGCCGGGATAAAGGGCCCCGTCGTCCGGCGGCCGGTTGAGATCGATCACGTAGCGAGAGCAGCGCGCGACGAGCAGCGACGCGCCGAGACCCCGGCAGAACGCGTACAGCCTCGCTACGTGCCAGTCGGTATCCGGCAGCTCGAGTGCGTGCTCCGTCATCCGACCGGCTATGGCCTCGGGGATCGCGCGCCCGTCGTGCGGCACGCTTACGAGCAACGGCGCGTCGCCAGGATGGAATTCGAAGCCGCGCTCTTCGCTCATCCCGCCGAGCTCGGCAGCATGGAACTCGCGTACTCGCGAAACGCGCCCGCGTCGATCAGCGCTGCGACCGCCATGATGTCGGCGGAGAGGGAGCGATCGGCCGTGTACCGGGGCGACACGCCGCGGACACGCCCGACGACCAGCTCGAGCATTTCGGAACTCCGCTGCGGACGGTGGAACTCGACACCCTGTGCGGCTGCCAGCAACTCGATCGCGACGACGTGCGCCGTGTTGTCGAGCATGGCGTGCAAGCGATTGGCCGCGGCGGTCGCCATGCTGACGTGATCTTCCTGGTTTGCCGAGGTCGGGATGCTGTCGACGCTCGCAGGGTGCGCGAGCGCCTTGTTCTCGGACGCGAGGGCCGCCGCCGTGACCTGCGCCATCATGAATCCCGAGTTGAGGCCGCTCTGCTCGACCAGGAAGGCCGGCAGGCCGCTCAGGTGCGAGTCGATCAAGAGCGCAATGCGGCGTTCGGACAATGCGCCGAGCTCGGCAATCGCGAGTGCCAGGTAGTCTGCCGCCAGCGCAACCGGCTCCGCATGGAAATTGCCGCCGGAGAGCACGTCGCCGCGATCATGGAACACGAGCGGGTTATCGGTGACGGCATTTGCCTCGGTACGAAGTACTCCCGCGACGTGCGTCATGACGTCGAGGCATGCCCCGACGACCTGCGGCTGGCAGCGGATGGAGTAAGGATCCTGCACGCGACCGCAGTCGACGTGCTCGGCACGAATCTGGCTGCCACGAATCAGGGCCAGAAGCTGCGCCGCAACCGCCGCCTGCCCGGCATGGCCGCGCACCTGCTGTATGCGTGGATCGAAGGGCGTGTCGCTGCCGCGTATCGCGTCCACGCACAGCGCGCCTGCGGCAAGCGCGGCGCCCAGCAGGTTTTCGGTGCGCAGCAATGCGGCGAGCGCGAGCGCGGTGGACACCTGCGTTCCGTTCAGCAGCGCGAGGCCCTCCTTGGGCGCCAGCGCCTGTTGCGGCAGTCCCGCAGCAGCGAGCGCTTCCGCGGCCGGCAACTGCCTGCCGTCGACGCGAACGTCGCCGATCCCGAGCAGCACGCCGGCCATGTGCGCCAGCGGGGCGAGGTCGCCGGACGCGCCGACCGAACCCTTCGCCGGAATGCACGGGTAGATGCGATGGTCGAGCAGCGCACAGAGCGCTTCGACGAGTTCCATGCGGACGCCGGAATAGCCCTGCGACAACGCCGCCGCTTTCGTGACCAGCGTCAGCCTGACCACCGCATCGGGCAGCAGCGGCCCGACGCCAACGGAGTGCGAGCGCACGAGGTTTTCCTGCAGGCGGCTGAGCTCCGCGTTACCGATACGGACCTGCGCCAGCTGCCCGAAACCGGTATTGACGCCATAGACCTGGCGGCCACTCGCGACCACGCGCTCGATCTCGTTGCGCGACCGGGCAATTCGTTCGCGGGCCGAGGCGCCGATCTCCACCGTCACGTCCTGCTCCCACGCGGCGCGCAGGTCTCCGAGAGTCAACTGGCTGTCACCGATCGTCAGTTTCATGTTAGTGGCCTCAGGTCCTGATCATCGGCAGCTTCAGGCCGTGCTCGCGCGCGCAGTCGATCGCCTCGGCGTAGCCGGCATCCGCATGTCGCATGACTCCGCTGGCCGGATCGTTCCAGAGCACGCGCGCGATGCGCGCGTCGGCCGCCTCGCTGCCGTCGCAAACGATGACGACGCCGGCATGCTGTGAATATCCCATGCCGACGCCGCCGCCATGGTGCAGCGACACCCAGGTCGCGCCGCCCGCCGTGCTGAGCAGGGCATTGAGCAGCGGCCAGTCGGACACGGCATCCGAGCCGTCCTTCATCGCCTCGGTTTCCCGGTTCGGGCTTGCGACCGAGCCCGAATCGAGATGATCCCGGCCGATGACGACCGGCGCCTTCAGTTCGCCCTTGCGCACCATCTCGTTGAACGCGAGCCCCAGCCGGTCACGTTGCCCGAGTCCGACCCAGCATATGCGCGCCGGCAAACCCTGGAAGTGAATACGCTCGCGCGCCTTGTCGAGCCAGTTGTGCAGGTGCTGATCGTCCGGGATCAACTCCTTGACCTTCGCGTCGGTCCTGTAGATGTCTTCGGGGTCGCCGGAGAGCGCGGCCCAGCGGAACGGACCCACGCCGCGGCAGAACAGCGGACGCACATAGGCGGGCACGAAACCCGGAAAATCGAACGCGTTGCGGACGCCCTGGTCGAACGCGACCTGGCGGATGTTGTTGCCATAATCGAAGGTCGGCACGCCGGCGCGCTGGAACCCGAGCATTGCCTCGACGTGCGTCGCGATCGAACGGACTGCGGCGGCCGCAACGGCCGCCGGGTCGGCGGCGCGCTTCTCGTACCACTCCTCTACCGTCCAGCCGATCGGCAGGTAGCCGTTCGCGGGGTCGTGCGCCGAGGTCTGGTCCGTTACGGCGTCGGGACGCACGCCGCGACGCAGCAGCTCCGGCAAAAGCTCGCCGGCGTTGCCCAGCAGCCCGACCGACATCGGCCGCCGGTTTTCGAGCGACTCGTCCAGCATGTTCAGCGCCTCGTCCAGCGAGGTCGCCATCCGGTCGAGATAGCCGGTCTGCAGGCGCTTTTCGATCCGGTCCCGCTGGCATTCGATGGCCAGCATCGATGCGCCGGCCATCGTCGCCGCGAGCGGCTGTGCGCCGCCCATGCCGCCGAGCCCGGCGGTCAGTATCCAGCGCCCGGCGAGGTCGCCGCCGTAATGCTGGCGGCCCATCTCGACGAAAGTCTCGTAAGTGCCCTGCACGATGCCCTGGCTGCCGATGTAGATCCAGGAGCCGGCCGTCATCTGCCCGTACATCATCAGGCCCTTGCGATCCAGTTCGCGGAAGTGTTCCCAGTTGGCCCATGCCGGCACCAGGTTCGAATTCGCGATGAGTACGCGCGGGGCATCCGCGTGCGTGCGTAACACGCCGACGGGTTTGCCGGACTGCACCAGCAGCGTCTCGTCGGCCTCGAGTTCGGTGAGGGTCTGCACGATCGCGTCGTAGCATTCCCAGTTGCGCGCGGCCTTGCCGATACCGCCGTAGACGACCAGGTCGCCGGGCCGCTCCGCGACCTCCGGGTCGAGGTTGTTCATCAGCATGCGCAGCGGCGCCTCGGTCAGCCAGCTCTTCGCCGACAGTGCGGTCCCGGTCGGCGCCTTGATGTTGCGTTTGGTACTCATGGCTTCTGTTCCAGTCCTGGTTGAGGGGCCGTCGGCCGCACGCCGGGCGGCGCGAAGTGGCCCGTGAGTTCGAATCGGCTGCCCGGGTGGTACAGCCTCCCGTAGGTGACCGGGCGTCCGCGCGCCCAGGTCCGGCGGACGACGAGCAGGCAGGGCTCATCGCGCTCCATGTCCAGCGCCTCGCGCACCTCGGCCGGCGCTCGCGTCGCGCGCACGACGTGCTCCGCCTCCTGCAGGGGCGCGATGTCGCTCAGGTATTCGCTCGGCGTGACGAGTGTGAAGTCCTGCAGCAGGAATTCCGGCGCGAACTCCGGCAGGATCGAGCGGTCCTCGAGCTGTATCGGGAGGCCGTTTTCGAAATGCACCAGCAGCACGCGAAACACGGGCGTGCGCCTGGCGAGGTCCAGCGCCCGCGCCTGGTCGGCATCCGCAGGTTCCTTCTTCAGGCTGATGACGCGGGCCGTATGACGGTGCCCGCGCGACTCGATTTCGGCCGCGATGCTCTTCACTTCGAGCAGGTGGGAAGCGGCCTTGGGATCGGCCACGAAGGTGCCGAGTCCCGCGACGCGCTCGACGTAGCCCTCATCCGTCAGTTCGCGCAGTGCGCGGTTGGCCGTCATCCGCGACACGCCGGCCGACTCGACGAGCTCGTTCTCGCTCGGCACGCGATCGTGCGGCTTCAACCGGCCGCTCGAAATTTGCCGCACGATCATTTCCTTCAGTTCCTGGTAGCGGGGCTTCGCGCGCATGTTCAGCCGCCCGGCCCGTCGTAGAGGCTCGCAAGCGTCGCCGCGTACCGGCGCAGGGTATCTGCGCCCGTCGCGTGCCGTCCGTCGACGACACGCCACGCGCCCGCGACCATGACGCGCTCGATCGGCGAAGGCTGGCCGCAGAACAGCAGCGCGTCGAGCAGCGTCGCCTCGGAATGGCCGGCGAGCGCCGCACAGCCCGCGTCCAGGGCGACGAGGTCCGCGGGCATGCCCGTGGCGATCCCGGGCCCGGCCGGCAGCCCGGCTGCGACCGCGCCGCCTTCGACCGCGGCGGAGTACAGCCTGGCGCCGGTGCCGCGATCGGGGGCTGCCGCGACGTTGCGTTTCTCCTGCTGCAGCCGCTGACCGTATTCCAGCCAGCGCAGCTCCTCGCGGGGATCGATCGTGACGTGGCTGTCGGACCCGATCGCCATGCGGCCACCCGCCTCGAGCCAGGCCGCGAGGGGGAACAGGCCGTCGCCGAGGTTGCCCTCGGTGCTCGGGCAGAGGCATACGACGGCGCCCGTCCCGGCGAGCCGCGCAAGTTCCTCGCGATCGAGGTGCGTGGCGTGCACCAGGCACCAGCGGGCATCGACGTCGAGATTATCGAGGAGCCACTGCACCGGGCGTGCGCCGGTTACGGCGAGGCAGTCCTCGACTTCGAGGCGCTGTTCGGCCACATGGACGTGCATGGGAAGGGCGCGCTCCCGGGCGAGCGCTGCGATCCGCCGCAGGGAGTCCGGCGTCACCGCTCGCAGGCTGTGCGCGCCGAGAGCGAGCGAGTGCGCCGGGCCCAGGAACCGCGCCGCCCGCTCGGCGTGGTCGACGTACGCGTCGAACGGCAGCGCGAAACGGGCCTGGCCGGACGACAGCGCCTGTCCGCCGAAGCCGCCGCGCTCGTACAGCACGGGCACGTAGATCAGCCGGATGCCGCTCGCGTCCGCGGCCTCGACCAGCGCGGCCAGCATCGCGTCAACGACGGCCGGGTCGGACGGGTCCCGGTACAGGTAATGAAACTCGGCAACCGACGTATAGCCGCTCGCCACCATCTCCGTGTACGCCTGGTGTGCGATCGCCGCGAGGGCGCGCGGCTCGATTCGGCCGGCCAGTCCGTACATCTGCTCACGCCAGGTCCAGAAGCTGTCCGTCCCCGCGGGCCCGCGGAACTCGCTGCGGCCGGCGAAAGCTCGCTGGAACGCATGGCTGTGGGCGTTCACCAGGCCCGGCACCAGCAGCGCGACCGCGTCGTCCGCCGGCGCCCGTTTCGCGCCGGTCTCCAGCGCGGCAATATGCCCGGCCTCGAGCGTCAGGCGCACGTTCCTGCGCCAGCCGTCTGCAAGCCATGCCTTGTCTGCGAAAAGCCTTGCCATGCCGTGGGTTCCGGGAGGTTGTATATACAGCCTAGACCATGCTACGGTGCAATGCAATCCGACGCTGGAACGGGAGCTCCGCGACCATGCCGACCTGGGACCTGCTGCTGACCGGCGCACGCATCGCGACGATGCGTGCGGATGCCGGTCCCTGGGGGCTGCTCGAGGACGGCGCGCTCTCGATTGCCGGCGGACGCATCGCCTGGGTCGGCCCTCGCGCAGGAATGCCGCCGGGCACCGCCGCCGAAACGCGCGACCTGGCCGGCGCCTGGCTGACGCCCGCACTCATCGACTGCCACACGCATCTGGTGTTTGCCGGGAATCGCGCGGCGGAGTTCGAACAGCGCCTGAAGGGCGCCAGCTACGCAGAGATTGCCGCCGCGGGGGGCGGCATCCTGTCCACCGTCCGCGCGACGCGTGCCGCCGACCGCGAGGCACTGGTCGAGGGTTCTGCCAGGCGCCTCGCGTCCCTCGTTCGTGAAGGCGTCGCCACCGTCGAGATCAAGTCAGGCTACGGGCTCGACCGCGACACCGAACTCCGCATGCTCGAGGCGGCGCGCAGCCTCGGAGCGTCGCTCGGCGTTTCGGTATCGACGACGTTCCTCGGCGCACACGCGCTGCCGCCCGAGTTCGCGGGGCGGCGCGACGACTATCTCCGCTTTCTCGTCGACGAGGTCCTGCCCGCGGTCGCCGCAAGCGGCCTCGCCGACTCGGTGGACGCGTACTGCGAGCGCATCGCGTTCTCCGCCGACGAGGTCTCCGGGCTGTTCGAGCGCGCGCTGGAACTCGGGCTGCCGGTCCGGCTGCACGCCGACCAGCTGTCCGACTGCGGCGGCGCGGAACTCGCGGCGAGCTACGGCGCATTGTCGGCCGACCATCTCGAGTACACCCCGGAACGCGGCGTGCGCGCGCTGGCGGCGGCAGGCACCGTCGCGGTCCTGCTGCCGGGCGCCTACCTGACGCTCCGCGAGACACAGCTGCCACCCGTTGAAGCACTGCGCGCGCACGGCGTACCGCTCGCGCTGGCCACCGACTGCAACCCGGGCACGTCCCCGCTCTGCTCGATAAGGACCGCGATGAGCCTGGCCGCGACGCTGTTCCGCATGACGCCGGAGGAGTGCCTCGCCGGCGTGACCCGCGAGGCGGCGAAAGCGCTCGGGCTTGGCGCCGACCGCGGCACGCTCGAGCCGGGCAAGCGAGCGGACATTGCCGCCTGGGACATCGCGCACCCGGCCGAGCTCAGCTACTGGCTGGGCCTCGACCAGCTGCGCGACCTTTACGTCAGCGGACGCCGGCTAGAGCGCTGACCCGGGCTGGCCGCAGCGTTACGGTGCGTAACGCGTGACGCAACCGCCGTGACGATTTCATCGCGCGCGGTTTTTTTTGCATACAGCCTTCGGGCTATTCTGGCTCCTCCTCCGCCGCTCGTGACCGGATGTCCCGCAATGGTCGACTTCGCCGGCAAACGCCGCTTCGTAATCGTGCTCGGCTGCCTGACCGGCATCGGCGCAGTCGGGATCGACATGAGCCTGCCGTCGATCCCGCAGATGGTGCGCGACCTGGCGACCTCGATGGCGACCGGTCAGCAGATCGTCGGTGTCTTCGTCGCCGGCGTCGCGCTCGGGCAGCTTCCGGCCGGCCTCGTATCCGACCGCATCGGCCGCATCCCGGTAATGACGCTGGGCGTAGGGCTGTTCACGCTGGCGGGCCTGGTCACGAGCGTGGCGACCGACATGTCGCTGATGCTGGTTGCGCGCTTCGCGCAGGGCGTCGGCGCATCGGTCGGCGTCGTCATTTCGCGCGCGATCGTGCGCGACATCGCGAGCGGCCGTGAGGCCGCGCGCCTGCTGTCGATCATGGTGATGATCTTCACCGCCGCGCCGATGCTCGCGCCCGTGGCCGGCAGTTACCTCGTCGCCGGCTTCGGCTGGCGCGCGCCATTCGCCGCGATCACGCTGATCGGCGCGCTACTCTTCATATCCGTGCTGACCTCTCTGCACGAGACGCGGCAGCCGAATCGCGAACACCACATCGCGCGGCAGCTCGTGATGAGCCTGCGCGAATTCGCAAGCCACCGGCAAAGCATCCTCGGCCTGCTCTTCGTCGTGTCGGCGGCCATGGGCTTCATGTCGCTGATCGCGGGCTCTTCCGCGCTGGTCGTCGACATCTATGGCTACCCGGTCGAGCGTTTCGGCCTGATCTTCGCGCTGGCCGGGTTCGCCATCCTGCTCGGCTCGATGCTGAACCGCCGGCTGCTTGCGAAATTCAACAGCGTCCAGCTCGCCGGGCTGGGCACTTTCCTCATCGGCGTCGCCGGCGCGCAGCTCCTGCTGATGTCATGGCTGGCCGAGGCGCCCTTCTGGTGGCTGTGGGGCAACGTCTGCCTGTACATGGGCGGAGTCGGGATCCTGCTGCCGAACGCGACGGCGCTGGCGCTCGACCCGGTGCCGGAAATCGCCGGCACGGCCGCCTCCATCATCGGCACCATGCAAAATATCGCGGCGTCCGTCAGCGCGGCCATAACCGGCGTGCTCTACGACGGTACGATGACCAATTCTCTCGTGATTATCGGTATCTTCGGCATCGTGACCTTCGGGCTGTTCGTGCTGCGCTCGCTGGTTCTCGCGGGCAGGCCGCTGCACGTGCCCAACGAATGACGCTCCGTCAGTCGAGCTCGGTTACGATCTCGGCGACCTCGCGCCGCTGCTGGGTCGGCGTTATCTTCGGGTAGCCGTACCAGATCAGGCCGACGATGAATTCCTGTTCCGTGTCGATCCCGAGCAGGTCGTAGAAACGCTGGTCGCGCGTGATCTCCCCGGTCGACCATTTTGATGCGAGCCCTGCCTCCGACAGGTACAGGCTGAAGTTCTGGATAGCGCAGCAGACGCTTGCGTAGTCCTCCTGCTGCCTGAGTGCGTCGTCCGATTTCCGACAGGTCACGACCAGCCAGCCGGGACGCGTCGCCGCATCCTGCGCCTTGAACTCGCCGACCTTCGCATCCTTGCGCTCGGTAACGATCACCCGGATCAGGTCCACGCTCGCCGCAATGCTCTGCCTGCCCAGCAGGTAGAAATGCCACGGCTCGGTCAGGTGGTGGTTCGGGGCCCAACGCGCGACCTCGATCGCCTCGAGGATCAGCTTCGTGCTGACGGGCTGCTTCAGGAACAGCTTGACCGTGCGCCGCGAGCGGATGCGTTCGGCGAGCCGCTGCAGCGATTTGTCGAATTGCTGCACCGGCGCGTCGCTCATCGCGGACGCTCGAGCAGCATGGCGATGCCCTGGCCGACTCCGATGCACATCGTGCACAGCGCGTAACGCCCGCCGCGACGGCGAAGCTCATACGCCGCCGTCGTCACGAGCCTGGCGCCCGACATGCCGAGCGGGTGCCCCAGCGCGATCGCGCCGCCGTTCGGGTTTACGTGCGGCGCATCCTCCGGGATGCCCAGCTCACGCAGGACCGCGAGCCCCTGCGCGGCGAATGCCTCGTTGAGTTCGATGACGTCCAGCTCGTCGACGCCGAGGCCGGCGCGCTGGAGCAGCTTGCGTGTCGCCGGCACGGGCCCGATTCCCATGACGCGCGGCGCCACGCCGGCGACGGCCCAGCCGACGACGCGCACGAGCGGCACCAGGCCGTGACGCTGCAACGCCGCGTCCGAGGCAAGCAGCAGGGCGCACGCACCGTCGTTGATTCCGGAGGCATTGCCCGCCGTCACCGTGCCGTCTGCGCGCACGATCGGCCTGAGCTTCGCGAGCGCGGCCATGTCCGTGTCCGGCCGCGGGTGCTCGTCGGCCGTCACCTCGACGGCGTCGCCCCGGCGCGCCGGTATCTGCACGGGGCATATCTCGTCTGCATAGCGGCCCGCCGCCATCGCGGCGCCGGCCTTTTTCTGGCTGCCCAGAGCGAATCGATCCTGCTCCTCCCGCGATATCCCGTACTCGGCGGCAACGTTCTCCGCCGTCTCGGCCATGGAGTCGATCCCGTACTGCTCCTCCAGGCGGCGATTGACGAAGCGCCAGCCGAGCGTCGTGTCGTAGATCTCGGCATTTCGATCAAAAGCAGAGCCGGCCTTGGCCAGCACGAAGGGCGCGCGCGACATCGACTCCACGCCGCCCGCAATCACGAGGTCGGCCTCGCCCGCCCGGATGGCGTGCGCCGCGTTGCCGACGGCGTTCATGCCCGAGCCGCACAGCCGGTTTACCGTCGCACCGGGCACCGTGTCCGGCAGTCCGCCCAGCAATGCCGCCATGCGCGCGACATTACGGTTGTCCTCGCCGGCCTGGTTCGCGCAGCCGTAGACGACGTCGTCGATCGCAGCCGGCGGCAGGCCTGGGTGCCGTGTGAGCAGCGCCGCGATCGGCACCGCGGCCAGATCGTCCGTCCGTACCTGCGACAGCGCGCCGCCGTACCGGCCGATCGGCGTGCGCTGCGCATCGCATATCCAGGCTTCAGCCATGGCTTTCTTCCCGTTCACGTCGGGGCGCCGGCAGGTTCCGGCGACCCGCTGTCGTTCTTCGATTCGTAGGCCCGGCCGAGATAGACACCGGTCAGCGCCCAGACGACCGAGAGTGCCGCGGCGATGAGGGCCACCCCGGCCAGGCCGAGTCCGAGGCCCCAGCTCGCGGTCAGGAAATTGTAGAACCACACGTTGATCGCGTCGCCGCCGCGGTAGATGACGATATCGACGACCGGCTTCGCCTTGTAACGCGACTCCGGGTCGACGACCGTGAACAGCATTTCCCGGCCCGGCCGGGTGACCGCGTAGTTGCCGGCCCGCCGCGCGATCTGCAATCCGACCAGCACCGGCATGAGCGGCGCAGCGGCGACGATCAGCCAGCCGCCCGCGAGCAACAAGGGAATCAGCGCGAGCGTCGCAGCCATGCCGAAACGGGTCGCGACTCGCCCCGTGAAGAAGACGGCAGTCAGGATCGCCAGCGAATTGACGGCCAGATCGATGCCGCTCTGGATCTGGGCCCGCCGGTCCAGCTCGTACACGCTGAGCGCTTCCCTCAATTCCTGGTAAAACACGGTCCCCATCAGCACGTAGAGGAAGATGAACAGGCCGATCGAGCGCATGAAGGGATCGCGGATGAAAATCTCGATGCCGGAAAACGGGTTCTTGCCGAGCCGCTGGTGCCGGGACAGGTCGGCCTGCAGGCCTGCGTTGCCGAGCGCGCTGACCTTGAGCCGCTCGAGTCGGCTGACGATCGGCATCACGGCGAGCAACATCACGGCCGCTACCGGCATGAGATTCAGGGCGCCGATCCTGTCGGCGAAAAACGTCGTGATCGCCGGGCCCACGATGGCGCCGGTGCTGGCGCCGACCGCGATGATGCCGAACAGACGGGGCGCCTGCTCCCGGTTGAAGAGCCCCGACATGAAGCTCCAGAACACCGACGTGTTGAACAGCGCGAACAGGCTGACCCAGACGTAAAACGCCTGGCGTACGACCTCCGCGTCGCCGCCGACCAGCGAATTCGCATAGAAGCCCAGGAACGTGACCGCGAAGAATGCGTACACGCTCGGCACGACCCGCGCGAACGGGATCCGCGAGATGATGCCGCCGTAGACGATCACCGCGGCGAGGCTCAGGAAGAAAGTCAGCGTCCACAGTACGCCGACCTCCTCGCGCGACCAGTCGCTCGCCATCGCGTCACGGACGGGCCGCAGCAGGAAATAGGCCGCCATGACCAGGAAGACCATGACGAACGACAGGACGGTCGCGCCGACCTCGTTGCGCTCGACTTTCGTTGCCGCCGTCAGGATCCTGGCGATCGGCCCGCCACTGTCATCTGCCATGCACCGCACTCCCCGCCCCAAGGCTGCCGCCGAGAGTGCCACAGTTTGAGCGCTTGTTCAGCCGGCCGCCAGCATGCGCGGCCCCGGCTGCACGGCGGCGGCCTTGCCGGATGACCCCGGCCCGGAGCCGCTCAGCGGGCGGCCGCGGCGGCCTTCATCAGCTTGTCCGCGGGCAGCCGGACCTTGTAGTCCGGTTCGACGAAGTCGAACACGATCGTGCCGCTGGTATCGACGATGTAGACGTAAGGCACGGACAGGGCGCTGTAACGGGCGATGGATGAGCCGGCGTAGTCGTATGCCTTTTCGTCGAGGTAGTCGTTCAGGCCCTCGCCCGTACGGAACGCCGTGCCGAAAGCAAGCGCCGCCTCGATGCCGGCATCGGACAGTATGGTGTAGTCGAGCCCGTCGATGTCCTGCTGCGTCTCCTGCTGCAGCCCCGCGTACAACTGCGCCGGGGCGTCACCGGAAAGAAACAGCACGTCGAAGCCGTCCGCGCGCAGATCCGGGATGACGTGGCGCAGCTCGGACAGGTGCAGGTTGCAGTACGGGCACCAGCCGCCCCGGAACGAGATCAGCACGGTCGGGCGCTCCAGCCTGTCGGGTTCGAAGCGCCAGGCCTGGTCGTTCACGGTCCGCAGCTCGAACGCGGGCGCTGGATCGCCGGCGCGGAGCGGCGTGATCGCCGCCGCGGACGCGGCAATGCCGGATTCGTCGGCCAGCGCCGTGGCCGGCTGCTGGCAGACCAGCGTGGCCGCAAAGAGGCCGAGAAACGTCGAGTAGAGAAAGTTTTTTGCCAGCTGCATACAGGGACTCCGCGAATGTGCTTCTACAGGGGACCGGGCGAACCGAGCGCTTATTACGGGCACGCTCACTCGTGCCGCAGCGCGTCGATCGGATCGAGCCGGGCGGCTCGTTGCGCCGGCCAGATGCCGAAGAACAGGCCGACCGCCGCGCTGAACGCGAAGGCGGTCAGCACCGAGCCGGAGGTGACGACGGTCTGCCAGCCGGCGAACGCGTTGGCGAAATAGGCCGCCCCCGCGCCGAGGCCGAGGCCGAGCGCGCCCCCGATCAGGCATAGCGTCATCGACTCGACCAGGAACTGCAGCAGGATATTTCCGCGCGTCGCCCCCAGTGCCTTCCTGATGCCGATCTCGCGGGTTCGCTCGGTGACCGTGACCAGCATGATGTTCATGATCCCGATGCCGCCGACGACCAGGCTGACGCCCGCGATGCCGGCGAGCAGGTAGGTGAACACCTCGGTCGCCTCCTGCCGCGAGTCGAGGAACTGGCGGCGATTCATGATCGTGAAGTCGTTGTCCTTGCCGGGCAGGATGCCGTGTTCGCGTCGCAGGATCCGCTCGATGTCGACCATGGCCTGTTCGATCGCGACGCCGTCCCGGACACGCACCGAGATGGACTCCACCTGGTCGTTGCCGGTGACGCGAAACTGCGCGGTGGACAGGGGTATCCACACGTCGTCGTCGGGGTTGCGCCAGCCGCTCGATCCTTTCGCCTGCAGCACGCCGATGACCTCGAAGCCGATGGACCGTATCTGGATGTCGCGGCCGACCAGGCTCTCGGGCGTCGTGTCGAGCATCCCCGGGATCTCGGCACCGAGCACGACGACCCGGCGCCGGGCCGAGTCGTCGGCCCGCGAGAACATCCGGCCGGTGGCGAGCTGGAAGCCGTGGACGTCGGCGTAATTTGCGGTCGTGCCCAGCACCGAGATGTTGATGTTGCGGTTGCCGTACTTGACCTGGAAGCGCGAGTTGATTTCCGGGACGACGCCGTCGAGGTACTCCGACTCTCGCGCCAGCGCGAGCGCGTCGTCCGTGGTCAGGGTCGCCTCGTCACGGGCCACGCCGTGGCTGAAGCGATTGCCGGCCCCGATCGACAGGATGTCGCCACCGAGCGCGGCCATCTGCTCGTCGATGGCGCGCTGCGCGCCGGTACCGAGCGCGACCATCGTGATGACGGCGGCTACGCCGATGACGATGCCGAGCATCGTCAGCACCGCGCGGAACAGGTTGCTGCGTATCGACTGCAGGGCAATCCAGAAGGTTTCGGAGAGCAGCATCAGCGGGTACCTATCCCGGGCACGCCGCCGACCCGGCGGTTTATGAACTGCTGCAGCTGCTCCTGGGTTTCGACGAGGTGTGCGCTCGGCAGGATCAGGACGCGATCACTTTCCGCCAGTCCCTCGACGATCTCCACCCGGTCCAGGTCAGTGATGCCCGTGCGCACGACCCGTACGTCGCGGCTTCCGCCCGCTGCCTCGACGACAACCCAGAAACTGCCGCCGAAGCGATAGTCGGCCTCCGGCCGGGCGCTCTCGCGCCCGCCGCCGGCGAATACGCTCCGGAGGAGCGCCTGTTCGTCGGCGCTGAGACTGGCGCCGGAGCGCCGCTTCTCCATCGCCTTCTGCACCGCGTCCGGCTCGACGCCAGGCGGCAGCTCGATCGTGCGTCCCGGCAGCGCCAGCGTCGCGCCGCGCTGCTCCTCCGCCGTCACGCCACCGGCGTCGTCCTTCTGAGCGTCCAGTCTCGCTCGCAGCGCCGACTCGCTCATGCCGATGATGCCCGCGGTCGCTACGACGTCCCGGTCTGTCCGCAATGCGCCGACAGGCACGGTCAGTGCGCTGCTGGCCTTCGCAATCGAGATCTCGACCTCGGCGTTCATGCCGGGCATCAGCAGGCCCTCCGGGTTCCCGATCGAGACGATGACCGGGAACATCGTGACGTTCTGCTCGACGAGCGCCTGGGGCTCTATCTTGATGACTTCGCCGGTGAATGGCTGGTTCGGATAGGCGGCGACCGTGACGCTGGCAGGCATGCCGGCACGGACTTTGCCGATGTCGGTCTCGTCGATCAGTGCGCGGATCTGGACCGCGCTGAGATCGGCCATGCGCAGCAGCAGCGTACCGCCGCCGAAGTCCTGCGTGGGCGACGAGATGACCTGCCCTTTCTCGACCGGTTTGTCGATGATCGTCCCGGCAACGGCGGCGCGCACGTCCGTGTCGTCCACGGCAATCCGCGCGTTTTCCACCGCGACTTCCGCGCTGACGACCTGCGCCTCCGCGTTCGCCAGTTCGAGCGCGGCCTGCTCGTAGTCGGCCCTCGTGAAGGTGCCCTGCGTGACCAGCGCCTCGGCTCGCTCCATCTGGGTCCGCGAGATCGTGCGCCGTGACAGGGCCGCCTTGAGTTCGGCCTCGGCCTGGGCCAGGCGATTGCGGACGGTGCGCGGATCGATGCGCACCATCAGCGCGCCTTCCTCGACGTAGTCCCCGGTCTCGACGAATAGTTCGAGCACCTCGCCGGACGCCTTGGACTTTACTTCGACCGTCGTCAGCGGTTCGACGACGCCGGCCGAGCCGACGCTGACCTCGATCGTACGGCGTTCGACCGCGGCGCTGCCGTACACCGGCGCCTCGGACCGCTCTTCCGCGCAGCCGGCGAGGCAGAGCAGCGTCGTCACCAGCAGGCGCCTCATCGCCGCGGCTCCATTTGTTCGTCGGCCACGATCTCGCCGTCGTTCATCCGCAGGACCCGCGCGGCATGAGCGGCGATCTCCTGCTCGTGCGTGACCATTATCAGCGTGTGGCCTGCGGCATGCAGGTCGTCGAACAGGTTCATGATTTCCTCGGTTGTACTCGAATCCAGGTTACCCGTGGGCTCGTCGGCCAGCAGGATGCTCGGCCGGGTGACCAGCGCCCGCGCAATGGCGACACGCTGCCGCTGGCCGCCGGACATCTCGGTCGGGCGATGCAGCATGCGGTCCGCCAGTCCCACGGTGTCAAGCGCGTGCCGCGCCCTCTCGTGCCGTTCGCGACGCGGGACTCCGGCATAAATCAGCGGCACCTCGACATTCGCCAGCGCGGTCAGGCGGGCAAGCAGGTTGAAGCTCTGGAAGACAAAGCCGATTTCGCGGTTGCGGGCCGCCGCGAGCTGCCGGTCGTTCATCTCGGAGACGAGCCGGCCGTTCAGCCAGTAGCGCCCGGAACTGGGCGTGTCCAGGCAGCCGATGACGTTCATCAGCGTCGACTTGCCGGAACCGGAGGGCCCCATGATCGCCACGAATTCGTTCGGGTCGATCGTCAGGGACAGGGCGCGCAGCGCGTAAATAGTCTCCGAACCCATACGGTAGGTTCGCTCGACGTCGTCCAGCCGTATTATGGCCGCCTGGCTCGATTGCATTGCTGGCGCTGAGTTCATGGGCCCTGCCCGGCTGCTCCCGCGCACGGCCCGCCGGAGCGGGCGCGTCGGCGCTGACCCGGAATTAGATCAGCAGCGCCCCCGGGAGTGCCAGCAAATTCTTGGATCGGGCAGGTCAGCGCCGGAAGGCGGGTGTAGCCGGCTCAGATTGCCTTTTCGAGCAGGTTGCGGCTGCCCACGGCGACCGGGCCGCGACAGCGTGCCTTGGCCCGGTACATCGCCTGGTCCGCGGCCCGGAGCAGGCCGGTCAGCGTGCTTGCGTGCGTCGGGTACAGGGCGAGACCGATGCTGGCCGAGCAGTACAGCGTCTTGCGGGAGATCAGGTACGGCTGTTCGAGCGCCTGGGTCAGGCGCCCGGCGAGTTGCTCGGCGACCTCGGCAACCACGTCGGGCACGAGCGCCACGAACTCGTCGCCGCCGGGGCGGCCGATGATGTCGCAGGAGCGGAGACTCGCCCGCAGCCGTTCCGCGGCAATGACCAGCAGCTCGTCGCCGATCTCGTGGCCGTATTTGTCGTTGATCTGCTTGAATTCGTTGAGGTCGATGTAAAGCAGCGCGCCACTCGCGTCGTCGGCACTCTCGGTCAGGCGGCGTGCCGCGTCCCGCTCGAATCCGCGCCGGTTCAGAACACCGGTCAGCGGGTCCGACCAGGCGATCGACTCCATCTGGATTTCCTTGTCCTTCTTGTCGGTGACGTCGACGAACGTGATTGCCACGTCCTCGCCGACGGGCTCGCAGATCATGCGTAGCCACTTGCCGTTGCTGTGGCTCCCGACCCGCACCTCGGTATCGACCAGGATGCCGATCTCGGTTCCGTGGCGCAGCTCGCGACGAACCATTTCGGCTTCAGTATCGTTCATGCCGGCGGACGCCATGTCGAAAATTTCTTCCCCGGTCGCATCCAGGAGACGCTTGGAGTCGATACCCAGGTAGCGGCTCGCGGCTGCGTTCGCGAAGATGCAGCGCAGCGAGCGGTCGCCGGTATCCTCCGTCAACCAGCGCATGCGCAGGATCCCGTTGACCGAGTGATCGATCAGTGAGCGCAGCAGCTTTTCGCTGTGACGAACCTCGCGCTGGGCTTTCTCGACGTCGCTGACGTCGCGGAACATCAGGACACGGCCGGTGCGCGCACTCGGCTTGGCTCCCTTGATCGAAGACACCTGGATGTGCAGGAAGCGGCCGGTATTCGTCAGCATCCGCTGCGGCATGCCGGACTCGAGGGCGTCATGGACCTCGGGCACGCTGGCGCCGAAGACGGATTCGAGCGTTGCGCGCAGCGCATCGCGTTCGCGAATATTGAGCAGGACCTCCGCACCGCGATTCAGGCCGATGATCCGGCCCTGGTCGTCGAGCACGACGACCGGGTCCTGCATGTTCTGGAACACGGTTTCATATGCGAGCGGAGAGAACTCGATGATCTGCTCACCTATGATCAGCCACGCGTAGACCGGCAGCATCGCGGCGAACACGAGGGGCACGATCGAGATCGTCGTCGAGCCCAGGCCAAAGTCGTAAGCGACGATCGCCAATACGGGCACCAGTGCGGCACCGGCCAGCAGGAACAGCCCGCGGCGGTGCACCGGCGCGACGGCACTCGAGTGCATCATCAGTGTCAGGATGCTGAAGCCGATCACGGCGTAGCCGTGCGGCGCGTGCAGGAACAGGAACCATGGGCCCCACTGCCGGGGCCGGGTCAGGTATTCGCCGGCCTCGTTGACCGCCGGCAGGTACCACATGAATTCATGCCAATAGTTCGTGGCGGCAACGATGATCGAGGATACCGGGATGATCAGGAGCGCCAGCACCATGTTCCGCGAGTTCGTCTGGCCGATGAAATCGCGGAACGTGACCAGCAGCAGCACCGGGATCAGGGCGGTGCCGAGAAAATGGCCGATTCGGCCCACCGAGAACATCACGTAATCGGTAGCGAGGATTTCCAGCGCGCCACCGAACACCCAGAGGCCGATGATGACGAAAGCGATCGCGATCGGGACGTTCGCGACCTCCAGCCGGCGGACGAACAGCCGCCCCGCCAGCAGCTCGTAGCAAGCGGCGCTGACGCAGAGAACGATGGCCAGGAGGGTGTCCGCGTCCACATCGGCGCTATTGGGTCCCCGGTTACGCAGTACGCGACCATGGTAGGTGCTGCAAGCCCCTGATTCTGGAACCTGTTCCACAGCTTTGATGCAAAAAACCGACCACTTTTGGCGGCCTGGCGGCCGCCGGCCTCAGGATCCCCCGGCGACCCGGTAATGGGCCGCAGCGGCGGCGGCAGGGATGTCGGCCAGCCGGCGCAGGAAGTCGGCGGCGCCGGACTCGGCCGTGCTGGCGGCCGCCAGGTACGCGTCCTCGCCGTGTCTCGCCGCTGCCCGCCAGTGCAGGATCGTCACGGTCGTCGCTAGCCGGGTCTTCACGAGCGTATGCAGCACGACCAGTTCCTCGTCCTCGAGCCGCCTGACCTCCCGGTAGCCGCCCAGGAATGCGCCGATGAAGCGCAGCGGATCGCCGTCCGGCGCCCTCAGGTAGGCGCCGGCAACCGCAATGTCGACGACCAGCGGGGAACGGACCATGTCGCCAAAGTCGATCATCCCGGCCACGTGCAGCCCGTCGTCCTCCCGGACCAGCACGTTGTCGGGATTCATGTCGTTGTGGATGACCTGCCAGCGCAGCGCGCCAAAGCGGGGCAATGCCTGCCGCTCGAACTCATCCAGCGTCGTCTCGACGAGCATCCGCAACGCCTCGTCCGGAATGTGCCCGGTGATGTCCCGCAGGCAGAGCGCCTGCTTCATGTCCCAGAGCAGGCTCTGGCCGGCGCCCGGATGCTCGAACCCGTCCAGCGCAAGGCCGAGGCGGGCCAGGAAGCCGCCCATCTCGCGGCAGAGCCGCCCCCCCGGGGGCGTCGTCCCCAGCGGCCGCCCGTCGACGAAGCTGACGATCCGGGCCCGGTGGGAAACGCCGTCGACCGCGACGGTCACGGCGGTGTCGCCGGCCGGCGTGCGGAGGATACGCGGTACCGCGAGGTTCCGGTCCGCCCGGGCCTCGACGTACAGCAGGGCCTGGATCTGGAAATCCGTAACCTGCGGGTCTTCCGTGGCATTCGCGATTTTCAGCACATAGCGCCGGCCGTCGGCCGCTGTCAGGCGGAAATTCTGGTCGCGCTCGCTGACCAGTGGCTTGATCTCGACCCGCAAATCCCAGCGATCCCGGACCAGCGCGATCGCGGTCGCCTCCGGTATCGCCGGCGGCGCTGCCGCGATGACGTCCAGCGGGTGACGTGACGGAATCGAATCGGACGGCACGCAAAGACTCGCGATGGGGCAGACGGGAAGCGGGGCAGTATGCGGGCCGCGACCCGGGCCGACAAGCGCGACAGGGACGATACAGCCCGACGGCGTTGCGTCAATCGCGACCCGGGCGGGCCGGTCGATGGCTGATCCTCCCCGATACGTATACAATCCCGACTTCTCGCCCGCCGGCCGGTAACGGTCGCGGACGCCCGGGACGGGGGGCCAGGGCGGAGGGGCGAAACCGAGTCCTGACGCACAGCGCGGCCCAGGTCGGCGCCGGGTCCGGAATTTCAAAGACAATAAGGACGGGAAGACATGCCACTCGACATTACCTTTACCCTGAGCGATCAGGACCTCGAGCATTTCCAGCAGATCGTCGACAAGGCCAGGGCGGCGATGGACAGCGACCGGAACGCCGCCCAGATCGAAGCTGCCGCCCGGCAGTTGATCGAGGACGCGACGTCGACGGAACTGCCCGACTTCATCGCCGACCGGCTCGCCAAGCTGCAGGTCGTCATCAACATGCTGACCGACGCCGAATGGAATCTCGGTGAGGAAGACCGGAACCGGGTACTCGGCGCCCTGCTCTATTTCTGCGACCCGGAAGACCTGATCCCGGATCACATTCCCGGGCTGGGATTCCTCGACGACGCGATCTACGTCGAACTCGTGTTGCAGGAGCTGCGCGCCGAAATCACCTCCTACGAGGAGTTCTGCGCGTACCGGATAGCCGAGGAAAACCGGCGCCGCGCCCAGGGCCTCGACCCGCACGTGGAACGCGAAGCGTGGCTGGCCGACAAGCGCGCGACGCTGCACGCGCGCATGCGCAAGCGGCGCCGCTCCGGCGCGTCCAGCGGTGGCTGGCGCCTGCGCTGGTAGCACGAGCGCGGCCGGACGCTGTCCGGATTATCGTGAAGACCGCGACGGCGGCGCCCCTGGCGCCGCCGTTTTTCTTTACAGCCGTCGCGAGCTGCCGGAAATGTAGATTGGTTCGCGATCCGGTCGAACATAATCGTTCAAAATCCCTGGACGATGAATCGTCTTGCAAAAATGGTTGTCGCGGCAACGCCTTCCACCGTCGTGCAATTGCGGCGCGATGCCTATGGCTCGACCGACACGGGCCGCTTCCTGCGCGACGTGCTGGCAATGGCGAACGCGAGCGTCGCGGGACCGCGCTACATCATCGTCGGCGCCGAGGCGGACGCCCGGGGCGGCAAGCGCCTGCACGGCGTCCCGGCACAGGATTTCGAAGGGAAACCCTCGTACCAGGGCCTGGTCGCGGAATTCATCGAACCTCCGATCCGGGTCCGCTACAGGCCTGTGATCGTTGAGGGCATCTGCGTCGGGGTGTTCGAGATTCCCGACTGCCACGACAAGCCCTACATGATGCGCATCGACCATTCTGAAACGCTGCGCCGCGGCGATGCCTACGCCCGCCAGAGAGACACCACCGTCAAGCTCGGCAGGCGCCAGCTGCAGGAGTTGTTCGCGCGCAAGTTCCGCGACGCCGTATCGGCCGAGCGCATCGAGATCGGTTTTCCCGGCGACATCATTCACAAGACCCTGCGCATGCGCTCGGCCGACCTGGCCGGCCTGCCGTCGGCCGTGGCCAGCGCCAAGCTGAAGCAGCTGCTGGAAGTGCGCCAGATTTCGGCGGAAAGCAGTTCGAACACGATGGTCGCACGCCTGACCCATGCACGCCTGTTCGGGAGCGACCGGCCCTACGAGTCACGCTCACCGTCGGAACTCATGCAGGAAATGGCGGAAATCCAGCGGAAATACCGTGACGAAGACGAGCACTACCTGTTCGAGGAAAACGCGAGCGAACTGCAGGTCGTCGTCTACAACCAGGGGGACGACGCATTACGGGACGTCTCGCTTTCGCTGATCATGCCGAACCACAACTCGTTCCACGTCGCGAGCCGCCTGCCGCAGCTCCTGCGCGACGGCCGCTTCGTGGAGCGCAGCTCCACTGAGCAGGCCGACTACCCGGCCGTCAGCCTGCGCGACGACTCGGCGCTGGTGACGAGCACGCTCGGCGAGATCGGGGCCGATACGCTGGTCGAGGCATTCACGTTGCCGCTCAGGGTATGTGTAGGGCACGGGCTCGAGGGCAGACGCCTCGGCATACGTTACTCGCTGCAGGCCGCCAACCTCCGCCACCCGGCCAGGGGCACGCTGCGTCTGCAGTTCTAGCAGGCGGTTATTCGCCGGGCTGCCGGCCTGACGACCGATTCAATCGACCCACTTCCGGAGTTCGGGCGCCGAGTAGGATGCGAATTTGTCCAGGAGTACCGCCGGCAGGGCGGCGACGAGCAGCATCTCCCGGTGCCCTTCGCGCACGAAACCTTCGTTGGTTGCGTGCCCGACGAACGCCAGGAATCGATCGTAATAGCCGGCGACGTTCAGCAGACCGCAGGGCTTGGCGTGGAACCGAAGCTGCCCCCAGGTAAGCACCTCGACGATCTCCTCCAGCGTCCCGAATCCGCCGGGCATTGCGATGAATCCGTCGGCCATGTCGGCCATCAGCGCCTTACGCTCGTGCATCGTCGCCGTGACGTGCAGCTCCGTGAGGCCCGAGTGGGCGATCTCCTTCTGCACCAGGGAGTGTGGCATCACGCCGACGGCCGAACCGCCGCGCTCCAGCACGGCGTCGGCGAGTACGCCCATGATGCCCTTCGAAGATCCGCCATAGACCAGACCGATACCGCGCCGGACCAGCTCTGCAGCGAGCCCGATGGCCGCCTCCGCGTACTCGCCGCGGTTCCCCGGAGCCGACCCGCAATAGACGCATATGCGCCGCATGCGATGCCCCGGTCAGGCCGCGCCCGCACGTGGCGCGTGCATGATCTCGTAGAGTTCCGGCCGCAGCTCGCGGGTTTCCTCCGGCGTCAGCGCGTCGAGCTCGTGCGGGAACACGAGCCATTCGGAGGTCTCGTGCAGGTAATAGTCCGGCACCAGGTCCGTCTGGTTGCGGCTCGGTTTGTACCAGGGAGCGGCGATACGTATGTCGGCCGGCGTATTTGCGCGCGCCTTGCGCTTCAATTCCTCCAGCACCGCCTTGAACGTGTTACCCGTGTCGAATACGTCGTCGACGATCAGCAGCCGGTCCTCGTAGCAGACCTTCTTGATGATGTAATTCAGGCCATGGACGGCGACCGCGCCGCGCTTATCGACGGCCTCGTAGGACGAAGTGCGTATGGCGATGTGATCGGCCTCGACGCCACAGTATGCCAGGATCTCCTGGACCGCCATGCCGACCGGTGTGCCACCGCGCCAGATGGCGATGATCATGGTCGGCTCGAAGCCGCTCTCCAGGATCTTGACGCCGAGCCGGAAGGAATCCTGCAGGAGCCCCTGGGCCGTCAGCACCGTCTTTTTCATTCTTGCGCTCCGCTATGCGCGCCCGGCGTTTGTCGTTCGTGGTATGCGGCCGGCCCGCGAGGCGCATATACTAGCGCAGCTTCGATATTCTTAATAAAACAAATGGACAAGCGCTTCATCTCCGCCGACGACTTGCTGCTGGATGCCTTTCGCCTCGCGCGCAGGATCCACGCGGCCGGGTTCAGGCCTGATTTCCTGGTCGGCCTGTGGCGGGGCGGCAGTGCCGTCGGCATCGCCGTGCAGGAAGGGCTCGACCACCTGGGCGTGCCGACCGACCACATAGCGATCCGGACGTCCTACAGCGGCCAGCAGCATTACACGGCGATGATCGACAAAGCCGACTCGATCCGGGTCCACGGATTGCAGTACCTGCTGGAGACGATCTGCGCAGATCACTCGCTGCTGATCGTCGACGACGTCTACAGCACCGGTTCGAGCGTCCGCGCAGTCATCGACCAGCTGGCCCGCAAGACCCGCCGCAACCTGCCGCGGGACATACGCATCGCGACCGTGTGGTACCGGCCGAGCTCGCGCACGCTGCGCGAGCCGGATTATTACGTGCACCGGACGGATGACTGGCTGGTGCTTCCCTACGAGCTGTCGGGACTCACGGTCGACGAACTCGAGCAGCACAAGCCGGAACTCGCGCCGGTCATCGATCGCTTGCGCAAGCTCGCAGCGGGTCGCTGAGCACTCAGTTGCGCCGCCAGGCGCAGCGTCCCAGCAGGTACGTCGCCGCAACGGCTCTCTCGTCGCCGAGCATCATGAGTGCGAAGAATCGTTCCGCCAGGTCGCGCGCCGTCGAATTGCGCCGCGCGAGCAGCGGCGTTGCCGCCGGATCGAGCACGACGAAATCGGCCTCACGTCCGCGCGCGAAGTTGCCGATCCGGTCTTCCAGCCGGAGCGCGCGCGCGGCACCGAGCGTCGCCAGATGCAGCGCCTTCCACGGCGTCAGGGACTGGCCCTTGAGCTGCAGCACCTTGTAGGCCTCGCCGAGGTTCTGCAGCAGCGACAGGCTGGTGCCGGCGCCGACGTCGCTGCCTATGCCGGTCCGGATGGCGGCGCCGTCGGCCGCCGCGAGATCGAACAGGCCGCTGCCGAGGAACAGATTCGATCCCGGGCAAAAAGCTATCGCGCCGCCCGAGCTCGCGAGTTCACGGCGATCCGCATCGTCGAGGTACAGGCAGTGGGCGAACACCGAGCGCTCGCGCAGCAGGCCGTGGCGACCGTAGACGTCCAGGTAGCTGCGGCTGCCGGGGTGACCGCGCAGCACGGCCTCGACTTCGTCGCGCTGTTCGGCGAGATGGCTGTGCACGTGCACGTCCGGGAATTCCCGCGCGAGTCGTCCCAGCGCTTCGAGTTGCTGCTGCGACGAGGTCAGCGCGAAGCGCGGCGTGATCGCGTAGCCGAGCCGGTCGACACCGTGCCAGCGCTCGATGAGTTCCCGGCTGTCGCGATACGCAGCTTCCGCCGAGTCGCGGAGGTCGGGCGGGCATGCCGTGTCCATCGCGACCTTGCCGGTCACCAGGCGCATGTTGCGGCGCCGGGCCGCCTCGAACATCGCCTCGGCGGAAACCCGGTGGACGCTCGCGAAGACAAGTGCCGTGGTCGTGCCGTTCTTCAGGAGTTCGCCGGCGAAAAAATCCGCCGCCGCACGGGCGTACTCGGGATCGGCGTAACGCCTCTCCGCCGGGTAAGCATAGGATTGCAACCAGTCGAGGAGCCGCGCGCCCCAGGACGCGATCATGTCCACCTGCGGATAATGCACGTGGCAGTCGATGAGGCCCGGCACGAGCAGCCGGCCGCTGTAGTCGGTAACGGGCACATCCGGCCCGATCCGGCGAAGGAGCGCGTCGGCCGGCCCGACTGCCTCGATTCGGCCGCCGTCGACCAGCAGCAGGCCGTCCTCGAAGGATTCGACCGCTGCTGCGCCAGCGACCGCCGGATCGTCGACGCAGTGGAGGATAGACGCGCGATAGGCCCGGGTGTCCGCCATCCGGTTCACTCGAGGCAGAGCGTCAGTGGCTCGGCGAGTACGTGCTCCTCGCAATTGTTGCCGCCGCCAGCGCGGTCGACGACGAGAAATTCGTTGCCGGCTTCGAGCGCGATCAACGGCATGTGCCAGGTGCCGCGGTTGTAATTGACGCCCTGGTGCCCGTTCGTCACGAAGGCCTGCAGGTCGCCGGCCTCGACCGACTCGCCCGGCCTGCCGACGACGACCACGAAGCGGAAAGCGGCCAGCGGGATGAATGCCTGGCTGCCGAGCGGGTGGCGCTCCACCATGTCGACGCGGTACGGGAGCGCTGTCGCGATCCGCGCGCGTGCGATGCTGAGCGTCGGCCGGCCATCGTCCGCCGCTTCGATGTCGATGCTTGCCAGGTGGTCGAAGCGCTCGAAGCGCGCTGCGTTCATCGCCTGGCGCCGTTCCGGCAGCGTGCCGATCACCTGCCCGAAGGGTGCAAAACGCTCCGGCGTGATCGGTACCGCGACGAGTTTTCTTCCGTTCATGACTTCCGCTCCAGGTAACCGAACAGGCGCAGACGGCTGACGCCGCCATCCGGGAATATCGACAGGCGCACGTGGGTCACGGCGCCGAGCGGCGCAAGATCGCGGCATAGCTGGCGCGCATCCGGTCCGAGCCTGGTCTCGGGCAGCAGGACCGGCCAATGCTCGCTCTCGGCTGCGAGCGTCGCCGGCGCGAGATCGCCGGGCCTGCCGGCCTGCAGTTTCGCACGGTCCGGGTAGTTGCCCTTGAAGTGCGCGGTGTCGATCTCGACTTCCTCGATCGTGCCGGCGTGCCCGAGCGCGACGATTACCCAGTCATTGCCGGGCCTGCGGCGGCGCGCCGTTTCCCAGCCGTCACCCATGTTCACGCCGCGTCCCGGCAGGTTCAGGTTGTGCATGCTGCCGAAGTGCTCGTCATTGCACAGCAGTGCCCGGCCGCCGTTTTCGAGCGCGAAGAGATCGATGCGCTCACGAGGGTCGATACGCGACCAGTCGGGGCGCACCTCGCCATAGATCCTGAGCCTCGCGACGCCGCCGTCGGGGAAGATGTTCAGGCGCACGTGCGTAAACACGTGCCCGCTGTCGACGTTGACGAAACGTTGCGAGTTGCCGGCCAGGTCGATCATCGGTGTCAGCGGCCGCCAGGCGGATTCGGCCGGCACGTCCGAGTCGTCCTGGCAGGCTTCGACCAGCGCCTGCGGCGGGTAATTGCCGGTGAAGTGGCGAGTGTCGATTTCGAGACCGCGTATCACCCCCGGCACGCCGAGCCGGACCACAGAGCTGTCGTGTCCGGGTTCGCGGCGGCGGCGGGTCTCCCAGCCGTCCATCCATTTACCGTGCTCGTCGTATTTGTCGGGGATGAAGACGGGCTCGGTCGGCTCGATGAGGCGCTCCTTCGCACCGAAGAATTCGTCGTTCGCCCAGACGACGCGCGTGCCGAGGCGCGGCTGCTCCAGCCGCACCCACTGGTAAAACGGGTTGTTGCGATTGGCGCTCATGGTGCTCCGTCAGTTCACATCGGCCAGTGCTTCGAGGCGCAGCCGCGCGATCTCGTGTATTTCCCGCAGCGCCGTCCGCATCTCGGCCGGCGCCTCGTTGCGCAAGCGGCGTTCGAATGCGGCCAGTATCTGCTGGCGGCTCGAGTGTCGCACGGCCATGACGAACGGGAAGCCGAATTTCTCCCTGTATGCGTCGTTCAACTGCCGGAACCGCTCGAACTCCTCCGGCGTGCACCGATCGATGCCGGCGCTCGCCTGTTCGCCGGCCGAGTCCGCCGTGAGTTCCCCGCGTACCGCCGCGCGCCCCGCCAGGTCCGGATGGGCGCAGATCAGCGCGAGTTTCGCGTCATCGTCCGCGCTGTCGACGCAGGACGCGAGCAGTCCGCGGAGTTCACCCGCCCCGACCCCGCCGCCGCCACGCTCCCAGGCGGCTTCGGCAACCCACGGCGAGTGCTCGTAGACGCCGCCGTAGCGGCGGACGAACTCGGCGCGCGACAGCTTCCGCTCAGTCTTCATCCGAGCTTGCCAGCGAACCGTACCAGGCGTCGATCAGCGCCCGCTCGTCGTCCGTCATCTCCGTCAGGTTGCCGATGGGCATCGCCCGCGTCAGGACCGCCTGCTGGTGGATGCGGCCCGCCTCGGCGAGTATCTGCTCGTCGTTGTCGAACACGACGCCGCCGGGCGGTGCGGGAAATGCCGCGAAGCTGGGCGACTCGGAGTGGCAGGTCACGCAACGGTGCTCGATCACCACGCGGACGTCACGTATCGTGGCGCCCGTCGCAGCGGCAGCATCGGCTGCCCGCGATCGCGGCGCGATCGCAGCCGCTACGGCGAGCAGCAGGGCGACCGCGATGACGATCGTCGCGGGCGATGCGGCTCCCTTGTGGCGCGCGACGAACCAGGTCCTGATCAGCGCACCCGCCAGCGAAATCGCGATCAGGATCGCCCAGTTGTACTCGTGTCCCCAGGTCATCGAATAGTGGCTGCTGGTCATGACGAACAGCACGGGCAATGTGAAATAGGTGTTGTGGACCGAGCGCTGCTTCCCCTTGATGCCGGGCGTCGGGTCCGGCACTTCACCCCGCGCAGCGGCGTCGACCATCGCGCGTTGCCCGGGAATGATCACGAAGAAAACGTTCGCCACCATGATCGTGCCGAGGACCGCCCCGAAGTGCATGTAGGCGCCGCGCCCGCCGTAGAGCTGGCAGACGCCCCAGGCGAGCAGCGCAACCAGCACGAACAGCACGGCCGCGAGGGGCCCCTCGCGCGAGCCCAGCGGCGACCGGCACAGCAGGTCGTAGACGAACCAGCCGCCGGCAAGCAGCGCGATCGCGCTGCCGATCGCGACCGTTCCTGACAGGTCCGCGACCTGGCGATCGACCAGGTACACGTCCGCGCCGTACCAGTAGACGAGCGCGAGCAGGAACATGCCGGACAGCCAGGTCGTGTAAGCCTCCCATTTGAACCAGTGCAAGGTCGCCGGCAGCCGCGTTGGCGCAACCCGGTATTTCTGCGCATGGTAGAAGCCGCCGCCGTGCACGGCCCAGAGTTCCCCGCCGACGCCCTTGTCCCCGTCGGCCGGCTCCGCCGGCGCCTCGAGATGGTTATCGAGCCAGATGAAATAGAACGACGAGCCGATCCACGCGATGCCGGTCACGAAATGCAGCCAGCGAGCCAGCAGGTTCAGCCAGTCGGCCAGGTATGCTTCCATCGTTCAGGCTCTCCTGCCCGCGAACGGGCCCAGGTCTGCGATCGGCGCCGCGGCCGCTGCCTGCCGCTCGCCACGCAGCTTGAGCAACTCGGCGGCCGTCGCGATCGCGATTTCGGACGGCGCCTTGCCCGTGACGCCGGCGATCCCGATCGGGCAGGTCAGGCGCTCGAGTCGAGTGTACCCGGCGGCGGCCAGCCGCTGTTCGAAGCGCCGCCGCTTCGAGCGTGAGCCGATCAGCCCGAGGTAGGCCAGGTCGCCACGCTCCAGCACCCGGCCGCAGATCTCGAGGTCCAGCGGATGGCTGTGGGTCATGACTAGGCAGTATGCACCGGGCGGCAGCGCCGCCACCTCGCGGGCGGGCGCATCGCTCCACAGCGTCTGCACGTTGCAGGGCACGCGCGCGGGCAGGAATTCGCGCCGTGAGTCGATCCAGCGAATGCTCGCGTCGAGCGTCGCCAGTACGCCGACAGTCGCTGCGCCCACGTGACCGGCGCCAAAGACCGCGATCACGAAATCGCTGTGCGCCAGCGGCTCGACCAGCACTATGCCGCTCGCCAGCCGGTTGCACATCGTCCGCCGTTCGGACAGTGACCTGCGCGCCAGCGCGAGCGTTGCCGCGTCTGGCCATGCCGCCCAATCGCCCGCGACTACGCCGCTCGCCGTTACCACGGCGTGCGCCAGGCCATTGCCGTCGAAGCGCGCGAGCAGCGCACAGGGTGTGCCCTCGGACCGGAGCCGACCGGCGGCGGCAAGCCACGCGGCCGATCCGTCGAGCGGCTCGAACAGCACGTCGACCACGCCGCCGCAGCACTGTCCGCAATCCGCGCCCAGCGGGAAACGGCGCAGGCGCGCCGTACCCGGCTGCCGCAGCGCATCGCAGGCAATTTCCGCACAGCGGTATTCGAGCTGGCCGCCGCCTATGGTGCCGACCGTCTCAGCGTCGGTCACGAGCATCCGCGCGCCGATTTCGCGCGGCGCCGACCCGCGGACGGCCGCCACCGTCACCAGCACTGCACGGCGCCCGTCGCGGGCAAGCGCCAGCGCGTCCCCGAGCCATTCAGTCATGCCCGCCCCCGGTCGCGGCCAGCAGCACGGCTTCGGGCGTCGCCGGAGCGTGCAGCGCCGGCCTGCCCCGCCCGTCGGACAGGGCATCGCGTATCGCGTGGAACACCGACAGCGCGAGCATCAAGGGCGGCTCGCCGACAGCTTTCGAACGATAGATCGTCTTTTCGCGGTTGCGCCCGGACTCGAGCATGCGCACGCGAAAGTCCGGCGCGAGGTCCGAGCTGGTCGGGATCTTGTAGGTCGATGGCGCATGCGTCGTAAGCTCGCCGCGTTCGCTCCAGCAGAGCTCCTCCGAGGTCAGCCAGCCGGCGCCCTGCACGAAGCCGCCCTCGACCTGGCCGAGGTCGATGGCCGGGTTCAGCGACGCGCCGCAGTCGTGCAGGATGTCGACCCGGAGCAGCCGGTGTTCGCCGGTCAGCGTGTCGACGATGACCTCGGATACCGCGGCGCCGTAGGCGAAGTAGAAGAACGGCCGGCCGCTGAAGGTCTTGCGATCGTAATTGATCCGGGGCGTCCTGTAGTAACCGGTCGCCGACAGCGCCACGCGGTTGAACCAGGCCAGCCGGACGAGTTCCTCCCATGGGATGAGCTGCCCGTTTACGCGCAGGCGGTTCCTTTCGAAGCGCACGTCGTCCCTGGCTACGCCGAAGTGCCTGGCGGCGAATCGGACCAGCCGCTTGCGGATCTTGCGGGCGGCGGCCTGCGCGGCCTTGCCGTTCAGGTCCGACCCGGCCGATGCGGCCGTAGCCGACGCGTTCGGCACCTTGCTGGTATCCGACGCGGTGATCTTGATGCGGTCGAGATCGATGCTGAGTTCCTCGGCGACGACCTGCGCAACTTTCGTGAACAGACCCTGGCCCATCTCGGTACCGCCGTGATTGAGATGCACGGTGCCGTCGGTGTACACGTTGACCAGCGCACCGGCCTGGTTCAGGTGAGTCGCCGTGAAGGAGATGCCGAACTTGACCGGCGTCAGCGCAATGCCGCGCTTCAACACCGGGCTGCTTGCGTTGTAGAGGCGGATCTCTTCGCGGCGCGCCGCGTAGTCCGCGGTCGTCGCAAGCTCGTCGACGATCTCGTCCAGGACGTTGTCCTCGAGCTTCTGCAGATACGGGGTCACGTCCCGCTCGCCGGTGCCGTAAAAGTTCCGGCGGCGAACGTCGAGCGGATCCCTGCCGAGCGTACGCGCGATCTCGTCGATGACGTACTCGATCGCGTACATGCCCTGCGGCCCGCCGAAACCGCGGAACGCGGTGTTTGACACCGTATTCGTCTTGCAGCGATGCGAGACGATCGTGACGTTCGGCAGGTAGTAGGCATTGTCGCAGTGGAACATCGTCCGGTCGTTGATCGCGCCCGACAGGTCGGCCGACATGCCGCAGCGCGCCGCGAACATGAACTCGATTCCCTCGATGCGGCCCGTGTCGTCGAAGCCGACCTCGTAGTCGATGACGAAGTCGTGGCGCTTGCCGGTCATCAGCATGTCGTCATCGCGATCCAGCCTGAGCTTGCACGGCAGGCCGCTCCGCTGCGCCATCAGGGCCGCGATGCAGGCGATCAACGCGGGCTGGCTCTCCTTGCCGCCGAAGCCGCCGCCCATCCGGCGGCATTCGACCACGACGTCCTTCGCCTCGCGGCCGATGGCGCGAGCGACCAGCAGCTGTACCTCGCCCGGGTGCTGGGTCGAGCTGTGGACGTACAAGTCGCCGCCCTCGCGCGGCACCGCCATCGCGACCTGTCCCTCGAGGTAGAAATGATCCTGGCCACCGACGCGGGTCCGGCCGGCGAGCCGGCGAGGCGCGGCATCGATCGCTGCCCGGCTGTCGCCGCGGGCCAGCGTCTCGCTCGGCAGCACGAACGAACCCTTCGCAAGGGCAGTCAGCGGATCGAGGACTGCTTCGAGCTCCTCGTACTCGACGACGGCGAGCCGCGCGGCCCTGCGCGCCTGCTCGTACGTCCGGGCCGCGACGGCGAACAGCGCCTGGCCGGCATACTCGACCAGCCCGGGCGCGAGGATCGGATCGTCGTGCACGACCGGTCCGCAATTGTTCTCGCCGGGGATATCCGCCGCCGTCATCACGTCGACGACGCCCGGACTCGCACGCACGGCGTCCAGGTCGAGCCGCCTGACCCTGGCATGGGCTTTCGAGCTCATGCCGACCGCGAGATGCAGCAGCCCGCGCGGCTCGATGATGTCGTCGGTATACGTGGCCTCGCCCGCAACGTGCAGGTGCGCGCTGTCGTGCGGCACGGCCTCGCCGACACCGCCCCTTATGCGCCGCCTGTCGGTATCAGCCGCGGCCATGGGCGTAGACTCCGACGGCCGCATTGCCGCTGTATTCCAGGTAAAGCCTGCGCAACAGGTTCGCTGCGATGCGCATGCGGTATGCCGCGCTCGCGCGCATGTCGCTGATCGGTTCGTAGTCGCGCGCCAGCGCCTGCATCGCCTGCTCGACGGCCGCCTCGTCGAAGACCGCGCCGGCGAGTGCCGACTCGCAATCGAGCGCGCGCGCCGGGGTCGCAGCCATGCCGCCATAGGCCACGCGCGCCTCCGTTACTCGATCGCCGGAAAATCGCAGGCGAAACGCGCCGCAGACAGCGGATATGTCCTGGTCGAAACGCTTCGACACCTTGTAACTCTTCACGAGATCGCCCGCGGATCGCGCCGGGATGCGAATGCTGCGCAGGAATTCACCGGGCTGCAGCGCCGTCTTGCGATAGCCGAGATAGAACTCCGCTAGCGGCAACACACGCGTACCGGCGGCACCCTGCAAGCTCAGTTCGCAGTCGAGCACCAGCAGCGCGGGCATCGAGTCACCGATCGGGGAGGCATTCGCGACGTTGCCGCCGAGCGTCGCCGCATTGCGTATCGGCGGCGATGCGAAACGCAGGAACAGCTCCTCCAGCTCCGGGTAGTGCCCGACGATGACAGGGACCGCATCCGCAAGCGTCACCGCCGCGCCGATCTCGATGCCGTCCGGCCCGTTTTCGATACACAGCAGCTCGGCGACATTGCCGGTGTAGATTATCGTTTCGAATTCCCGCAGCTGCTTCGTGACCTGGAGCGCGGCGTCGGTGCCGCCGGCCAGCAGCAGCGCCGACGGGTGCGCCGCGAGCAGAGTCGCGAGTTCGCCGGCGTCCCGGGGCGCGTACAGGCGGTGGTCGCCCGAGCCGACACAGGTCGCCTGCTCGCGTGCGATGGAGCGCAGCCGTTCGAGGCGATCCGCCGGCGGCGCCTCGCCCGGCCGGCCAGGCCGGCGCAACCAGTCGGCGTCCGCAGGGTCCGCCAGTTGGTACATGCGCGTGGCCGCCGCGACGATCGGGCGGTAACCGGTGCAGCGGCAGAGGTTGCCGGCCAGCGCGTCGTCGATCTCGATCCGGCCCGGCCTGTCGGCGTTCTTGAACAGGGCGAGGAGCGACATGACGAAGCCCGGCGTGCAGAAGCCGCACTGCGAGCCGTGGTTCTCGACCAGCGCCTGCTGCACCGGGTGCAGCGAGCCGTCCGCGTCCCTGAGGCTCTCGACCGTGATGAGTTCCTTGCCGTCGAGCGTAGCGAGGAATCGAATGCACGAATTGACCGCCCGGAGCCGGATCGTCGAATCGTCGCGATCGAGTTCGCCGACGACGACGGTGCATGCGCCGCAGTCGCCTTCCGCGCAGCCCTCCTTTGTGCCGGTGCGGCGCAGATCGTCGCGCAGCCACTGCAGCAGCGTGCGATTGGGATCGACATCGTGGAGCTCGACGATCTCGCCGTCGAGGACGAACCTGACGGTGCCTGCTCCCTCCGCTGTGGTGTCGACGGCCGCCATCCGGGTACGCGGCCGCCTCAACTGCCGCGGTAGGTCGTGTAGCCCCAGGGGGAGACCAGCAGCGGCACGTGGTAGTGCCGACCGGCCTCGAGACCGACGCGAATGACGACGGTATCGAGAAACGGCGGATCCGACAGCTCGGCTCCGGAGTCCTCGAAATACGGGCCGACCAGGAATTCGAGTTCATAAGTGCCGCTGCCGAGCGCCGCACCCTCGAGCAGCGGCCCGTCGGTACGCCCGTCGGCGTTGGTGCGAGCGGTCGCGACCAGCCGGCGATCGCTCCCGGTCGAGTAGAGCCGGACCTCGATGCCCGCCCCGGGCCGCCCGCTGGCCGTGTCGAGAACGTGTGTCGTCAGCCGCCCCATCCATATCTCCCGGCCTGTCCGCTACCGCAATCATATAACAGTCGGGCGATGCGACGCCCCGCGACTGTTTGGGGACTTGGCGCAGGTCCTGTGCTACTTTGCCTTCCCAGGAAACACCTCCTGGGGGAGCTCAATGACGGTCGAATCGATCAACCGGCGCGATTTCGTATGCGCCTCGGGCACGCTCGCGGGCAGTTCGCTCATCAGGCTCGGCACGCCAGCCATCATGGCGGCGGCGGGCGCAGCCTGCTCGGCCCGCGACGCAGGCGAAGCTTTCACGACGCTCGGCGCCGCCGAAGCCCGCGAGCTCGACGCCCTGTCCGCCCGCATCCTGCCTACGACGGACACGCCCGGCGCGCGCGAGGCCGGCGTCCTGTATTTCATGGACAAGGTCCTCGGCGGCCCGCTGCAATGGGCGCATGGAATGCTGGGCGGCGCCCTGCAGGAATTCCAGGCGGACGTCGCGGCGGCGTATCCGGGCGCCGAGCGCTTCTCGGACCTCGACGAAGCCGAGCAGGACAGCTACCTGGAAACCCACGACCGCAATGCGTTCTTCGAACTCACCCGCGCGCTGACGATCATGGGCTTCTTCGCGATGAGTTCCTACGGCGGCAATCGCGACAACGTCGGCTGGAAGCTGATCGGCTTCGAGGGACATGGCGCCTGGAGCCCGCCCTTCGGTTACTACGATGCGGAATTCGTCCGGAGCGAACAGAATGGCGACTGACAACATGACGACATTTGCGCTCGACGAGACCGTCGACTTCGTCATCGTCGGCTCCGGTTCGGCCGGCGGCATACTCGCGAAAGAGCTGTCCACGGCCGGCTTCAGCGTCGTCGTGCTGGAACAGGGGCCGTTCCGGCAGGCGTCGGACTTCAGCCACGACGAGTTCGCGGTGCTGCTGCAGGGCGAGCTCAACGGCGGCCCGCCGGAGGTCGACAAGCAGACCTTCCGAGACGACGAATCCAAGGTCGCCGAGGTTCCGCAGGGCGGCGGCGCGCCGGGCGATTACGTCCAGGGCGTCGGCGGCACCAGCGTTCACTTCAGCGCCAACTTCTGGCGGCTCCGCGAGATCGACTTCAGGGAACGCAGCGCGCTGGGCCAGATCAGCGGCACGAACTTCGCGGACTGGCCGATCAGCTACGAGGAACTCGAGCCCTATTACACCAGGGTCGACTGGGAAATCGGCGTCTCCGGCGCACCGGGGCCCTTCGACTCGCCGCGCTCGAAGCCATTCCCGGTGCCGCCGATGCCGATCAAGTCCTCGGGAGCGCTGCTCGAGAAGGGCGCGAAGGCAATCGGGCTGCACCCGCAGCCGGCCCCGGTCGCGATCCTGTCCCAGCCTCACAACGGCCGCGCCGCCTGCATTCATTGCGGCTATTGCATGGGCTTCGGCTGCGAAGTCGGCGCCAAGTCGTCCACGCTGGTCGCAATGATTCCGCAGGCTCTTGCCAGCGGCAACTGCGAGATACGCGCCGAGTGCGCTGTCTACAACCTCAAGCTGGGAACCGAAGGCCGGGTCGACGAGGTCGAGTACATCGATCCGGAGGGAAACCAGCGCGGACAGAAGGCGCGCGCGGTGATCGTATCGGCGAATGGGGCCGAGACCTCGCGACTGCTGCTGATGTCGGCCAACCCGCAGCACCCGAACGGCCTGGCGAATTCGAGCGGATTCGTCGGCCGCAACCTGATGTTCAACGCACACGCGCTGGTACACGGCGTGTTCGAGCAGCCGCTCAACGACTGGAAGAGCATCCAGTGCACGCGCATCGTGCACGATCACTACGAGTCGGATCCCTCGCGCGGTTTCTATGGCGGCGGCGGCTACGACGCGCGGCCTTTCCTGGCGGCAACGCCCATCATGTACGGCCTGATGCACAATCCGACTGGCCAGCGCTGGGGTGCGGAATACAAGGACCGGCTGGCACACGACTTCAATCGCCGCATGACGATTGCGTGCAATGCGACCTCGTTGCCGCTGGACCGGAACAACGTAACGCTGGATCCGACCCATAAGGATAAATGGGGCCGGCCGTCGCTGCGCTTCACCTATCGCGATCACGACGACGACATGGCCAACGCGCTGTTCATGCAGAAATATGCGGAGCAGATGATGGATGCCGCGGGCGCGTTGCAGCGCTGGAGTAACCCGGTGCATGCGCAGAATGGCAGCGCGCACCTGCTCGGCACCTGTCGCATGGGCGACGACCCGTCGAGTTCGGTCGTCGACCGCTACCACCGCAGCCACGACGTGGCGAACCTGTTCATCTGCGACGGATCTAGCATGGTGACCTCGGGCCGCGGCCAGCCGACGATGACGATCATGGCGCTCGCGTTCCGGGCAGCCGAACATATCGCCCAGGCCGCACGCGCAAACCGGATCTGAGGACCGGATAATGCGATTACCCGCAATCGCCTTTTTGTTTACTGCGCTGGCGGTATCGGCCTGCCAGGCGCAAGCACCGGAGAATGACGTGCCCAGGATCACTTATCACAACATGCCCGGCACCGAGAACCTCGGCCTGCCGTTCTCGTCGGCCGTCCAGGTCGATCACACGCTTTATATCTCCGGCAACCTCGGCAACGCGCCGGGCAAGAACGAACTCGTTCCGGGCGGCATCCAGGCGGAGACCCGCCAGACGATGGAGAACATCAAGGCCGTCGTCGAGCAGTTCGGCTCGTCGATGGACCGGATCGTCAAGTGCACGGTGTTCCTCGCCGACATGAGCGAATGGCCCGCGATGAACGACGTTTACCGGACATATTTCAAGAATCCGCCGGCGCGCAGCGCCTTCGGCGCAAACGGACTCGCTCTCGGCGCCCGCGTCGAGATCGACTGCATCGCCGTCGTCGACTGAGGCGTTGTCCCGCCGCGCGCTGCGGCTTACCGGCGTTTCGCCAGGGCCCGGTGGGAAATAATTCGTGGCCGGCGGCGCGCGCGTGCCGAGTCGCTCGGCGGATCAGCGGCCGGCGCCGGCATCCTTCAACAACCCGTCCCGGCGCTGCTCCAGCGCCCGGAGACGCCGGCGGTCGAGCACGTCACCGAGCAGTTCCTCGATGAGGGACTCGTCCAGGGACCGCAGCTTGTCCTGCCAGACCGAACCGATGACGAGTTCGACACTGCCGAGATATGGCGGCCGCGAGCGGCTGGCCTCGAACGCGCGATCGTGCCCTGACAGCATCAGCTGCCAGCTTTCCTGGCTGTAGATGATCTGGTCCTGGCTGCGCCCGGCGTTGTGTATGAGGACGTCGAAGACGTACATCGCGTTCCATTGCTCGGGCAGCGGGCACCAGGCCGAACTGCCGCGCCGACGCTCGACCCGCAGCGCTTCCGTCATCGTCGCTGCGGGGATGAACTGCAGCGTGCCGTCCTGGCCGTCGATCTGGCGCGACACCGTCACCGGCACCATGTCCAGTTCGAGGTGCCGGTCCAGCCGGTAGGCTGCCAGTTCCGGCACAAAACCGCGATCGCGAGGATTGGGCCGGAACAGCGCATGGACGCTGCCCTCCGGCCCTGCGAGTTTCACGCGCCGGACGTCGCCGGCAACGGTCTCGCTCTCGAGCACCTGCCCGGACGCCATGATGCTCTCGATGTCTTCGGCGCTGATGTCCTCGTCCCGCAGTCCGACGCGGCGCGGATGATCGGCCACGGCCAAGGGGCCGGCGCCGCGCTCGCGTATGACCTGCAGCCGGTCGCCTTCGACCAGGAGAGCGTTGCCGCTGCCATGGTAATAGTCGCTGAGCATGCCGGTGTCGATCTCGACGACCCTGCCGTTGAAACGCGAGAGCACCTGCCGGCCGACGGTCGGCGTGTGGCCGATCACGACGCGGTCGGCACCGATGCGATCGAGTACCGGCTGCAGCCGGTCGATCTCGATCGGCGCCGGGCAGCCGACGTTGCCCCGGTACCAGAGCGGTGAATCGAGCTGGTGTATCGCGGCGTCGCTGAGCCGCGTGACCGTCTCGATTGCCGCGACCAGCTCGGGCGAACGGTCATCGGACGGCGGAATGGCGGCCAGGACCTCGGCGTGATCGTAGAAATTCACGACTGGATCGAGCAGGCCCGCGGCCATCAGCATGTTCATCGCGCGCGCATACTCGCCGACCTCGTTCTTCATCAGCCCGTTCACGCCGTCCAGGCCCATTTCGGCGACGCGCGGAGACAGCCCGCCGTGCACGTAGGCCGTATCGTTGATGACGACGAGCAACGGCTTGCCGAGCAGCCAGCGGCCGTATTCGCCATCGGGCGCGAACGCCGCGCGGTGCGCGAAGAAGCCCGCGGGCCGGCCGTCGTCGAACTTCGCCCTGAGTCCCGCCTCGTCGCCATTGGAATGCGACTGCCGGTAAAGAGTGAACCAGCGATCGCGCAGCTCGGCCGATTCGTCATCCCGGAACGCTGCGTACTCTCCGGCCGACACATAGCGCAGGTCGCCGACCAGGTTCATGACTTCGTGGTTGCCGAGCAGCACGTGGACCTGGCCGCCGGCTGCACCGGCCTCGCCCTCCAGCCGCATCAGCAGATCCATCACGGGCCGCGAGTCCGGGCCGCGGTCCATCAGGTCGCCGGTGATCACGAGATGCGTGTCCTTCGCCGCCCAGGCCAGCTCCGCATCCAGCACACCGGCATTCTGCAGTGTCCGCACAAAGGCGTCGTAGGCCCCATGCACATCGCTGACGGCGATGACCCGGTCGATGCCATCGAAACGCCAGCCATCCGCGAACGCCGGCTGGGAGAACGCCAGCGCGCACAGCGCAAGGCCGCACAACGCTTTGATTCGGAAGTACTTTAACGCGTCTGCTGCAGTCATATCCCGGCCTTCCTTGCGGGGCGATGTCAGTGTCGGCCCGGCTGGGTGAACAGCGGCTGAACCGCCGGTCAGTGGTATGGCCCCATGTTAAACTCGCGCCATGTTGAGCGGCAAACCGGAAAGACCCGCCATGAATCAGACGAATCGGTCGATCGCGTTGTCCCTGCTGGCCCTGCTCGCTCTGACCGGCGCCGGCAGGGCGTCTGCCCAGGACGGCACAGCCGGGGCGCCGCTGTTCGCCGATCAGCAGGCTTTGCACATAAGGATCGAAGGCCCGCTATCGACGATGACGTCGGAGCGCAGCAACACCGATTACTACGAAGGCAAACTGGCTTATACCGACGATGCCGGCGCCAGCATCGTGCTCGACATCGGGTTCCGGACGCGCGGCAACTTCCGCCGCCGCAAGGACACCTGCTGGTTCCCTCCTGTACGGCTGAATTTCCAGAAAAAGCAGGTGGACGGAACGGTCTTCGATTCTCAGGACAAGCTGAAGCTCGTCACTCACTGCCATCCGCGCAATGACAAGTACGAGCAGTACGTCCTGAAGGAGTACCTGGCCTACAGGATCCTGCAGCTGCACACGCCCTACGCGCTCCAGGTTCGCCTGTTGCGCATCAGCTGGGTCGATACGGACAAGGGCGGCGACGCGATCGAGCGATACGGCTTCCTGATCGAGGACGAAGACGCCATGGCCGAGCGCCTGGACGCCAGCAAGGTCGACTTCAACAGCACGGCGCACACGGCTTTGAATACGAAGCAGGCGGCCATCGCCTCCGTCTTCGAGTTCCTGATCGCGAATACCGACTTTTCCCTGATCAAGGCCGCGCCGGAAGAGACCTGCTGCCACAATGCGATCCTGCTGACGAGGGGCGAGGAAGAGTATTTCCCGGTCCCCTACGACTTCGACTTCTCGGGACTCGTCAACGCACCCTACGCCGAACCGAGCCCGAACATGCGTATCCGGAGCGTCACGACCCGGCTTTACCGGGGCAACTGCAGCGTCAACCCGGAGATCGGCAGTACGGTCGCCCTGTTCCGCGAGCAGCAGAACGCCGTCCTCGACCTCGTCACGATGCAGGAAGGCCTGAGCGATAGCATGCGCAAATACGCGCTGAAGTTCCTCGAGGATTTCTACGAACTGCTCGCCGACCCGGCCGCCGCCGAAGCGAAATTCATCGAGGACTGCCTCTAGCAGGGTGTTGAAAAACACCCTGCTGGCGCAAGGCGCCCTTTTTCGACAGCGTGCTAGAGCAGGGACCGGTGAGCCGGCTGCCCGAATGACTGCGTCAGCCAATCGTTGACGATCTTCGCGACTCTCGGGTGGACGAGGTAGCCGAGCACGTTGTGCGGGTTCGAACGCCCGTAGCGCACGGCCATGTTGTAGATACGGTAATCCCGGATACTGCTTATCTGGCGCTGCTTCAGCATGGGCTTGTAATCGTCGGACAAGGTGCTGTCGTGCGACATGTAGTCGTCTTCGGCGGATACGTTGTGCCAGGCGAGGACGTTGGTCGGATAACGCTCGCGCCCTTTCCTGTCCGCGCCGCGCAGTTGCTTGCGCACCATCGAGTCCCCGAGGGGAGAACCCAGCGTGACCCAGACGTCGATCTTCGCATCTGCATACTTCGGTGCGTAATCGGGATCGTGCGACAGGTCCCAGAGCGCGTCCCAGGTCAGGATCGAACCGGTGCCGTGCGATACCAGCAGCAGACGCTGGTCGGCATCCAGCGCAGCGCAGATGCAGTCGCGCACGCGGCGGAGCATCCCGATGCCCAGGTCGCTGTCCCTTTTCCAGTATTCCCCGAGGTCCTTGGTCGCGGTCGATACCAGCGGCTTCTCGAGGCCCACGGCCGACAGCACCGGCGCCAGCACGCTCGCCGCGAACTCGCTGACCGCGGACTTGCCGGGCAGCTTGTCGTAGCGCGCCACGCTGAAGCCCTTCTTGCGATCCAGCGCCCTGAGCTCATGCAGCACATTGCGCATGTCGCTGACGTCGAGTTGTTCGTCGTAAGCCTGGCCCTGCGCCGCCAGGAACTCGTTGGTCAGGTCGCCGTAGTACGCCAGCGCCTTGCTGACGGATGCCAGCGCCGACAGGGATTCCGGGTAGTCGCCCTCCACGCCCGCGGCCACCGCGCCTGCAAGGATCTCGAGATACGGTCCGGCGGACGGCTTGAAGCTCCTGCCGTGCACGAACAGGATGCTGCGATCCGATTCCCCGCTGATCATGACTGTTTTCGTCATTGTTCTTCTTCTGGTTTGGTTAATGGCGCCGCCGAATATACAGCGAGCCTCGCGCGCCCGCCGCCCCCCTCGTCGGCGATGATCAATGTACCACTTTCCGTTACCTCGATCCCTTCCGCCTGGGGGTGCAGACCTGCAAGGGGCAGCTCGATCGCCCCGAGGAATTCGCCGGCCGGCCCGAGCTCGACCAGCACGCGCTCCCGGGCCGCGATCAGCAACAGCGTGCCCCGGCCGCTGTCGACGGCCAGGCCGGACGGATGCAGGCTGGCGATACCGAGGTGTTCGAGAATGGCCGCGACCGGCAGTTCGAAGCCGGCGCTCTCGTCCTCGATCGCCGCCTCGCTGTCCCATGCGTAGACCGAGAGCTCCTCGTCCCTGCGGGTCGCTTTGCACAATACGAGCAGGCGAGCCCGGTGCCAGGCCAGGCCCTCGATCTCGCAGCGCCTCCCGAAGCCGGTTTCCTGCCGCTCGTATTCGACCCGCGCGCCGTCAGCTCCTTCCGGGGCCGCGAACAGGTCGCCGTCACTGGTGACCAGCCAGAAGCGCGTGCCGTCATGGGCAATGCCTTCGAAGTCGCCCCGGATAGCCGGGTCGCCCAGCGTAAACGCCTTGCGCAGCCCGCCGGCCAGGTAATCGACTTCGTAGATGACGGCTCTCTCGTCGTTGACGGCGAACAGGCGCCCGTCGCCGGTCAGGGCCAACCCGGAGATCTCGTAGAGCTTGCCCGGCAGGGACCAGTGCCGGCCCGGCTCGCCGGCCAGCCCGTAGCGCCGTGCGAGCTCCGGCACCTCCTGCACGTCCGCGTTGCAGGCGGCGAGCATCACGCAGGCCGCGCTCGCAAAGGCAAATCTTCGCGAAGCGACCGGAGACAACTCAGACGTCTTCCTCGGCACGGTCGCGGCGCGTCAGCATGGCGAAAAACGCACCAGACAGCGTCTTGCCGTACTCGAGCTTCCAGATGATCAGGTTGGCATAGACGAACGCGCCGGAAATGACGGCCGCGATGCCCAACGAGCCGATACCAGACCCCAGCCCGATGCCGATCGCAGAAAATATGTACATCGCATGCGCCGGGTCGCGCAGCGCGAACCGGAAACGCACCGCCGCCACAACGCCGGCGAGACTGAACGCCAGCGCCAGGCTGTTCATGACGATCATCGCAATGCCGGTGACTACTATCGGCATCAGCACGATCGTCTGCGCGAACGACTGGTCGACTTCCTTCGTCCGACTGGTGATGAAATAAACCCAGGACACGGGCACGATCAATATCGCCGAGCCGAGGCACGCGAAAATGAGTCGCAACGGGCCGTTGGGCGCCAGCACCGTATCCTCGGCCATCGTGTAGATCGGCTCGAAGCTGTCCGCGTTGCGGCCCGCGAGCTCACCGATGCCGCCTATGGGCAGCAGCTCGCGCATCATCGGAAACCGGTCCAGTACGAACGCGATTGCGACGACCCAAAAGACGTAGTAGGCGGTGATGATCGACAACGGGATGACGAAGTTCGCCGACTTCCTCATGTGCAATTCCTTCTCGGCGCGAAGTCGGCGCTAATGATACGCTATGCCGCGACTTCAGCCACCACCTCCCGGACCATGACCCAAAAAATACAGCTTCTCGGCATCAGCAATGCCATTGTCGACATCCTCGCACACGTGGATGACGCGTTCCTGCAGAGCATAGGCGCACCGCGCGGCTCCATGACCCTGATCGATGAGCCGAAGGCTCACGAGATCTACGGCCGTATGGGCCCGGCGACAGAGATGTCCGGCGGCTCGGTCGCGAATACCGTGGCTGGCTTTGCCAACCTCGGCGGCGCGGCTAGCTATATCGGCAAGGTGCGCAATGACCAGCTCGGGGCCATCTTCCAGCACGACATGCGCTCGCTCGGGGTCGACGTACGCCTGGAGCCGGCCCGGGGTGGCGCCCCGACGGCCCGCAGCCACGTGCTGATCAGCAGCGACGGCCAGCGCACGATGCAGACCTATCTCGGCGCCTGCACGGAGCTGGCGGTCGGCGATATCAACCCGCGCACGGTCGGCACACCGGAGGTGATCCTGCTGGAGGGCTATGTCTGGGACATACCGGAGGGCCCCGCGCTGGCCGCCGAGGCGATCCGCATCGCGAGACAGGTATCTGCCCGGGTCGCGCTGTCCCTGTCCGATTCCTTTTGCGTCGAACGGCACCGCGACGCCTTCGTGGCTGCGGTCAGGGACGGCGTGGACATCGTGTTCGCCGACGAGGACGAGGTCATGGCCCTGGTCGGCGTCGATAGCTTCGAGCAGGTACTGCCGTCCATCGAGGATTTCGACAATTTGTTCGTCATGACGCGCTCGGCGCAGGGTTCCGTCGTCGTGAACGGCGACGAGACGGTCGTCCAGAAATCGATCGCCGTGGACGAGCTCATCGATACGACCGGCGCGGGCGACGCCTATACGGCCGGGTTCCTGTACGGCTGGGCGCACAACGAGTCGCTCGCCGAGTGCGCGCGGCTCGGCACCTGGTGCGCGACGCGCGTAATCCAGCAGGTCGGCGCGCGGCTGGAGCGCGGGGTGCTGGACGGCTACCGGCGCGGCGACGCGTAACGATGTCGGCCGCCCGCTCTTTCGTCTTCCTGCTGCTGGCATCGGGCCGGCTCGCGGCGGCCGAAACGGCGTCCGCGCTCTACCTGGGCAACGAGGGCCTGCTGATTACGCAGGGCGAGGTCAAGATCCTGTTCGACCCGCTGGCCGACAATACGTTCGGCCAGTACGAACTGCTGCCGCCGGACATGCGCGCGATGCTGTTCGACGGCCGCGCACCGTTCGACGGCGTCGACGCGATCTTCGTCAGCCATTACCACGGCGACCACTTTTCGGCCTCGTTGATGCGCGACTACCTGGCGGCGCAGCCCGGCGTGCGGCTGTATGCGCCGCTGCAGGCGGTCGCGGCGTTGCGCGAGGTCCTGCCGGAGGCGGCAGCCCCCATGCTGGCACGGGTCACCGGGCTTGCACTCGAGGCGGGCGAGCCGCCGATCAGGATCGATGCGGACGGCCTGCGGGTCGAGGCCGTGCGGATACCGCACTCCGGCTGGCCGGACCGGCAGACACACGTCGAGAACCTCGCGTTCCGCGTGACGCTTGCCGATGGCATCACGGTGCTGCACATGGGCGACGCGGACACTCGCCCGGAACATTTCCGGGGCGATGCGGACTACTGGGCCGAGCGGCCCGCCGATATGGCCTTCCCGCCGTACTGGTATTTCGAGTCCGCGCGGGGCCGCCAGGTGCTCACGGATTACCTCCGGCCCGTGCACGCAGTCGGCATCCACGTGCCCGACTCGGTGCCCGACGACCCCGCCCGCCGCGATCCGGAGTTGCAGGGCTACGACCTGTTCACGCGGCCGGGCGAGACGAGGACGCCTGGCGGCACGCAGCAGCCGACGCCGTGACGCGGTCTGTCCGCAGGTCCCGGGTCGAGCCGGCGGGCAACCGGCACTGACATGGGCCGCTGGCGCCCGCCGCGCAGGCACGGCTCGCCGTACATCACGGCACCCGGTTACAGGACGCTCGAGGGCGAGCTGAAATCGCTCTGGATGCGGCGGCGCGAGGTCGTGCAGGCACTCGCGGCGGCGGCCGCCGAGGGTGACCGCTCCGAGAACGCCGAGTACACGTATCGGAAGAAGGAACTCGCGGGCATCGACCGGCGCATACGCTACCTCCAGAAGCGCCTGCCCGTGCTCAAGGTAGTCCGGCACGCGCAGGCGCCGGAGCAGGTATTCTTCGGCGCGCGCGTCACGCTGTCGACCGACCGGGGCGAGGTGGTCAGCTACCGCATCGTCGGCGAAGACGAGGCCGAGCCCTCCCGCGGCGACATCAACATCGACTCGCCGCTGGCCCGGTCGCTGCTGAAGAAATCGGTGGGCGACGAGCTGCGGCTGGGGACGGACGGACAGGGCAGGCTCGCGATCATCGACGCCATCGAGTACGAGATCGACGGTTCCCCCTGACCGGCGCTCGCTAGCCTGCCGAACTGCTCTTCGCCGCCCGCGCGAGCAGGCGGTCGAGGTTGTCGGCGAAGCTCTTGCGGTCCGCCTGGCTGATCGCCGGCGGCCCGCCGGTGTTGATGCCGCTCGCGCGCAGGGTATCCATGAAATCGCGCATCGTCAGGCGTGCGCGAATGTCGTCGGCGGAATACAGCTCCCCGCGCGGATTCAACGCCATCCCACCCTTCGCGATGACATCGGCCGCCAGCGGGATGTCCGCGGTGATCACGAGATCGCCGGCCGTCACGCGCCGGACGATCTCGTTGTCGGCGATGTCGAAACCGGAGCCAACCTGCAACGTGCGTATGTTCGGCGCCGGCGGCGTGCGCAGCGGCTGGTTCGCCACCAGCACGAGGTCGATGCCGGTGCGCTTCGCCGCACGGTAGAGAATCTCCTTGATCACGGCGGGACACGCGTCTGCGTCCACCCAGATTTTCATCGAAACCGGTCCTTTTTCACAGGTTCAGCGACAGTATGGACCGCGCGTAAACCTGGGTCGAACCCGAGTTTTGCATAGGTTGGAAAATTCGGTTCGACCCCGATTCGACCCATTAAGGGGCTTCCAGAGCCGACAGATGTTCATCTTGGGAACCAGAAACGTGCCGCCGTCGTCGCGAACAGGGCTACAAGAGTAATGAGAGCTACCGCAATTTGGCCGTTGCGGCTGGAGGCAAAGTAACCCGATATCGAAGCAACAAGCAAAACCAAATGGCCATAGCGACCGCTGTGCCAGATGGGCTCATCCGACAAGATATTCCCATCGATAATCACTGCTACAACGGCGAAAAAGTATGTCGCAAAGAATGGTCGCTGAATACGCTTAAAATGCGCCTCAATATCTTTTTCCTCATCGTCGAAATGTTTCGGCGTCAACAGCGAGCAAACGAAGAACAGCAACGTTGGAGCGATGAGTAGATATGCGTACTGGGGAAAGGTCCAGTTTACTGCCCGAAACTCCCAGGTGGCCCACCAAATGAGAAAGATGAAAAGAAAGAGATTGAAAATCCAGATCTTGTGGGGCAGGAAGCCCCGGATCTTCATCCTTGATTGAGCAATGCGGCTGACACCGGAGAGGGGTTAGGCACCGGTTTCCCGGACGGTTTGGTTTAGCCTGATTTCGTTGTTCGTTTCTCGTTCGAGTCTACTGCGCATCCGCGGGTTGTAGAAGCATTCGATGTAATCGAAGATGTCGGCTCGAGCTTCGGCGCGCGTTCGATACTGACATCGATTAACGCGCTCTCGCTTGAGCATCCCGAAGAACCCTTCGACGAGCGCATTGTCGGCGCAGCTGCCGACGCCGCTCATGCTGCAGGTCACGTTGTGGCCTTTCAGGAAGCGCTGGTACTCGACACTCGTGAACTGGCAACCGCGATCGGAATGCAGCACCAGGGGTGATCGATCCTGTCGCTGCCAGAGCGCCATGAGCACAGCCTGAAGCACCAGCTGGCGATCCTGGATGGCGCTCATCGACCAGCCAACAACCAGCCGTGAGTACAGGTCGATGACCACGCAGAGATACAACCAGGCCTCGGCGGTGCGCACGTAAGTGATGTCCGTTGCCCACTTGGCGTTCGGTTCCGAAGCTTCGAAGTCGCGTTCCAGATGGTTCTGCACGGCCGATGGCCGCGGCTTGCTGGCCTTCTTGCGCCAGCGGCGCTTCTGCGGGATGCCGTACAGGCCGTTGCGGCTCATCAGACGGCCGACGCGGTTGATGCCGGCGGTCTCGCCTTCATAGCGAAGATCTTCGTGCATGCGGCGCCGGCCCAGGACACCGTCACTAGCCGCATGGAGCTCCCGGATGCGGCCCAGCAGCCGCTGGTTGTCCAGCGCCCGGACGCTCGGTTCCCGAGTGCGCCACTCATAAAAGCCGCTGACCGACACGCCAAGACGCCGGCACATCATGCGAACGGGGAATGCGTCGCGGCACCGCTCGATCATGCGGTACTTCACTTCTGTTCTTTGGCGAAGAACGCTGCCGCTTCTTTTAAAAAATCCCGTTCCTTACGCAGGCGCGCGTTCTCGCGCTTCAGCTGCATCAGCTCCTCGTCGCGGGCATGCCCCTGGCCCGGAAACGCCTTCTCACCGTGCTCCTCGAGCAGCTTCCGCCACCGGCCGAGCATGTGACCGTTGATACCCAGATCTCTTGCAACCCCCGTAATCGTCGCCCCCGGTACCTTCGTTAAGGCAACTGCCTCCTGCTTATACTCCTCCGAGTACTTTCTTCTTGCCATTGGACACCTCTCATGGCTCTTATGAGCCTATTCTAAAGTGTCCGGTCAAACGGGACCTAACCC
>Ga0224505_10000120_pt1 | contig 60131 bp, 52 predicted proteins | sample SF_Jan12_sed_USG_FD_169102 | JGI IMG/M metagenome (GOLD analysis project Ga0224505, IMG submission 169102) | Sediment microbial communities from San Francisco Bay, California, United States - SF_Jan12_sed_USGS_4_1 | ecosystem: Environmental > Aquatic > Marine > Sediment | place: USA: California...
GGTTGCTGTCCGAGATGGCGGCCTTGAACAAGGCCGGGAATACGTCGACCGCGCGCTGCGGTTTGCGGCAGAGGTCCAGCAGTTCGGCAAGGCCGTTCGTGTGTTCCTCCAGCAACGCATCCAGCCTGGCGTGCGCGCCACGAAACGGGCTGCCGTGTGCCGGCAGCACGAGCACGTCTTCGGGCAAGCGCTGCTTCATCCGCTGCAGCGACAGCAGCCAGTCCTTGAGCGGATTGCCGTGCGGTTCGGTCGGGTAAACACTGACATTGGACGAAATGGTCGGCAGCAGCTGGTCGCCTGAGATGACAACGTTTCTTTCGCCGTTGTAAAAGCAGGCATGTTCGGGTGAGTGACCGTTGCCGACCACGACCTCCCAGTCGCTGCTGCCGATGCTGACGCACATGCCGTCGACCAGTCGATGGTAGGAATCGGGCATGGTGGCGACAAACTTGCCGAACATGCCAAACATTTCCTGGTAGCGCGCCAGCGCATGACCCGGGAATCCGGCAGCGCGGTAGAAGTTTACGCCGGCATCCGGCGCAGGCCGGCCGGTATCAGCCACGAGAATCCGGCACAGCAGGTACTCCTGCCGCGTCATCCACAACTCGACCTTGTTGTCGTCGCACAACCAGCCGGCACAACCGACATGATCGGGATGCAGGTGTGTCACCAGTACGCGCGTGACGCGCCGGTCGGCAATGGCAGCTCGCCAGACATCCTTGCTCTTGCCCGAATGAATGCCGGCGTCGATGATCGCAATGTCGCTGCTGCTGCCATCCCGCAGCATCCAGAGATTGATATGGCTGAGTGCGAACGGCAACGGCATGCGCAACCATTCAATACCATCAACAATGGTGTTGACATCACCGTGCCCGGGACGGAGATCGAATTCATAACGCACCGACATCGGCGCAGTCTACGCTGCCCGCCGCGTCGACTGCGCAATTTGTTGCAGGCGTGATGCAATCTCGGCACGGACCTCGTTGACTGCCAGCTCCTTGACCGGCCCATAGCCGCGGATCTCCATGTAGCAGCGGACGAGCGTCGCAGCCTCCTGCAAATTGTCTTTGCCAAGGCTTGCCAGCAACGCGTCCAGGGTCGCTTCGAACTCAGCAATCAGGGCGCGTTCCATGCGGCGCTCCGCAGTGTAGCCGAATACATCGAAGCGACCGCCGCGCAAGCGCCGCATGCGGGCGAGCAGGCGAAACAGTGGAATCATCCAGGCACCGAACTCTTTCTTTAGCGGCCGGCCACGTGCGTCGCGCCTGCGGCTGAACAAGGGTGGCGCGAGGTGAAACCGCAGTTTCGCCTGCGCGCCGAAATCCTGCCGAATGGTCTCAAGGAAGCCGGTCGAGGTATGCAGCCTTGCCACTTCGTACTCGTCCTTGTAGCTCAGCAGTTTGAAGTAACTGCGCGCCACGGCCTCGGTCAATGCTCCATCGCCGCCAAGACTCGTTTCTGCGTGTTGCACCCGGGCGAGCAGTGACTGGTAGCGATCAGCGAGCCGCTGATCCTGGTAGTCGACCAGGAAATCACTGCGGCGCTGGATCATTTCCTGCAGCGACTCGTCGCCTGGTCGCGCTTCGCCGTTGACGAGTTCGAGTACGCGCTCCGGGTGGACCGCTGCAATTCGCCCCCAGTCGAATGCCCGCTTGTTGGTCTCGACGGCAACATCGTTGAGCTCGATCGCACGCAACAGGGCGGCCAGCGAAACCGGTACCAGTCCTCGCTGCCATGCATAACCGAGCAGCAACACGTTGGCATAGATCGTGTTGCCCATGAGTTTTTCGGCAGTGTGATTGGCATCAAGACTCGAAAAGTTCTGCTCGCCGACCAGCGCCTTAATTGCCTGCAGGCGATCGGTGGCGCGCAAATCAGCGTCGCGGTGTTTGACGAAGTCGCCGGTCAGCATCTCGGCGGAATTGACCACGGCACGCGTGTGACCGGGCAGGCAGGTCGCCGATGCACGCGCCGAGGAACTGACCACGAGGTCGCAGCCGATCAGGGCGTCGGCACGCGCCTGCTCGATACGCACCTGGTTGATGTCGGCCGGGTCGTGCGCGATGCGAATGTAGCTCAGCACGGTGCCGAACTTCTGTGCGAATCCGGTGAAGTCGAGCACGCTGGAGCCCTTGGCTTCGAGATGTGCGGCCATGGAAATCAGCTGTCCAACTGTAATGACACCCGTACCGCCCACGCCGGTCACAAGCAGGTCGTAGCAACTTTCAATCGCAGGCAATTCGGCGGCCGGCAGAGACGCCAGCAATTCCTCATGGACACTGCCGGTGTCGATACCGGTACTCGCGCGCAGTTTGTCGGCTTCGACCGTGACGAAACTTGGGCAAAAGCCGTTCAGGCAGGAAAAGTCCTTGTTGCAGGTGTTCTGGTCGATTTTGCGTTTCCGGCCGAAAGCTGTTTCTTTCGGTACCACCGACAGGCAGTTCGACTCGACCGAGCAATCTCCGCAGCCTTCGCAGACCAGGTCGTTGATGACGACAAACTTGCGCGGCTCCTCGAGCAGGCCGCGCTTGCGGCGCCGGCGTTTCTCGGTCGCACAGGTTTGCGCATAAATCAGGATCGTGACACCGGCAATGTCGCGCAGCTCGCGCTGTACCGGGTCGAGGTCGCGTCGATGGTGAATGGTCGTGCCAGCGGGCAGCTCGCTTGCGGAAAACAGCTCCGGTTGATCCGAGACCAGCGCAATGCGCTCGACACCCTCGGCACGCACGGAGTGCGCAATGCGCTCGACGGAAATCGGACCGTCAACGGGTTGGCCGCCGGTCATCGCGACGGCGTCGTTGAACAGGATCTTGAAAGTTATATTGGTGCCGGCCGCGACCGCCTGTCGTATCGCCATCGAACCGGAGTGATAGAACGTGCCATCGCCGAGGTTCTGGAAAATATGCCGATGGCCGTTAAATTTCGAGCGCACGATCCAGTTGACGCCTTCGCCACCCATCTGCACCAGGCCCTCGGTGTCACGATCCATCCAGTTGGCCATGAAGTGACAGCCGATACCGGCCAGTGCACTGGATCCTTCCGGCAGGCGCGTCGAGGTGTTGTGCGGGCAGCCGGAACAGAAGTAGGGCATGCGCGTTGCGCCCTCGATATCAATGATGTGCGGACCGTCTTGTCGAAGGCTCGCTGCGCGCGCTGCCAGGTTGAGGCCTGGAAATTCTGCGTCCAGCCTTTTGGCGACAATATCGGCGAGCTGCAGCGGCGACAATTCACCTATCCACGGTACCAGCGTGCGGCCATCCTCGTCCTGTTTGCCGATCATGCGTTGCGGCTTGCGGCCAGGGTAGTCGTAAAAATATTCCTTGAACTGACTTTCGATGATGCCGCGCTTTTCTTCGACCACCAGCACCTCGTGCTTGCCCTGCACAAATTCCAGCGCGCCGTGCGGTTCGAGCGGCCAGACCATGCCGACCTTGTAGACATCGAGGCCAATCTCGCGTGCTGCTTTGGCATCGATGCCAAGCAGGCGCAAGGCCTCCATGAGGTCGAGATGTCCCTTGCCGGTCGTGACGATACCGAAGCGCGCACGCGGCACGCCGAATATCTTCCGGTCGATCGGATTGGCAGCCGCGAAGGCGAGCGTGGCCGCTTTCTTCGCTTCGAGCCGCTCTTCGATTGCAAAGCCGGGCAAATCGGGCCAGCGGTAGTGCAGGCCGCCGGGCGGCATGTCGAATTCGGGCGTGGCGAACTGCGGGTAATTCAACAGCGGCACCGACATGGCCGATTCCACCGTTTCCGAGATCGCCTTGAAACCAACCCACATGCCGGAGAAGCGCGACAGGGCGATGCCATACAAACCGAAGTGCAGGTACTCGGCGACGTTGGCCGGGTTCAGGTTCGGCATGACGAAGGTCAGGAACGCGACATCGGACTGGTGCGGCATGGACGAAGAAACGACGCCGTGATCGTCACCCGCCACCACGAGTACTCCGCCATGCGGCGAGCTGCCGTAGGCGTTGCCGTGTTTCAGCGCGTCGCCGGAGCGGTCAACGCCAGGACCCTTGCCGTACCAGATTGCGAAAACACCGTCGACAGTCCGGTGCGGGTCAGTTTCTACCTGCTGGCTGCCGAGCACAGCGGTTGCAGCAAGGTCCTCGTTAACTGCCGGCAGAAATTCAATGTTGCTTTCGGCCAGGAACGATTTCGCGCGCCAGAGTTCGAGGTCGTAGCTGCCGAGCGGTGAGCCGCGATAGCCGCTGATGAAGCCGGCCGTGTTCAGCCCCGCCGCGCGATCCATGTTGCGCTGCATCAGCGGAATGCGCACCAGCGCCTGGGTGCCGGTCAGGAACACGCGCCCGGACTCGCGCCGGTAACGGTCCAGCAGCTCGTAGTTATCGAGCGGGTAGCGGGGCTTGGAAACAGCGGCGGGCTTGGCGACCATGGCGGCTCCACAGGCAGCAGGGCAGGCCCAGATTCTGGCAGAAACGGGGTGCGAACCGGTTCCAGATTGTCCCTGAATAAGGCTGATAAAAGAGAAAATATTTCAAGAAAATAGAAAAAACGGTAGAATATTGCGAAATTTCTGGGTATTCGGAAATATGATGTTATCAAAACAGGATCGCGACCTACTCGCCGAATTGCAACGCGACTGCCGCCTGACCCTGCAGCAACTCGGCGACCGCGTTGGCATGTCCAGTTCCGCGGCCTGGCGGCGCGTCAAGAGCCTCGAGGAAGCCGGGGTCATCGAGCGTTACGCGGTGCACGTCAATGCAAGAAAGGCGGGCTTCGGGCTGGCGTCGATGGTGCATGTATCGCTGGCACGGCACGAGCGATCGCATGTCGAACACTTCGTGCGCGAGGTGTTACGGCACCCCGAGGTCCTCGAATGTTTCGCGACCAGCGGCGAAGCGGATTTTCACCTGCGTGTGGTGGTCGAGGACATCGACGCCTACAACCGGTTCCTCGATGACTTCATCTTCAAGCTGCCGGGTGTGTCGCAGGTGCGATCCAACATCGTACTCAAAGAAATCAAGGCCGACACCGCGTTGCCCTTCCGCTAACCCCCACAGGGGTCAGAGCCCTTTTTTTCCCACATATGGCTTTGACTACATGTGGGAAAAAAAGGGCTCTGACCCGTTTTGGGGTTTTCAGCCGGTGGCGACGTCCCAGAGGACCAGCGCCAGCAGAACCGGCGCGACGAATCGCACGATGAACAACCAGGCCTTGTAGGCCAGCGGTTCGGCGCCACCGAACATCTCATCGGCGCTGAACTGCCGCTGCATGATCCAGCCGGCAAAAATCGTCACCAGGATGCCGCCTGCCGGCATGATGACCTGCGTTACCAGGTAAACAATCACATCGAAGACGATCTTGCCCTCGAAGATCGCAATATTGCCGAGTGGCTGGAAGCCGGATAGCACGTTAAAGGAAAGTGCCGCCGAGAGGCTCAGTGCAAACGCAACCGAGCCGGCGATCAGCGCGGCCTTCCGGCGCGTGAACCGGAACGATTCGGTCAGCCACGACACCGGCGGTTCGAGCATGCCGATGGACGATGTCAGGGCTGCGAAGAACAGCAACACAAAGAAAACCGTGCCGAAGATAAGGCCGCCCGGGATCTGGCCGAACGCGATCGGCAGGCTTTCAAACGCGAGCCCGCCACCGCCGGCCGGCTCCAGCCCGGCCATGAAGACGATCGGGAAAATGGCCAGGCCCGCCAGCAAGGCGACGGTCGTGTCCGCAATCACGACGATGGTTGCCGATGCCGGCAGGTTGGTACTTTTCTCGACGTACGAGCCATACGCCATCATGTTTGTAATGCCGACACTGACCGAGAAAAACGCAGTGCCGAAAGCGGCCAGAACGACCTTGCTGTCGATCTTGCTGAAGTCCGGCGCGAACAGGAATTGCACGGCCTTGCCGACGTCGCCGATGATGCTCGCGTAGATGACCATCGCGACCAGCATCACGAACAACGCGGGCATCATGAATTTCACGGCTTTCTCGATGCCCGCATGCAGGCCCCGCGAGGAAATGAAGATGGTTAACAGGGTGAAGGCAACGAACGTCGGCAGGATCGAGCCGGGGGTGGCACTCAGGTTGCGAAACATCTGCGTTGAAGCGGCGGCGTCCAGGTTTTGCAGCTGGCCTGCGGCCGCCTTGACCGCATAAGCGAGCGTCCAGCCGCCGACCACACAATAGAAACCAAGGGCGAGGACAGCGCCGCAACCACCCAGGACAATGCCCATCCAGCGCCAGTTTTCGGAATGGCCCGATTCCCTGGCGACGGCGGCGAGTCCTTGTGGCGGGGCCGCAGCACCGCGCCGGCCCAGCATCATCTCGGCGAGCAGCACGGGCAGGGCGAGGCCGAAAATGGCAGCGAGGTAAACCAGCACGAAAGCACCGCCGCCGTTCGCGCCAGCCTGGTAGGGAAATAACCAGATATTGCCAAGGCCGACCGCGCAGCCAACGGTGGCGAGCAGAAACGCTGTTTTGGATGACCACTGCAGCCCACTGGATGTTGTCATTGTTGTTTTCCTCAGGTGACGGTTGCACGAACCCGGTATTTCGCCGCCTTCCAGGTGTCGCTGGCAAGAATGGAGTGTAATCGATCGACGGCATCCCAGGCATCGACATAGCGGGTGTACAAGGGCGCAAAGCCAAAGCGCGTCTTGCCGGGTGCGCGGAAGTCGCAGATGACACCATGGTCGTGCAGTGCGCGAACGATCGCATAGCCATTGTCATTATGGAATGCCACCTGACTGCCGCGTTGGCTTGCATCGCGTGGACTGATGAGTTCAAAACCGTAGTCGCCGCAACGGTCCTCGACCAGGGCAATAAACAGCTCGGTCAATCGAATCGACTTGGCGCGGATCTGCTGCAGGTCGGCGCGCAACAACATGTCGATGCCGATTTCGGCAATCGCAAGGCTGACGGTCGGCTGCGTGCCACTCAGCATCTGTCGAATGTCCCGCATCGGCCGGTAGTCGCGCTCGAAAGCGAATGGATCCGCATGGCTGTACCAGCCGGTCAGTGGCTGTGTGACCTTGCCATGGTGCCGCTCGGCGGCAAACAGCAGTGACGGTGCGCCCGGGCCGCCGTTTACATATTTATAAGTGCACGCCACCGCGAAATCGGCGTGGCAGCCGTTGAGGTCGACCGGCATGGCGCCGATGCTGTGGCAAAGGTCCCAGACCGCGGCCGCGCCGACCGCGTGCGCCTTGGCCGTGATCGCCGCCATGTCATGGATGTGACCGGTCTTGTAGTGCACATGCGTGATGCAGGCCACCGCGACATCGTCATCGATTGCGTCGAGGATTTCGTTCTTCTCAACAAAGCGAATCGTATGGCCCTGGCCGAGTGACTCGATCAGCCCCTGCACGGTGTAATTGTTGGTTGGAAAATTGCTGCCTTCCATGACGATGACGCGTCGCCGCGGCTGAAGCTGCAGCGCCGCCGCGACCACTTTATACAGGTTGATGCCGACCGCGTCGGTCAGCACAACCTCATTCGGTTTGGCGCCCACGAGCGGTGCGATCTTCCTGCCAAGTGTTGACGGCAATTCATACCAGCCGGCCGTGTTCATGCTGCCGATCAAGCCTTCGGCCCACTCGTGTTCGACAACCAGCCGGGCGCGCGCGGCGGCCGCCCGCGGCATCGCACCGAGCGAGTTGCCATTCAGATAAATGATGCCCTCGGGCAGCACGAACTCGTCGCGAAACGCGGCCAGCGGATCCGACGCATCCAGCGCCAGGCATTCGTTTCTGGTTTTTGCTGTCATTCGCCGGCATTACCTTACAATGTTGCAATGCCGCACGATATCAGAAACTACATCGATGGCCGGTTTGAAACTTCCGGCAATACCTTCGACGATATCAACCCGGTCGACGGTTCCCTGGTTGGCCGGGTACACGTCGCTGGTCAAGACATGGTGAATCGGGCCGTCGCCGCGGCGCGCGCTGCATTGAGCGGGCCATGGGGCCGCAGCAGCGGTGCCGAACGCGCGGCATCGCTGCACAAGGTCGCCGATGGCATCGAGGCGCGTTTTGACGAGTTCGTCGCGGCAGAAATCGCCGACACCGGCAAGCCGCTGGCGCAGGCGAATACGCTGGACATACCGCGCGCAATTTCGAACCTGCGTTTCTTTGCCGGGCTCGCGCACGGCAGAAGTTCCGAGTTGTTTGCGACCGACACAGCCGACGGCGCGGGGGCCATCAACTACACGGTGCAAAAGCCATTAGGTGTTGTGGCTGTCATATCGCCCTGGAACCTGCCGCTGCTGTTGCTGACCTGGAAACTCGGGCCGGCACTGGCGGCGGGCAATACGGTTGTGGCAAAGCCTTCCGAAGAAACCCCGGGCAGCGCCACCCTGCTCGCTGAAGTCATGCACGAAGCGGGAGTGCCGCCCGGTGTCTTCAATCTCGTGCACGGTTTCGGAGCGGGTTCGACGGGCGAGTTTCTCTGTGCGCACGAGGATGTTGATGCCATTACCTTCACCGGCGAGTCCGCAACCGGCAGTGCCATCATGCGCGCCGCGGCAGCGAACGTAAAAGCCTTGTCGTTTGAACTCGGTGGCAAGAATCCGGCGATCGTGTTCGACGATGCGGATTTTGCCAGGGCGCTCGATGGCACCGTGCGTTCGGTATTCTCGAACTGTGGCCAGGTATGTCTCTGTTCCGAGCGCGTGTACGTGCACGAGTCGCTGTTCGACCAATTCGTGGCTGCGCTCAAGAGCCGCGCCGAGGCCTTGCGCATCGGCTGGCCGGCGGATGCGCAGACCGAGATGGGGCCTTTGGTGTCGCGGGGGCATCGCGACAAGGTCCTTGGTTACTACGCGTTGGCGCGTGCCGAGGGGGCAACGGTCGTGACCGGCGGCGGTGTGCCCGAATTTGGCGACCGGCGCGACAACGGCGCCTGGGTGCAACCGACCATTCTCACCGGCCTGCCCGAGTCCGCGCGTTGCGTGCGCGAGGAAATATTCGGGCCGGTCTGTCATGTCGCACCGTTTGCAACTGAGGATCAGGTCATCGCGATGGCGAATGACAGCGCCTACGGCCTGGCGGCGGCGATCTGGACCGAGGACATGGCACGTGCGCACCGCGTAGCGCAACAGATTGAGGCGGGTATCGTGTGGGTCAACTGCTGGTACCTGCGTGACCTCCGGACGCCTTTCGGTGGTGTAAAACTTTCCGGCGTCGGCCGCGAAGGCGGACAGTATTCGATGAATTTTTACTCGGAACCGAGCAACATCTGTATCAAGCTCTGAGGGTCTGTTATGACGACAACGACTGGCAAGGTAGTCGAAGGCAAGGCTGCCCCGCGGGGGCGGTTTCCGCATATCAAGCGCGCCGGCGACTTCCTGTTTGTTTCCGGTACCAGTTCGCGCCGCGCCGACAATTCGTTTGCCGGCGTTGAGGTCAGTGCGACCGGCGTCGTGCTGCTCGATATCCGCGCCCAGACGCGTGCGGTGATCGAGAACATTCGCGACATCCTCGCGAGCGTCGGCGCCGGGCTCGACGATGTCGTGGATGTCACGACCTTCCTGGTCAATATGCAGGACTTTGATGCCTACAACGAGGTGTATGCCGAGTACTTCGACTATGACGGACCGACGCGCACCACGATTGCGGCCTTTGAGTTGCCGCATCCGCAGCTGCTGATCGAAATCAAGGTCACGGCTTACAAACCATGAACCTGCATCCAAGGCACAGCGCGTTTAATCTCTCGGCGTGGATCGAGGAGCACCGGCACCTGCTCAAGCCGCCGGTAGCGAATCGCCTGCTGCACGATTCATCCGGGCTGATCGTCATGGTAGTGGGTGGACCAAACACGCGCGTGGACTTTCACGATGACCCGGTCGAGGAATGGTTCTACCAGATTGAAGGCGACATGCTGCTGAAGATCGCCGACGACGGCGACATTTACGACATCCCGATCCGCCAGGGTGAGGTCTTCCTGTTGCCGCCGCATTTGCGGCATGCGCCGCAGCGGCCGCAGGCCGGCTCCATCGGTCTCGTGGTCGAAGCGCCGCGCGAGGCCGGCATGCGCGATGGCTTCGAGTGGTATTGCTTTGATTGCAGGCAACGCGTGCACCGCGCCGAACTGTCGCTGGCCGATCCGCAAGGCATCGTCACCGAGTTGCCGAAAATCTTCGATGCGTTTGACGCGAACATGAACGCCAGAACCTGCCGCCATTGCGGCGCAATTCATCCGGGCAAAGGTAAACCGCCGGCAGGCTGGGTAACGCTGTGAGCAAGCCACGGGTGATTGATATTCACTCGCACTTTTTGCCCGAGACCTGGCCGGACCTGGCGGCGCGATTCGGCACGCCGGATTGGCCCTGGATGCGGCACACCGAGGCCGGCAAGGCGATGCTGATGCTCGGCGAGAAGGAATTCCGGCCCGTGTACGACGCCTGCTGGAGCGCAAGCCGGCGCATCGAGGAAATGGATCGCGACGGCATTGATCTGCAGGTGATCAGCGCCACCCCACTGCTGTTTGCCTACGACCGGCCGGCGCAGCAGGCGACAGAGTGCGCCAGACTGTTCAACGACAGCGCACGTGAGATCTGTTGCGGCGGCGCCGGGCGCCTGCTGTCGCTTTGCCAGGTGCCGCTGCAGGACACCGACGCGGCCTGCAAAGTGCTGTCGGGCGCGATGCGGGACGGCCACGTCGGTGTGCAGATTGGCAATCACGTCGGCGAGCGCAATCTCGATGATGAGGGGCTGATTGTATTCCTGCAGCACTGCGCCAGCGAAGGCGCGGCCGTGCTGGTACACCCCTGGGACATGCTGGGCAAAGAACGCACGCATAAATACATGATGGCGTGGACGGTCGGCATGCCGGCGGAAACGCAACTCGGCATCGTTTCGATGATACTAGGAGGCGCATTCGAACGTCTGCCGGAAAATCTTCGGCTGTGCTTCGCGCACGGCGGCGGCAGTTTCGCGTTCCTGCTGGGCCGCCTCGACAACGCCTGGCGCCGGCGCGACATCGTGCGCGGCAAGTCGACCGGTCTGCCCTCGAGCTACCTGCGACGTTTTTATGTCGATTCGGCCGTGTTCGATGCGGCGGCACTGCGCTTTCTGGCCGACGTCATGGGCGAGGACCGCGTCATGCTGGGCTCGGACTATCCGTTTCCATTGGGCGAGGAATTCGTCGGCGAGCTGATTCGCAATGCGCCGGGCTTTGGCGCAGCAGCGAAAACGCGATTGCTCGGCGGCAACGCAGAGCGTTTCCTAGGTATTGCCGAAGCTTGAAAAACGCATTGACAGGTCGATGGCCTGGACGTTCTTGGTCAGCGCGCCGACGGAAATAAAATCCACGCCGGTTGCGGCAATCTCGCGTATCCCTGCCAGCGTCACGCCGCCCGATGCCTCGAGTTCGGCTGGCGGGTCACCCTGATCGCGATTGATCGCGACCGCATCGCGCAGCATCGAGAGCGAAAAATTGTCCAGCAGCAGGCGCTCGGCCTTTGCGCCCAGCGCATCGCGCAGTTCATCGAGCGTCTCGACCTCGATCTCAACGGGCAATTCCGGGTGTAATTCGCGTGCGGCATCGATCGCCGCGCTGATACCGCCGGCACTCAGGATGTGATTTTCTTTAATGAGTATGGCGTCGAACAGCCCGATGCGATGATTGCTGCCGCCTCCACAGCGAACGGCGTATTTTTGCGCAAGCCTTAATCCAGGAATGGTCTTGCGCGTATCGAGAATGCGGCAAGCTGTGCCGGCGACAGCGGCAACGTAGCTCGCAGTGACGGTTGCGGTTGCCGACAATAGCTGCAGGAAATTCAGCGCCGTGCGCTCGGCCGTGAGGATCGCCCGCGCCGGGCCTTGCAGGAAGCAGAGTGTCGCACCGGCGGCAATTGTATCGCCATCGTTGTGCTGCCAGGTGACGGTTATGCCTGGATCGACCTGGCGCAGGACTTCGTCAAACCATGGCCGGCCGGCCATGGTCATCGCATCCCGGGTAATCAGGCTGGCGGCAATCGTCGCCGCCGGCGAAATCAGGGCGGCGGTCAGGTCGCCCGCACCGATATCCTCGGCCAGTGCGAGCGCCACATTGTCATGCAAGGTGTTGGCCGGGAAGTCGTTCACGGAATCAGGATCGTGGAGCCCGTGGTCTTGCGCGCTTCAAGATCGCGGTGTGCCTGTGCGACATCCTGGAGCGCATATTGCTGGCCGATGCGAATCGTTACCGCACCGCTCTCGATCACGTCATACAAGGCTTTTGCCGCGCCCAGCAGTTTCTCGCGCGTATCGACAAAGTGCGCGAGTGTCGGCCGGGTGACATAGAGTGAGCCGCGTGCCGCCAGCAGCGAGGGCGCAAAGGGTTCTACGGCTCCGGAGGAATTGCCGAACGAGACCAGCGTGCCGTGCGGACGCAGGCAATCGAGCGACGTCATGAATGAATCCCTGCCAACTGAGTCGTAGACTGCGGCTACGCCCTGGCCGTTGGTCAGGCGTTTGACGCTTGCCGCTATGTCGGGATCGTCGGCCATGACAATGTGATGGCAACCTTGCGCCATTGCGAGCCGCGATTTTTCCGCCGTGCTGACAATGCCGATGACCGTCGCGCCAAGCTGCCGCGCCCACTGGCTCGCGATCGAACCGACGCCGCCGGCAGCGGCATATAAAAGTATCGGGTCACCGGGCTGGACCCGGTAACTGTGATGCAACAGATACCAGGCTGTCAGGCCCTTGAGCAGGGTCGCGGCAGCCACGGCATCGCTGACGCCATCCGGGATTGGTACCAGCTCGGCCGCTTTGAAATTGCGGCGTTCGGCATAGGCATCGTTCGGCCGGCCCGTGTAGACCACACGATCGCCAACAGCAACTTCAGTGACACCCGGGGCCACCGCTTCGACGACGCCGGCGGCTTCGCTGCCGAGACCACAGGGCAGGGAGGTCGGGTAGAGGCCGATGCGATGATAGACATCGACAAAGTTCAGGCCGATGGCAGTATGCCGAATTCGTGCTTCGCCCGCTGCGGGCCCGGGCAGGTCAATTTCTTCCCAATGCATGACGTCGGGCCCGCCGTATTTGTGAATACGAATTGCGCTGGTTTTCATCGCTATCTTTAAAGTCGGTCCTTGATACGGTAATACAGCATGCCCAGCGACACCATCGGTCCCGCGAACCGGTACGCGCCGGGTATGCGCACGGGTTTGACGCCGGCAAACAGGTCAAAGCGCTCCATGGTCCCGGCCACCGCATCGGCCAGAATCTGGCCGGCCAGGTGGGTGACGTTGACGCCGTGCCCCGAGTAACCCTGGCAGTAGAACACATTGCTCGCGACGCGGCCCATCTGCGGCACGCGGTTGATGGGTACACCGATCCTGCCGCCCCAGGCATAGTCGATGCGCACATCCGCGAGCTCTGGATAAAGCCGCGCCATCTTTGCGCGATGGCTCTTCTGAATCACGTCCGGGTCGTCGCCTGCATAATTGAGTCGTGCGCCGAACAGCAGGCGCTTGTCGGCGCTCAGGCGAAAATATTCGAGCACAAAATTCGGATCACAGACGGCGAGGTCGCGCGGATTGATCCTGGCAACCGTCTCGGCAGGCAGCGGCTCGGTGGCGATTATGAAGCTGTTCACCGGGAACATGATGCCGCGCAGTTGGTGCTCCAGCGTATGATAGGCGTTGCCTGCAAGGATGACCGTATCGGCGCTGACCGCACCGTGCTCGGTAATGACGCGCGCTGTGGCGCCATGTTCGATGCGAAGCACCGGTGAGGCTTCATGGATGGTCGTACCCAGCGACACCGCGGCGCGTGCTTCACCGGCACAGAGATTCAGCGGATGCAGGTGGCCATTGCCCATATTGAGCAGCGCACCTAGATAAGCGTCGGTGCCGATGGTCGCGGCGGTTTCCGCACGCGACAGCATGCGGACCTCGAACGGCAGGTTATCGCGCTGCAGCCGCGCGCAGTCTGCTTCCTGCTGGCGCAGGTGCCGCGGTTTGATCGCGACGTCGAGGTAGCCGTACTTCAGGTCGCACTGGATCGCGTATTTTTCGACACGCTCACGAATGATCCGGTGCCCGGCCCAGCGCAGCTCGCGAAAAACTTCTTCGACATGCCGGCCCATTTGTCGCGCGATGCGCTGTTCACCGGAGATGCCGGCGATCATTTGCCCACCGTTGCGCCCGGAGGCGCCCCAGCCAACCTTGTTTGCCTCGAGTACGGTTACCTTGTAGCCGCGTTCGGCCAGGTGCAGCGCTGTCGAGACGCCGGTGAAGCCGGCGCCAATCACGCAGATATCGGCCCGTTGCTCACCGCTCAGTTGTCCGTAATCGGTCGCGTCGTTACGCGACGCTGCGTAGTAAGAACCAGTGTGCGGACGGGGAACCGATTCGCGGCCCGGTCCGATCAAACGTGAAATCCTTCCTTGCTCAGTGGCAGCATCCGAATGCGATGTCCTGTTGCAGTAAAGATCGCATTGCAGACAGCAGGCGCAAGCGGCGGCAGCGCCGGCTCGCCGAGACCGGTCGGTGCAAAATCGCTCTCTATAAAATGCACATCCACGACCGGCGCATTTGGCATGCGTAGCAGAGGGTACTGGTGAAAGTTCGATTCCTGCACACGCCCGTTTTCCATGGTGATCTGCAGGCCGAGCAGGGTGCTGAGTCCGTCGACTACAGCGCCCTGGCACTGGCTTTCCGCTCCGCTGCGGTTAACGATCGGGCCGACATCACCGGCGACTGTTACCTTGTGCACGGTGAGCTTGCGATTCTTATCCACACTGACGTCCGCGACCTCAGCAAAGTGTCCGGCGTGGCTGAAGTAAAACGCGAGACCGAGCGCGCGCCCGGCAGGCAATGGTCGTCCCCAGCCGGCACGCTCGGCTGCGAGCCTGATGACCGCAGCAGCGCGACCGGTGTGCAGGGCTCCGTCATTGCCATCTTCGAGCCAGCGCGGCTCGCCCACGACCTCGAGCAGGAATTCCAGGTGATCGCGTCCGGCCGCCACCGCCAGTTCGTGGCAGAAGCTTTGCAACGGGAAGGCAAAGCCGTTGGATCGCGGCGCGCGCCAGGCGCCGGTCGGCGTGCCAAGCGGCAGCATGCTCTGAGTCATGCGCAGGTTGTCGACCAGTCCCATGGGAAAAATTTCGCCGCGAGCATCGCCGCCCGGCACTGGCGCCTGGCCATCATAGGTGAAGGTGATGAAATGGTCCTGCCAGGCCGTGAGCCTGCCGGCCTTGTCCAGCGCCGCCTGCATCGCGTGGAAACCCGCCGGGCGGCAGAAGTCGTGCGCCATGTCGTCCTCGCGGCTCCATTGCAGCTTGACTGGTGCGCCGACCCTGGTCGCGATCGCGGCGACTTCGCAGACGTAGTCATTTATGAGCCTGCGGCCGAAACCGCCGCCTATGCGCGTTTGATGCAGTGTGATTTTCTCAACCGGTATCGCAACAGCGCTCGCGACACTCTGCAAGGCACGTTGCGGTGTCTGGCTTGGTGCCCAGATCTCGAGCGCACCGTCGCGATACCAGGCGGTGCAATTCTGCGGCTCCAGGGGCGCGTGCGACAGGAACGGGTAACTGTAAAACGCCTCGACTGTCTGCGCGGCGGCCTCGAATGCGCGTGTCACGTCGCCATCGTCGCGAAGCGTCGCGCTGCCTGGCTGGTCAGCCAGCGCCGTCGCCTGCCGGACCAGGTCAGTCCAGCTGTCCTTTGAGGCCGTGCTTTCATCCCAGTCCACGCGCAAGGACGCACGCGCCTTTTGCGTCGCCCAGGTGGATTCGCCGACGATGGCCAGGCCGGGCATCAGCTCGGTCATGACATCGTTGCCCTCAATGACGAAAGCATCGAGTACTCCGGGGAGGGCACGAATCTCATCGAGATTCGCGGCGCGTACCCGGCCGCCGGTCGCCGGGCACTTGATGTAGCAGGCGTACAGCATGCCCGGCAGCTGCGTATCGATACCAAAGAGTGGCTGGCCCGTAACGATTTGCTCGTTATCGACGCCGCTGATGCGTTGCCCAAGCAGGCGATAGTCGCTGCGTGACTTGAGCGTCAGCGAGGCCACGTCGGGTACTGGCAATGCAGCCGCTGCTGCGGCGAGCTCGCCATAGCTAAGGCGCCGGCCGCTGGCCTCGTGCGTGACGACGCTGGCCGCAGTGCGGCACTCCGCCACCGCGACACCCCAGGTATCGGCGGCCGCCCGCACCAGCATGGCGCGCGCGGTCGCGCCGGCCTCGCGCAACTGGTTCCAGGCACCTGGAATGGAACGCGAGCCACCCGCCGCCTGGCGCCCGTAAAGCGCTTCATTGATCGGTGACTGCTCAACCCGGACGTCATTCCAGTCTGCGTCGAGTTCTTCGGCGACGATCATCGGGAAGGCTGTCTTGATGCCCTGGCCGACCTCCGGATTCTTGTTATAGATAAGAATCGAGCCATCCGGTGAGATCTTCAGGAATGCGTTGAACTCGAGTTCGCCCGCCGCGCTCGCGCCTTGTGCGGCCGAAGTCGCGGACAGGTTGAAACCCAGGGTCAGGCCGCCGCCGGCAAGTCCGGCGAGCTTGAGAAACGTGCGTCGGCTGACAGTGTGCCCGGTGGCCGCGGCCAGGACGCCGTCCGCCTCGCGCAGGACTGCCGCCAGGTTGGGATCTCTCGCGAGCCTTCGTTCTGCGGCATTCATGATGCGTCTCCCGATTTTCCAGCGGCGCTGTGTATTGCGGCGCGAATGCGCTGGTAGGTTCCACAGCGACACAGATTGCCTTGCATGGCGGTATCGATGTCGGCGTCCGTTGGTGCCGGAGTGCGTGCCAACAGTGCCGCGGCGCTCATCAATTGCCCGGCCTGGCAGTAGCCGCATTGCGGCACATCATGTTCGATCCAGGCCTGTTGCAGTGGATGCAGCGCGCCATCGGTAGCCAGGCCCTCGATGGTGCGGATGTTCTGGCCAGCGGCGCTGCTGGCGGGCAGCGTGCACGACCGGACCGGTGCGCCATTAACATGCACGGTGCAGGCGCCGCAGAAACCGCCGCCGCAACCGAACTTGGTGCCAACCAGGCCGAGCTGGTCGCGCAAGACCCAGAGCAACGGTGTCGATTCGTCCAGGTTCTCCAGCTCAATGTCCTTGCCATTAACGTTTAGTCGAAGCACGGCAGGCCTCCTGTTTGTCTGGCCACTGTACGCGATTTGCATGACAGCGAGGAATCGCTGCCTTGCGGATTATAGCCGCTCATCGCGCTTCGGGTAGGATGTGGGCCGGAACCGTCGAAATTGGGATATTCAATGCGAAAGATGCTGGCCACAGTAGTGTCGGTGCACGCTGGCAACAACGATGACCTCGGCAAGGACGAGCTGCCGTGCATCGAAGTCGAGCTTGATGGAATTGTCGGTGATCGGCATCGGTCCTACACGCGGACCGCATGGGCAGGCGACAAGCAGCGCAAGGGTCGCTTGCGTCGTAATGAGCGGCAGTGGTCAGCGGTGTCACTCGAAGAGCTGGCAGGTATCTCGGCGGCGCTCGACCTGAGCACTCCGCTGACCGCCGCTTGCCTCGGCGCCAACCTTTGCTTCAGCGGCGTCCCTGAGCTGTCGCGGTTGCCGAAAGGTTCGCTGCTGAAGTTTCCCTCGGGCGCGGAACTGATGGTCGAGGAATACAATCCGCCGTGCCACGATATGGGCAAGAAAATAGCGTCCAGGTACACAACGCGTGCGGGCAAGTCGCTGGCATCAACTGCGTTTTCCAAGGCGGCGAAGCTCAGCCGCGGCGTTGTCGGTGTCGTGGAAGCGGCTGGCATCATCAGGCCTGGCGATACTGTGACCGTACTGCTTTACAGCCCGCCCGCCTGAGTGCCATGCACGATGGACAGTTTGGCCTTGCACTGCGCGGCGTCCAGCGCAGCCAGCACATCGGCCACCAGGTCGTCCCCGGATTCGATGCCTACCGACAGCCGGATGAGGTTGCGGCCTATGCCGGCCTTGGCCAGTGCTTCCGGCGCGACCGGTGCGTGAGTCATCGACGCCGGGTGGCAAACAAGGCTCTCGACACCGCCGAGCGATTCGGCCAATGAAAAATGCTGCAGGTGTTGCAGGAACGTTCGGATCGCGACGTCGCCGCCGTTGAGTTCGAAGCTCAGCATGCCGCCGAAACCGCGTTGCTGGCGTGCCGCCAGCTCATGCCCCGGGTGAGTCGCCAGTCCCGGGTAATAAACCTTTGCTACCTGTGGCTGGTCGAAAAGCACGTTCGCCAGCAGTTGCGCATTCTCCTCGTGCTGACGGATGCGCGGTCGCAGCGTGCGCAGGCCGCGCAGCGTGAGAAAGCTGTCGAACGGCGCGCCGGTCAGGCCTAGGCAATTGGCCCACCAGCAAAGTTCCGCGGCCAGCTCGTCGTTGGCGGCGATCACGGCGCCGCCAACCACATCGCTGTGACCATTGATGTACTTGGTGGTCGAATGCAAAACGATATCGGCGCCGAGCGCGATAGGCGTTTGCAACGCCGGCGACAGGAATGTGTTATCCACGGCCAGCAGGGCGCCACAGTCTTTTGCAAACTGCGCCATCTTCGCGATGTCGACGATGCGCAGCAGCGGGTTTGACGGCGTTTCGGTAAGTATCAACTTCGGTTTCCGCAGGCAGGCGCGAGCGACCGCGGTCGAGTCGGTTTGGTCAACGAACAAGACTTCGAAGTGTCCCTTTGACGCCAGCTTGTCAAACAGGCGAAACGTCCCGCCGTAACAATCGTGCGGTGCCACAAGTACGTCGCCGGGTTTCAGCAAGTGACAGAGCAGCGTCAATGTGGCCATACCGGAGGCGGTGATGACTGCACCGGCGCCGCCTTCGAGTTCGGTCAGCGCATCGGCGAGTGCATCGCGCGTCGGGTTGCCCGAGCGTGTGTAGTCGTACTCACGCTTCTCGCCAAAGCCTGCGAACGCGAAGTTGGTTGACAGGTAAAGCGGTGGCACGACAGCGCCGAATTGCGTGTCGGATTCAATTGCGGCACGCACTGCAATCGTTGCTGAGTCAATTTGCTTGGTCATTAGTCGGGTCTCATGAATGGTTCCAATTACTGCTTACTCATCGGAACCCTGCGAAACCCGCGAGGGGAGTGTGTGTCGTCTCCGTCAGCGGCCCATATCGGGCGGCGTGTTGCTACGACACTCATCTCTCGGTGATCAAGTCACCGCAGGAGTTGGCACCTTCCCGGGATGGTTAGTCCTGGAGGTTGCCCCGGCTTCAATGGGCCTATCCCTCAGCCGGTCTCGATGAGTCTTGCGCAGTCTATGTGTGAACCAAAGCCGCCGTCAAGAACTGCGCTACGATCGGCGAGGGATTGTTCGAACCACTGCAATTTGCTCGCGGCGCGTATGGATTTGCCAATGAACACCATTGCAGGTGAAACAATTTTTGCGGCCGCCGCATCCCGGGCCAGCGCAATGGCCGAGCTGATGATCGTACGTTGTTGCGGCGTGGTGCCATTCTCGACGATGGCAACCGGCAGATCCGGCGGCAAGCCGCGATGCAACAGCTGCTCGCCGATATCAGCTATCGAACTCACGCCCATGTACAGGGCAAGCGTGTGGCCCGCGTTTAACAGCTGCGGCCAGTCGGGCCCGAGATCGCTGTCCAGTTTTGCGGTCGCGAGCGTGACACTGCCGCTGACGCCGCGCAGGGTCAGCGGTATGCCGGCATACGCGGCGCACCCTAATGCTGCCGAAATGCCCGGCACAATCTGAAATGGCAGGCCGGCTGCCGCCAGCGCCAGGGCCTCTTCGCCGCCACGGCCAAATACGAACGGGTCGCCGCCTTTCAGTCGACAAACACGATTGCCCTCACGCACGAGCCGCACCAGCAATGCATTAATGGCGTCCTGTGACATCGCATTTGAGCCGGCACTCTTGCCGACGAAGATCAGTTCCGCTTCCTTGCGCGCGAGATCAAGAATCGGCTCGGACACCAGCCGGTCGTACAGGATGATATCGGCGCGACCGACCAGGTTTTGCCCGCGCAACGTCATCAAGCCCGGGTCACCGGGGCCGGCGCCGACGATCCAGGCCTCGCCGCGTGATGTGGCCGGTGTGACGACCGTCCCCACCAGTTGTGCACGCATGGCCTTTTCCGCAGCCGCCTGGCGACCAGCAAGCAGGTGCTCGGCGATTGGCCCGGTGAAGAAATCCTGCCAAAAACGGCGGCGCTCACGAAGGCCCGAAAAGCGCTTTTGCACCAACTTTCGCCAGCGTCCCGCTTGTGCAGCGAGAGCACCGATTCTTGCCGGCAACCAGGCTTCAATCTGGTTCTTGAGTTGCTGCGCAAGAACCGGGGCATTGCCTTCGGTGCCGATGGCGATCAGCACCGGCGAGCGATCGACGATCGCCGGCAGGATAAAACTTGACGCAGCATTGTCATCGACCACGTTGCAGAACCGTGAGGCAGCGGCAGCATCCGCGGCGATACGATGGTTGAATGCTGCGTCGTCAGTCGCGGCGATGACCAACCAGAATTGACGGATTATCTCGCTCCCGTACGATTGTTCAACGCGAGTCAGCTGGCCTGCAGCGACCTGCTGCAGCAGCGATGCGTTGAACTCCTGCGCAAGCACGGAGATCGCGGCGCCCGTGCGTCGCAGCAGCGCGATTTTTCTTGCGGCGACGTCGCCACCGCCGATCACCAGGCAGGGCTTGTCCTGCAGGCTCAGGAAAATGGGTAACCGGTCCAAATCGAATCCTCAATATCTCAGCAGGCAACATAGCGAGGCGCGCCGACAAGGCAAAATATCGATTTCTTTGGCGACCAGACCGCGATGGAATATGTCGTGCCACTCAGCCGATTGAACAGCTGCACAGTTCCGCGGTCGAATTTGACTCGGCCTTTGTGCAATGTTTATATCGCCTGCAGCAGCCGATTCTCGTCCAGTCATCTTCAACGCGAAAGATCGTGACACTCATCCAACTCAAATACCTGCTCGGGGTCGTCGATAACGGCCTCAACATTACTGCTGCGGCGGAACGGCTGTTTACAAGCCAGCCGGGCATCAGCAAGCAGCTGCGGCAGCTCGAGCAGGAAGTTGGCGTGCAGATTTTCTCACGCAAAGGCAAGGCACTGATTGGCGTAACCCCTGTGGGTGCCACCATTGTCGAGTATGCGCGCAAGATAATGCGCGACGTTGAGAATATTCGCAGCGTGGGCCAGGACCTGATGTCGGAGCAGCATGGCACGTTGTCGATTGCGACGACGAATACGCAGGCGCGTTATGTCTTGCCGGACGTGATCAGCCGGTTTCACGAACGCTACCCGAACGTAAATATTGAATTGCACCAGGGTACGTCGGAACAGATTGCCGACCTGGTGGCAGCAGGGCGAGTGGACTTCGCCATCGCAACGGATTCGCAGGCGCTGTTTCCGGAGCTTAATTTACTACCGTGCTTTCACTGGGATCGCATCGTACTGACGCGCAAGGATCACCCGCTGGCTACCAGCAAAAAGGCCCTGAGCCTGCACGCTTTGGCCGAGCATCCCCTGATTACCTACGTATTCAGCTCGAGTCGTGGCTCGTCGTTCCTGCGCGCGTTTGAGAACGAGCGCCTGCAACCCAATGTCGTGTTCACGGCGCGTGATGCCGATGTCATCAAGACCTATGTGCGCATGGGCATGGGTGTTGGGGTGCTGGCGCCTATGGCGGTGCTCGAAGACGATCTCACCGATTTTCATGCCACTTGTGCCAAGGGCTTGTTTCCGACCGTGACCACCTGGATCGGCATGCCGCGCGATCGTGCGTTGCGGCGTTATATGCTGGATTTCATTGCCATGTTTGCGCCGCACTGGCCACGCGAATTGATCGAGCGGGCCACCACGGCAGACTCTCAGCAGCAGGTTGACGAGCTGGCCGGCCAGGTCGACATACCGACTCGCACCGGTTGCGAGGTTGGCATTCCGGTCGCCGCCTAGGCGTGGCTCAAATACTGGCGAGATCGATCTCGTGCAGGCCGCATTCGCGTTTCAGACCGAAGAAGCGCAGTTGTTCTGCTTCACTCACTTCGTGAATTGATTTGGTCGTGTGGTAGTCGCCGATGCTGACGTAACCGTGCTCCCACAACGGATGGTAGGGCAATTTGTTCTGTGTCAGGTAGCGGTGCACATCGCGGTCGCTCCAGTCGGCTATCGGATGTACTTTCCAGCGCTCATTTGACCATTCGAGGAACGCGGTGTGCTTGCGGCCGTGCGACTGGCTGCGACGCAGACCGGCAAACCAGGTACCGACCTCAAGGTCGTTGATGGCACGTTTCATCGGCTCCACCTTGACGAGCTGGTTGTATTCCTCGAGTGCTGCGGGACCCATCTTCCAGCGCTCTCCGAAGCGTGCCTCCTGCCAGCGTGCCGACAGCCCGGCACTGTATACCTTCAGATTCAGCTTCAGGCGCTCTGTGAGTTCGTCGATAAAACGATAGGTCTCGGGGAACAGGTAGCCGGTGTCAATAAGGATTACCGGGATGTCGGGCTTCTGTTGCGTCAGCAAATGCAACGACACTGCCGCATGCGCGCCAAAACTTGACGTCACGACGTGTTGTCCCGGCAGGTTTTCCAGTGACCATGCGACCCGCTCCGGCACACTCAGTTTCGCGAAAGTCGCATTGCAATGGTCCAGCACCACTTCGCGGGTCGCGAATTCATCGTGTGCAATGCAGGGGACAATGCTGGCACAGGCGGACATCAGGTCGACCTCACAACGAAGTCACCGAATGCATGCCCGGGCGTGCGCGCGGCTGCGAAAGCAGCGAAATGTTGCGCCAGGATGTCGAGGATTTCGGCTTCATTGACATTTTCATGGCTCAGGCGGTTGAGGCGCGTACCGAGGCCGTCGCCACCGAGGAACAGGCTGTATTGCCCGGGTGCCTTGCCGACCAGTCCGATCTCGGCGAGGTAGGGACGGGCGCAGCCATTCGGGCAGCCGGTAATGCGCATCGAAATCGGTTCATCACGCAGCCCGTGCTGGTCGAGCAGCGCTTCAATCTTCGTTGTGAGCTCGGGCAGGTAGCGCTCAGCCTCGGCCATGGCAAGGCCACAAGTCGGTAGCGCCACGCAAGCCAGTGCCTGCTGCCGCAGTGGCGAAAGCGTTGCCGTTGGCGCGATGCCGTGCGACTGTAACAAACGTTCAATGTTGCGGCGGCGATTTGCGGCAACCTCACTGATGATTACGTTCTGGTTCGCGGTCAGTCGAAACGTTCCTTCGTGCACCTTCGCAATTGCCGCCAGCGCGCTCAGCATTTTCTGTTCGCCGCTATCGACAACACGGCCCTGAGGCACGAACAAGGTCAGGTGCCATTTGCCTTGCTGGTCCTTGCTCCAGCCAAATTCATCGCCGCGGCTCAGGAACCGATACGGCGCCGCGGCCTTTAATTCGAATCCCAAACGCGAATGCAATTCGGCCCTGAACCAGTCAAGACCGCGATCATCGATCGTGTACTTGAGTCGCGCGTGCTTGCGGTTACTGCGATCGCCGTTGTCGCGCTGCACTTTGACAACCTGCTCGGCGACACTGGTTACCTGTTCCGGCGTACAGAATCCAATAACGTCTGCCACGCGCGGGTAGGTTTCCGGCTCGCCGTGGTGCATGCCCATGCCGCCGCCCACCGTAACGTTGAAGCCGGCAAGTTCGCCGTCTTTCTGGATGGCAATGAAGCCCAGGTCCTGTGAAAAAATGTCGACATCATTTGACGGCGGGATCGCGACACCGATCTTGAACTTGCGAGGCAGGTAGGTCGGTCCGTAGATCGGCTCGACGTCGCCACCTGCAACGCGTTCCTTGTCCAGCCAGATTTCATGATAGGCACTGGTATTCGGCGTCAGGTGCGCGCTGATCGCTGCTGCTGCACTGCAGGCTGCGGCATGGATTGCCGATCGCTCCGCCAGTGGTGTGCACATGACATTGCGATTGACATCGCCACAGGCGGCGATCGTGTCCAGCAGGCTTGCATTGATGGCCGCGATCGTCGTCTTGAGGTCGCGCTTGATAATGCCGTGAAACTGGAACGCCTGGCGTGTCGTCAGGCGAATGCTCTGATTGGCGTAGTCGCGGGCCAGCCGGTCCATCTCCAGCCACTGCTCGGCGGTCGCGATGCCGCCGGGCACGCGCACCCGAATCATGAAGCTGTGGGCCGGTTCGAGTTTCTGGCGTGTGCGTTCGGCCCGAATATCGCGATCATCCTGCTGGTAAAAGCCATGGAACTTGGACAATTGCGTGTCGTCTTCGGCCAGCGCTCCCGTGGCCGCATCGGCAAGGCTGGCCTTGATCGTGCCGCGCAGGTAGTCGCTGCGTGCCTTGATGCCCTCGACCGGTGTCAATGTGCTCGCGGCGCTCATCAATACACGTCCCGCTGGTAGCGCCGTGCCTGTTTCAGGTCGGTGATATAGGCCGCGGCATTGTCGTTCGACAATCCGCCTTCCTGGCGGATGATCGTGAGCAGTGCCTCGTGCACGTCGCCGGCCATTTTCTTGGCGTCGCCGCAAACGTAAAAGTGTGCGCCACGCTGCAGCCAGGCATAAATTTGCGCGCTGTTCTCGAGGAGCCGGTGCTGGACATAGAGCTTGCTGGCCTGATCGCGCGAGAAAGCCACGTCCAGCGCCGTGAGCAGACCTTCCTTGCGGTATCGCAGCCACTCGAGCTGGTAGAGGAAGTCGCTGCACAGATTGCGATCGCCGAACACCAGCCAGTTGTCGCCGTTATGGCCGTGCTCGCGGCGGTGCTCGATAAAGGCACGGTAAGGTGCCACGCCGGTACCGGCGCCAACCATGATGATGGGCGTATCCCCGTTTTGCGGCAGCCGGAAATTCTCGTTCGGCTCGACGCGCACGGGCGCATGCGTGGCATTGCCGCTTAAGAAGCTTGATGCAGCTCCCTGGTGGTGCCTGCCATAGGCTTCGTAATCAACGACGGCGACCGTCAGGTGTGCCTCGTCCGGGTTGGCGTCGAGACTCGACGCAATCGAGTAGGAGCGAGGCGCGAGTTTGCGCAGTGCAGCGACAAACTGTGGCTGCTGCCAGTCCACCGGAAATTCGTGCACCAGATCGATCAACTGGCGCGTCGCGAGGTAATCTGCAAACTGCGCGCGATCGTCAAGCACGGTGCGCAGTTTCGCGTGCTCCCTGGCAACAGCCTCGAGCAACGGCCGGCTCAACGCCGTGATCTCTTTCTGGCTGAGGTCTTCGGCGTCAACGCCGGTTGCCTGCGCCAGCGCATCGATGAGTTGGTCCGGATTACTTGCCAGCACCGCCAGCGAGTCGCCGGGCTGGTACACGAGGCCGGACCCTTCGAGATCGAGTTCGACATGTTGCACGTTCTTGCTCGAGCCGCGGCCAGTGATGCGTTGGCGCGTAAGAATTTCGGCAGCGAACGGTTCTGCACGGCTTGAGGCCTGAGCGCTCGGGACTGCACGCAACACGGCGGGCCGCCGCACTTCTGCAGCGCTGACCTCGTTGCGAGCGTGTGCAACGATCTGCTCGGTCCAGCCGGCCGCCGGTGACTCGAAGTCGAGGTCGCACTCGACCCGCTCAACCACCGGTTTCGCCCCAAGTGCGCGCAGCCGATCGTCAAAGATTCTGCCCATCGCACAAAAATCGGCGTAGCTCGAATCGCCCAGCGCCAGCACCGAATAGCTCAACTGCGGCAATTGCGGTGCCTTGTCCGACAACCAGAATTCAAAGAATGCTTCGCTGCCCTCGGGCGGTTCGCCAATACCGTGCGTCGCCAGCACAAACACGGCGCGACTTACGCTCTTCAGGGTTTTTGGTCGCGTGTTGCGCAGGTCATGCAGTTCGGTCGCAAGTCCTGCAGCGCCGGCGCTCTGGGCTAATTGCTCGGCAATTTTTTTGCTGTGGCCGGTCTCGGTCGCGTAGAAAATGTTCCAGGCGTCGGTTGCAGCAGCAGCAGCGACGTGCGTAGCGGCGACCGGCTGCAAGGCGCCTGCTGTGGCCCTCGGCGCGGTCGAGCCGGCCATGCCTGCCAGGAATCCGCTGCTCCAGATCAGTTGCTCGCGATCAAAATGCGCTACCGTTTGCTGCAGCGCAGTCAAATCTGCCGCACTCACGGTCGCTGCAAAAAGGTCCTGGGGTACTGAAGCCACGCCGCTCTCCTGGAAATCCTGGGGCCTAAGCTAATGGCTGGGCCCCCGGATCAGAACGACCGAGTTCTTATCGAGCAATAACCCTTGGCTATACCGGCATCCATCTAACCGGCCAAGCGCTGCAGGATATTCCAGCCGCTGGCCGAGACTTGCTTGAAGGCCTGCCCGGTCGCGATGGCGCGCGGGTCCGCCGCGTTGCCCTCGAGGCCGCGCCTGAGCACGCCGGCCAGGATCGCGGCCAGTCGGAACATCGCGAACGCGACGTAAAAGTCGATCTCGGGTACCGCGCCAAGGCCTGCGCTGCGCGCATACGACTCGAGCAGATGTTGCTCGGCGGGAATACCCACGGACTCCAGCTCAATGTCACGCAGGCCGGCGGTCGTGCCGATGGATTCGAGGCGATACGGCATCAGGAAATACGCGAGGTCGGCGAGCGGATGGCCAATGGTCGAGAGCTCCCAGTCGAGCACGGCGATAAGCCGCGCATCGCCGGCCGCGAAGATCACATTGCCGGGACGGAAATCGCCGTGCACGAGTGCGGCCTGGTCGTCATCGGGATTGAGTTTTGGCAGCCATTCGATGAGCTGGTCCATCGCAGGGAATTCATCGAGCCTGGAGGCCTGGTACTGGGCCGACCAGCGCGCTACCTGGCGTGCCACGTAGGCCGACGGGCGCCCGAAATCGCTGAGCCCTATGGCCGCATAGTCGAGCGCATGCAGCCGACCCAGGGCGGAAACCATTGACTCGTACATGGCCATGCGTTCCGCCGGCGCGCAACCGGGTAAACGCGGGTCCGCGAGCACGCGACCCGGTACATAGGCCATGAGGTAGAACATCTGGCCGATGATGCTTTCATCGCGGCACAGCAGGTACGTTTCAGGAACCGGTACGGTGCTGCCCGCCAGCGCCGCGATCACCCGGTATTCCCGGTCGACGGCGTGTGCCGACGGCAGCAGTTCGCCCGGCGGTTTTTTCCGCAGTACATAGCTGCCGCTCTGCGATTCGACCAGGTAGGTAGGATTTGACTGGCCGCCGCGAAACTGCTGCACCGTGCAACTGCTGCCGAAACCCGGCAACCTGGCGTCGAGGTACTTCGCGAGCGCTGCCGTATCAATGCGGTGCGCGGCCAGCGGCGCGCCAAGCTCCCGACCTTCCTGGGTCGCCGTCACGCGCGGTACTTCTTTAATTCGAGGCGCGCGATCTGGTCGCGATGCACTTCATCGGGTCCATCGGCGAGCCGCAGGGTACGTGCCTGCGCGTAGGCGTAGGCCAGTCCGAAGTCATCCGAGACGCCGCCGCCGCCGTGCATCTGTATCGCCCAGTCGATCACCTTGCAGGCCATGTTCGGCGCTGCCACCTTGATCATGCCGATTTCCTTGCGCGCCTCGCGATTGCCGAGCCTGTCCATCTTGTCGGCGGCCGCCAGCACCAGCAAGCGCGCCTGGTCGATCAGGATGCGTGACTCGGCGATGCGTTCGTGCGTGACGCCCTGCTCGGACAGGGCCATGCCAAAGGCACGTCGTTGTTGTGCCCTCCGGCACATTTTCTCCAGCGCGACTTCAGCAAGGCCGATCAGGCGCATGCAGTGGTGAATGCGTCCCGGGCCGAGCCGGCCTTGCGCAATCTCGAAGCCACGTCCTTCACCAAGCAGCATGTTACTTTTCGGCACGCGCACGTTGTCGAACACGATCTCGCCATGGCCGTGTGGCGCATCGCTGTAACCGAAGACGGGTAAGGAACGCCGCACCGTGATTCCCGGCGCATCGCTGGGTACCAGGATCATCGATTGCTGGCGATACTGGTCGTCGCCGTCCGGGTCGGTCTTGCCCATGAATATGAACAACTTGCAGCGCGGGTCGCCGCTTCCTGATGACCACCACTTGTGACCGTTGAGCACGTAGTCGTCGCCTTGCCGAATGATCGTCGCGCTGATGTTCCGCGCATCGGACGAGGCGACACCGGGTTCGGTCATTGCAAAGCAGGAGCGAATCTCACCCGCCAGCAGCGGCACCAGCCACTGCTGTTTTTGTTCCTGCGTGCCGTAGCGCTCAATCGTTTCCATGTTGCCGGTGTCCGGCGCGGAGCAATTGAACACCTCGGCAGACCAGGGCACACGGCCCATGATTTCGCAGAGCGGCGCATACTCAAGATTGCTCAAGCCGGCGCCGAGTGCCGAATTCGGCAGGAACAGATTCCACAGGCCTGCCTGGCGTGCTTTGGGCTTGAGCGTTTCGATAATGGGAACCGGCGTCCAGTGCTCGCCCATCGCGGCGACCTGCTGCCGGTAGGTCAACTCATTCGGGTAGACATGTTTGTCCATGAAAGCCGTGAGGCCCTGCATAAGCCCGGTCGTTTTTGCGTTGTGCTCGAAATCCATGCGCGATTCCCTGGTTGCGTAACTAAACTGGGCGGCCGGACGGTCAGCTCATCGTGAGGGCAGCCGTAGTTTCCGGGGTTGCAGGTCAAAACGCTCGATCCAGCGACTGAAGGTATTATTGCTGAGCGTCATCAAGGGCTGAATGGCGTCCTTGATTCTATCCCGGATGTGTCGCGGATCCAGCTGACCGTCGGCGAACACAGCCTGGTGCTGCGGTACCTTGAGCCAGCGTTCAATCAGTGCGCCGTCCGCCTCGAGATGGAACTGGAATCCATAGGCGTGCTCGCCGTAGCGAAACGCCTGCGTCGCACAGCGCTCGGATCGTGCCAGGTGAACGACGCCGGGCGGCAACTCGATGACATCGTCGTGCCACTGAAATACCTGGCTGCGCTGACCAAATGTCGACAATACCTGGTCACTGATTCCGGCGTCCGTCAGCTCTACATCGTGCCAGCCGATTTCGCGCCCGGCATCCGCCAGTATCGTGCCGCCGAGCGCCTTGGCGAGCAGTTGCGCGCCGAGACAAATGCCCATGATCGAGATATCGCGCTGCAGCGCTTCCTGTATCAATTCCAGTTCGGTCGCGAGGTGCGGGTAGGTCGTGACGTCGTCGGCATTCATCGGCCCACCGAGAATAATCAGCGCGACGTAGCCCTCGAGTGGCGGTCGCTCGCCCGGATTACGCCCAAAGTTGACATAGCGCAGCCGGAATCCGGCTTGCTTCAGCAACGGGTCGAGTGTCCCCAGCGGTTCATAGGGTACGTGCTGGAACACCAGGATCTTGGGTCGGGCCATGCACCCGGATCATACGTATCCGCATCAGTGACGCCAACGAATTCGCGCCCGCAGGCCGGTGCCTTCAAGCTGCATGTCGACGCCGATCATGGTCAGCGAGGGGAATACCCCGAAGGCCCGGTCTCCTGGTACGTACTCGGGCTGCACCGGACTCAATGCTGTGCCGAATTCAGAACTTATCAGAACACTGTCGCGCCAGACCCAGTGGCCTGAATGCGGGTGCACTGGCCTGAAGCCGAAGATATCGAAGTGCCTGTCGATGCTGTCGCGCACCGTGTCGGTGACTCCGGTCGCGAGTAGCGGAAACAGGTAACCCATGCCATCGACCGCGGCCGCGCGGTAGTCGGCAAATACTTTTATTTGCAGTGCCGGCAGTTGCTTCACCACTTCATCCAGGTTGACCTGCAGATACGCGCCATTGAGCTCGGTCGGGGCGACGTCATTAATTTCCAATTGCGTCGACCAGGGCATGTTGCTGATTACGAGGTAGCCATGCTTGATTTCCACGCCGAGGTGGATCTGCACAATGTTCTCGATGCTCAGTGTGTAGATCCAGGCCTCCTTGTCCTGAACCTTGTGCAATTCGCCATCAGCACCGTCCGCTGATCGTCGCCCGACTGCGGCAGACAGGAAGTCGCGGACCCGTTGCGGTTCCTCGAGTTCGATCAGAACCGACGATGGCTGCGTGGCCAGCGACAGCAGAAACGGCAGGAAAGAATCAAAGCCGTCCAGTTGCAGCATTTGCCGGTCAAGGGCGCCCCAGATATCGCCGCTGCCCAGCGCAACTATCGGCGTTGAGTCCTGCACCGCGAGGTGAATGCCGGAAGCAAAGCTGTCGAATATTTCCGCATCGATCGATGTGTACTCGGCCAGCATACCGGTGAGCCCCTCGGAAACCTGCAAGCGCAACTCATCGCTCAGATTGATTGAAAACAGCATCGTTGGTGTCGGATTCAAGACAGGTACGCGCAAAGGGCGCCCGGTTTCGTGGCTGGCCAGTACATCCCGGACCTGGTTGTACAGCGTGCTATCCAGCAAGGGCAGGATAAAGGTAGTCAGTTCCTGGGTATTGTCATCGACCTGGTCAATGCGCATTGCGATGGGGTCGAAAAATTCACTCCAGACGTTCTCATAGTCGCGCGCATAGTTGCCGTAAGCATCGCGCTCGCGTTCTGTAACATCGCCCACAGGGTTTGCACTCAGGGAGTGAGGATTTGCAATCGTGCCAAATTGAGCCGATGACACGATGAGCCTGTCATTGATTGTGTAGTCGCGATTCTCAAAATAGTCTGGCAGATATTGCTGCGAGATCAGTTGCTGCATGCTCGGCACATGTCGGTTGCCGTCGAGCAGGAAAAGCAAGGAGCCGGCCGCCACCATTTCCATTTCAGCGCGCGCCTGCATGCGGCGCAACTGGCCGATTTTGGTCGCAGGGCTGATCAGGTTTCGAATGAACTCGTCTGAGAAATAGAAGTACGCCTGGGACTGCGCTTCGATGCTGATTTGTTGTTGCATGTAGAGAAATTCGTCGCTATTGCCAAGACTGCCGGCCCCCTTGTTTTCGTGCAGCCTGAGGATACGTCGCAGGGTTCCGGCAACGTTGCTGACGATTAGCCGGTCGTCGCGTATTGCCCAGTAAACGGTTGCACCATCAGCCGTTGTATGTGTCGCGAAACCGGAACCGGTCGATTCGACCAACCCCATGAGTTGCAGAACGGACTGCGTCACCTGGGCTGATGTCAGCGTCGCGACCACACTGATATCGGTGCCATCGACGAAAAACAGATCCGGCGTGATAATCGCAAGATCGCGAATCGCACCGAGGGCGTGCACCTGGTTCAATACGGCGTCACTGAGACCAAGCATCCGCATATAACGATTTTCAAGCTCATAGTCGACGCTTTTCACCGCAAGCGCCGACTCGAAGCGCAGAAACTGGTCGGCGCCGCCCGCAAGCGCCGCGCGCAGTGCTTCGATGTCGCGGAACCAGGCAAAGAAGTGGTCAGTTGGGACAAGTTCTGCCAGCGCAACGCGGCGCACAGGTCGCGTGCTTTCCTTTAGCATGTCCTTGAACGGATGCGATTCGACAGCAATGGCGGGAACAGAGGCAAGCGGAATTCGGCGCTCATCGAGATCTCCGCTGATCGGATTTGCGATCAACTCAAGTTGCATGCTTTCGCGGACCGCGGCCCGGCCGCCCAGCACGTCGAAGGGGTCTGACGCCTCGTTGTTACCGCGACCGCTGGCCAGTTCGCTGTCGCTGATTGCGACGCCGTACAACGCCTCATGTCGCGCCAGCCAGTTACGCAGAACCGGTGCGTCCGACTGCTCAAGCATGGGTTGCCACGTAGCCTTGCGAGCTTCCGCAAAGCTCCGTATTTTCTCGTGTGCTGCGGCGCGACCGGCAAGATCTCCGGAGCGCATTGCTTCCAGCAACGCGGGCACTGACCTCGTCTGTGGTCCAATTCGGTCCATCGCGACCAGCGCCGTGTCGCGCAGTTGCCTGTTGTCACTGCTGAGGGTACGAATCAGCTCAGGAATTGCCGCTTCGGCTCGCGGACCGATTAATCCGAGCGAATTTGCCGCGGTGGTGCGCAGCTCAACCGGGTTACGGTGATTCGCCAGCGCCTCGGTCAATACTGGTACCGCCTCACTGGCATACGGGCCAAGTTCACCGAGCCGCCTTGCAGCCGCGATTGATTCGCTGCCGCTGCTCAGGTTGCGAATCAGTGTGGCGACCTCGCCGGTATTCGCGCCGGACATTCGTTCGGCCATCTGCACCGACACCAGGGCGGCAACGCCGGCCCTGTGGATTCGAGGATTGCTGTCCGCCACTGCATTGACCAGCGCATTGTTGGCAGCAGGGTCCCCGGGACCGATCTGTGCCAATGTCGCGATTGCGCTCTCCCGCAATTGCAATGACTCGCGCTGGTCAGAGGACAAGGAAATTACTTTCGGTAAAGCGGGATTGGCACGCGGCCCGATTTGCCCCAATGCTTCAATTGCCGCGATGCGAATATCGGCGCTCTTGTCGTCGAGTGACACAACCAGTGCCGGTACCACTTTTTTGTCCGCGGCACCGATCCGGGCGAGTGCGAGCGCACAATAGCGGCGCACCAAAATCATTGCTTTTTCATTGTGAAAGCAACGTATCGATGCAGGTACGGCAACAGGCCCAAGCCCGCCCAGGGTGTCGACGACGGCCTGCAGAAAAATCGGTTCACCTCGGCCAAGCGATCGAATCAGAACGGGGACAGCGTCCTTGCCGATACGAACCAGCGCCTGTGAGGCTGCGTTACGCACGGCTGCATCGGCGTCGTTCAGTGCCAGGACCAGTGCCGAGGCCTGTTCCGATGCACTGGAGCCCAACTGGCCCAACGATTGCGCGGCGCCGGCCCTGACATCCGGACTCGGGTCATTCAATTGTGTTGCCAGCAGCGCGGCGCTCTTGCCCGCCCGGGAACCGAGCTCGCCAATCGCCGTAACGGCAGCCAGCCGTACGCGTTCGTCGCGATAACTCAACAGGTCATTCAGGTCCGGCAGTGCACGCGCGGCGCGCGAACCCATTGATCCGACGGCGGTTGCCGCTGCGGCGACGACTCCTGCATCTTTGTCGTCAAACAATTCGACCAGCGCCGCAACTGCTTTTGCCGCGTCCGGCCCGATTTCCCCCAGGGCGCTGGCTGCCGAATGGCGCACGCGGGCATCATCGTCTCGCAGCGCGGTCGTAAGCGCTGCAACGATGGCCTTGTCGGCGGACTGCATCGCGCCAAGTGCCTGCGCCGATTGCTGCCTTTGCCGCCAATCCGCAGCGGACAGGCCGGCAATAAGCTGTTCGGATAATTCGCTGCTGGCCGCCGGCGCGCCAATGGCGACCAGCAACGCCATTAAAGCTATGACCGAGTTACGCATGTCGATTTCCTGTGCGATTGCATCATACAGGCACGCAAGCGTAGTCCTATTACGGTTTTCCGAACGATGATTCCCTGATGATCAAGCAATGATTGCTGCGATTGACCTGACGAACGCCCACAGCCGGGCCAAATCAAGGGATGAAGTTAGTTTACGGACTGCCAGTGTGCGCCAGTCGCGACCATGGTCAATACATCGTATTGTGCGACCACCGCGCCGTTCTGATTCGTGACTTCCGTATCCCAGCGGACCTCTCCATAGCCGCTGTCGCCGCGCAAGGTCTTTTGCTTGCAGCTCAGGCGGACGCGCAATGAATCGTCAACGTTTACCGGCGTCAGGAAGCGCAGATTGTCGACGCCGTAGTTGGCCAGCACCGGGCCGAAGTCGGGGTCGACGAACAGGCCGGCGGCGAACGACACGATCAGGTAGCCGTGCGCGACGCGGCCTTCAAAAAACGGATTCTTCGCGGCCTGTTCTTCGTTCATGTGCGCATAGAACTTGTCGCCCGTGAATTCGGCAAAGTGATTGATGTCCTCGAGCGTGACCTGGCGCGGCCCGCTTTTGAACGTGTCGCCGAGTTCGAGTTGTTCAAAGGTCTTGCGAAACGGGTGCATGCCCGGGTCCTTTTCATCGGCACCCCTGATCCAGCGATGCCCGATGACGGACAGCGTCTCCGGCGAGCCCTGGATTGCCGTGCGTTGCATGTAATGCAGAATGCCGCGCACGCCGCCCATTTCCTCGCCGCCGCCGGCACGCCCCGGGCCGCCGTGCACCAGGTGCGCCAGCGGCGAACCGTGGCCGGTAGACTCGGCGGCACAATGGCGATTGATGACCAGCATGCGACCATGATACGCGGCGGTGCCGAGCACCAGTTCGCGCGCGACCCGGTTGTCGTTGGTGACGATAGAACCGGCCAGGCTGCCTGCACCCAGCCGCGCGAGTTCGATCGCTTCGTCGATGGAGTCATAGGGCAGGACCGTGCTGACCGGGCCGAACGCTTCCACGGCATGCACGATTTTCGAGCGTAAAGGTTTCTCGCAATGCAACAGGGTTGGCATGAAAAACGCGCCCTTGCGCACATCAGCATCCACGAGCTCGAAGTCGTCATCGCCGCCAAACACGATGCGGGCGTCTCTCGCCAGGGTCCTGATGCGATCACGTACCTCGTCGCGCTGCCCGAGACTCGCGAGCGCCCCCATGTCGACGTCCTTGCTCGCGGGATTGCCGATGCGGATCCTGCCGAGCGCCGTGCACAGCGCGCGCACCACGTCGCTGGCGATGCTGGCGGGTGCAATGATGCGCCGGATGGCCGTGCACTTCTGCCCGGCCTTGACCGTCATTTCTCTCGTGACCTCTTGAATATAAAGGTCAAACTCGGGTGTGCCGGGTATTGCATCGGGGCCAAGGATGGACATGTTGAGCGAGTCCGTTTCCGCCGTGAACGCGACCGATTCGCTGAGCACGCGCGGATGTTGTTGCAGCATTTCGGCCGTGGCCTTGGAGCCGGTAAAGGCGATAGAGTCCTGGCAATCAAGGTGCTCGAACAAATTGCCAATGTTGCCGCAGATCAGTTGTACGCTGCCCGGGGGCAGGATGCCGGAATCGATGATGCGCCGCACCATGCGCTCGGCAAGGTAGGCCGTGCTCGATGCTGGCTTGATGATTGCGGGCACGCCGGCCAGCAGTGTCGGCGCCAGTTTTTCGAGCATGCCCCAGCACGGGAAATTGAAAGCATTGATGTGAATCGCCGCGCCGAGCTTCGGCGTGTAAATGTGTTGGCCGACGAATGTGCCGTTGCGTGACAACGCTTCGACATTGCCATCGAGATAAACATGATCGTTCGGCATTTCGCGGCGTGCCTTGCTCGAGAATACGAACATCGTCGAAATGCCGCCATCGATATCGGGCCAGCTGTCTTTGCGCGTTGCGCCGGTCTGCGTCGACAGCGCGTAGAACTCCTGCTTGATGTCGTTCAGGTAGCTGGCAAGCGCCTTGAGCATGTCACCGCGCTGGTGAAAGGTCAGTTGCCTGAGATTCGGGCCGCCGACGGATTTCGCGTGCTGTAGAACGTATTGGAAGTCGATGCCGGCGCTGGTGATCGCAGCGAGCGGTTGACCGGATACCGCGGACAACAAGACCGTACCGTCGCCATCGCCGTCAATCCACCGGTCCGCAACCAGATTACCGAGCTTCTTCATATGAAACACAATGAAATTAAAATTGAAAAAATCGGTGTCACAATATACGGTCATGCACCAGCAGCGCAAGCGAACCAGCCGTGACGATCGATTCCGCCAGCCGTAAACTTATCGCCGAATTCAGCGCGCGCAGAACACTGCGCACGGGTTCGCTGATTACCACCGTGTTCGGCGATGCGATTGCGCCTCGCGGTGGCTCAATCTGGCTCGGCAGCCTGATCCACCTGATGCGCGATTTCGGCATCGGTGAACGCCTGGTTCGCACCTCGGTATATCGCCTGATGCAGGACGGCTGGCTGCAGTCGACACAGATTGGGCGCCGCAGTTATTACGACTTGTCCGATGAGGGCAAACAGCGCTTCGAGCAGGCGACGCACAAGATCTATGGCGAGCCCGCGGCAGCCTGGGACGGGCAATGGTGCCTGCTGCTATTGAACGATCTGGACTTGGCGCGCCGCGACAATCTTCGCAAGGAACTGGGCTGGCTGGGTTTCGGCCCTTTGTCGAGCACTGTCATAGCGCACCCGGCGCCGGAGACAAAAGATCTCGACGCGGCCCTGGCTCGCCTGCAGGTGACCGACGCCGTCGTCATCATGCGCGCGCAGACGATCGGTAACGCGGGCAGGATGCGCGAGTTCGTGCAGGCAATCTGGAATCTCGACGACATCGACAAGCGCTACGCCGGTTTCGTAAAGCGATTTCGACCACTGGTCGCGTCAATCGGCAAGAGCAGGGATGCTACCCCAAAGGCTGCATTTCTTGTCCGTACGCTCCTGATCCAGGAATATCGCAAGGTGCTGCTGCGCGATCCGCAATTGCCGACAGAACTGTTGCCGTCCGGCTGGCACGGTGGGGCCGCGTATCAGCTGTGCCGTAACCTCTACCGGGCCGTATTTGCGCCGTCAGACCGCTACCTGACCGCGACGGTGGAAACTGCCAATGGCCCGCTGCCGCCGCCCAACAAACTGTTCTTTAACCGATTCGGTGGACTGGAATAATGAATGAGCTCGAACTTGCACAACGTTGCGCGGAGAAAATGTACGCGGGCGACAAGGCTTCACAGGCAATGGGGATCGAGGTGTCGGTGCCAGCGGCGGGCGCCGCGGTCGCAACCATGACAGTGCGTGAAGACATGTTGAATGGTTTCGACATTTGCCACGGCGGGCTCCTTTGTGCGCTCGCCGACACGGCCTTCGCGTTCGCGTGCAACGCTTACGACCAGGTGACTGTCGCCGCGGGTGCCAACGTCGACTTCGTTCGACCGGCTGTGCGTGGCGACAGGCTGACGGCGGTTGCCAGCGAAGACTACCGTGGCAGGAAAACGGGCTTCTACACGATCAGGATTTCGAACCAGCGCCAGGAGCTGGTGGCCGTGTTTCGCGGCCGTGCCGCGAGTCGCCCAGAGAAGCTGCTGTGATCGAGTCCGGCGACGGCGGATTTTTTCGGCTCGAGGATGGCTTGCTCACGGCCAACGATGCCGCGCGCGGCCCGTGGTCGGCCGATGCCTGTCACGGCGGCCCGGTGACGGGGCTTGTGGCCCGCGCGCTCGAGCAGGTGTTGCCGCACAAGCAACTGGTCAGGCTGACGTTGAATTTTCGTCGCCCGGTACCGATGCTGGGCCTCACGGTGACGGCGGCGGTCGACCGCGACGGCAGGGAGGTTGCGATTGGCTCGGCCGAGGTCCGGTCCGAAGCCGGCATCTGCGTAACCGCCAGCAGTGTGCACATAGCGCCACAGGTGCGCACCGACTTGCCAACTGCATTTCGACCGCACCCGGATTTCAGCAAGGCCGGACCCGGCGAGTTCCAGTTGCGGCACGCGCCGCACGGTCAGCCATTTTTTAGCTCTGGAGTTGAGGTTGCCTATCCCCCAGGTGAAACGCTGGCACCCGGTCCGACAACCGTTTGGATGCGTACCTTGCCGATCGTTGCGGGTGAGGTGCCGTCACCATTTCAATCTCTCTGTCCGCTGGCTGACTGCGGCAACGCCGTGTCGCGCAATGCCGAATTTACGGAAGCGATATTCATCAATCCTGACCTCACGATCGCCGTATTTCGACCGCCTGAATCCGACTGGCTGGCGTCCGAAGCCATGTCGCACTGGCAACCAAATGGCGTCGGCATGTCGCAGGCACAGCTTTTTGACGTCAAAGGGGCGGTCGGCTTTGCGCTGCAGACCTTGCTGGTCAGGCCGATCACGAAGTGATACATAAATTATTGAATGTATCCAAATAGTGTGACATGTTGCGCCTGTGTGGGCGGCCGCATTTGCAGGAGGCGGTCATGCCTGTGACATTCATAGAAGGTGATGCATGTACACCCAGGGTTTAGACCAGCAAGGCCCGGCGAACGAGCGACGCGAAGGCGTTGAATCGCCGGCCGACATCGCGGCATTCCAGGCGCGTATCGATGCCGAGGAGAAGATCGAGGCCAAAGACTGGATGCCCGCTGCGTATCGCCGCACGCTGATTCGGCAAATCTCCCAGCATGCGCACTCCGAAATCATCGGCATGCAGCCCGAAGGCAACTGGCTGACGCGTGCACCGACCCTGAAACGCAAGGCCATTCTGCTGGCGAAAGTTCAGGACGAGGCGGGACACGGTCTGTACCTTTACAGCGCGGGCGAGACGCTCGGCACATCGCGCGACGAGATGGTTAATGATCTGCTGACTGGCAAGGCCAAGTATTCGAGTATTTTCAATTATCCGACCCTGAGCTGGGCTGACATCGGCGCAATTGGCTGGCTTGTGGACGGCGCCGCCATCATGAACCAGATTCCTCTGTGTCGTTGCTCTTATGGTCCGTACGCGCGCGCGATGGTGCGAGTCTGCAAGGAAGAAAGCTTTCACCAGCGGCAGGGCTTCGACATCATGCTCAAGCTGTCGCGTGGTACCGAGAAACAAAAAGAGATGGCGCAGGATGCGTTGAATCGCTGGTGGTGGCCGTCGATCATGATGTTCGGGCCGAGCGATACGGACTCGAAACATTCGGCGCTGTCGATGGCATGGAAGATCAAACGTTTTTCGAACGATGAGCTGCGACAAAAATTTATCGACGTCACCGTGCCGCAGGCTGAGTTCCTCGGCTTGCGCGTGCCGGACAGTGAACTTGAATTTGATACCGCGACAGGGCACTACAAATTCGGCGCTATCGACTGGCAGGAACTGAGGGAAGTTATCGCCGGCAACGGACCGTGCAATCGGCAGCGTATGGCACGTCGGCGCAAAGCGCATGATGACGGCAGCTGGGTACGCGCCGCAGCACGCGCCTACGGCGACAAGCAAGCGGCAAAAAAAGCCGCTGCCTGATCAAAAGGGGTCAGAGCCCTTTTTCGACCAGATGTGGAACGAACTGTATATGGGAAAAAAAGGGCTCTGACCCCTTTTGGTGGAGATTGCGATGAACAGTAGGGAATGGCCGTTATACGAAGTGTTTATCCGCAGCAAGGCGGGACTCAGTCATCGGCATGCAGGCAGCATCCACGCGGCTGACGATCAGATGGCGCTCGATCATGCGCGCGACACCTATACGCGGCGTTCGGAAGGCGTGAGTATCTGGGTGGTGCGCTCGAGCGCCATCGTTGCTTCGGATCCTGCCGAGGCGGCAGCCTTTTTCGAACCGGCCGCGGACAAGATTTACCGGCACCCGACGTTTTACGAAATACCCGAAGGAGTTGAGAACCTGTGAACAAGGAACTTGCGCTGCTTGCCTATGTCACGCGTCTGGGCGACAACGCGTTGATCCTGGCGCAGCGCATGGTGCAGGCAGTAACCCTGTGTCCGGAGCTCGAGGAGGAACTGGCGAATGCCAATTTTGGACTCGACTACATTGGCCAGGCGCGATTGTTCTACAGTTACGCGGGCAAACTCGAAGGCAAGGGCCACAGCGAGGATGATTTCGCGTTCCTGCGCGATGCGCACGAGTACCGCAATGTGTTGCTGCTGGAACAGCCAAACGGGCACTTCGGTGACATGATGGCGCGTGAGTTCCTGTTCGAGTCTTTTTACTTGTTGCAGCTGGACGCGTTGCAGAGTTGCGACGACACAGGGCTTGCCGAAATTGCCGCGCGTGCGGTCAAGGAGATTCGCTACCACCTGCGGCACGTCTCGCAGTGGATCGTGCGACTCGGCGATGGCACGGACGAAAGCCACGCGCGCATGCAGCAGGCCATCAATGATCACTGGCCGTACACGGGCGAATTATTCAGCGCCGACGCGGTGGATGTGCTGCTGCGATCAGACTTCAACGGGCCGGACCTCGATGTGATCCGCGAGCAGTGGCAGGCCAATGTGGCAGCGGTGCTCAGCGAGGCAACCCTCGGCAAACCTGATGACGGCTGGATGGCGTCGGGCGGCAAGCAAGGCCGGCACAGCGAACACCTCGGCTACCTGCTTGCCGAAATGCAATTTCTGCAGCGCAGTCACCCGGGTGCGAATTGGTAATGCAATCCGTCACCCGCGAGCAGGTACTGCAATGGTTAAGCTCGGTACCCGACCCCGAGATACCGGTGCTGAGCATCATGGATCTTGGCATCGTGCGTGACGTCCGCATGAACGACGAGGTCGTGGTAGCTTTGACACCGACCTATACCGGCTGCCCGGCGACCGAAGTTATCGAGCAGAGCGTGCTCGAGGCGATCCGCAGTCACGGCATCATTAATGTCTCGATCGAGCGTGTGCTGTCACCGCCCTGGACGACCGACTGGATCTCGGATGCAGGCAAGGAAAAACTGCGCAACTATGGTATTGCGCCACCCGAGCACGCCGCCGGCAAGCGCGCGTTGTTACATGGCGAGCGATCGGTCGCCTGCCCGCGTTGCAGCTCCATAGACACGATGCGCGTAAGTGAGTACGGATCAACGGCATGCAAGGCCTCCTACAAGTGCACGGCCTGCCTCGAGCCATTCGAATATTTCAAGTGCATCTAGATGAAGCAATTCCGCCCGCTGACGGTCGACAAAATCCAGCAAGAGACGCGTGACTCGGTGCGCATAGCTTTTGTCGTGCCGGCAGAATTGCAGTCCGAGTACAGCTTCCTTCCCGGACAGCACCTGCCAATACAAGTTGAACTTGACGGCAGCAAACTGCGCCGTACTTACAGCATCTGTTCCGCCATGGGGGAGCCACCGGAAATCGGTGTACGCATTCAGCCGGGCGGGAAATTCTCGACGTTCGCGGCTGCAAGACTTGCTGTTGGCGATCGCATCGAAGCGATGCCGCCGACCGGGCAATTTGTCCTGTCACTCGACCCCGCCAATGCCAGGGACTATGTCGGTTTTGCGGCCGGCAGCGGTATCACGCCGATCCTGTCGATGATCAAATCGAGTCTCGCCATTGAGCCCGGCAGCCGATTCATACTTTTCTACGGCAACCGCACGCAGGCAACGACGATGTTCATCGACGATCTGTATGCGCTCAAGAATCAATACATGGACAGGCTGCAATTGAATTTCGTGTTTAGCCGCGAGGAACAGGAATTCGAACCCATGGCCGGAAGGCTCGATGGGGATAAGGTACGCGAGTTGTACCGTCACTTTGGTGCCGGCCTGCGTGCCACGGACTGCTTTGTCTGTGGCCCCGACACCATGATCAGGGATGTGACCGACGCACTTGTTGACCTCGGTATGCCGGCGGAACATGTGCATAGCGAACGCTTTGGTGTGCCACGCAAATCGGCTGCCACGACCGTCACGGTTGCACCGAAGGCGGCCGAGCATGCACAGATCACGGTGATTATGGACGGTCACCGGAAGTGTTTCGATATGGAGCGCGATGACGCCAATATTGTCGATGCGGCCGCGGCGCATGGTATCGAGTTGCCCTACTCGTGCAAGGGTGGAGTCTGCGCCACCTGCCGCTGCCATGTTCAAGTTGGTGCGGTGACGATGGCAGCCAATTACGGTCTCGAAGCCTGGGAAGTAGAGCAGGGTTTTGTGCTCGCCTGCCAGTCACGACCGGTCAGTGAGTCGGTCGTGCTCGACTACGACAAAGTTTAGACGGCCAACGCATCCTTGCAGCGCCGCAGGTTGTCCACCGCCTTATCGCCGAGCCTGATCGCCAGCGATACCTGCAACGCATCCAGCAGCGCCAGGTGCGCAAGCCGCGAACTCATCGGTGTGTATACGTTTGCATCCGGCTGTGCGCGGCAGGCGAACAGTATATCGACCGCTGCGGCCAGGGTAGAGTCGGGGTCGGTCAGCGCTATCACAACAGCGCCGTTGTTTCTCGCCACCCCTGCCGCGCGAGACAATTCTACAGCGCCGCCGGTCTGCGACGCGATTATCAATACGCTGCGCGCGGTCGTGATCGCTGCATACTGCAGAATCGTCGGCGTGTCGACCAGTGCAGTGCAAGGCAGGCCGAGGCGAAAAAATTTCTGGCAGGCATCGCTTGCCACATGACCCGAGGCACCGAGACCGACGAACGCAATCTGGCGAGCATCCCGCATCGCTTCGACAGCAGCATCGAACGGCATCGACGAGAGCTGCGCGCGTATGTCGATCAGTGTCCGGATCGAGGCATCGAGGACTTTGGACGTGGCATCGGATGCGGTGTCGTTCGCGTTGACGTCACGGTGAATATTGCTCACCGGCTGGCTGAGCGCTTCTGTGAGTCGGCGTGTGAATTCACGAAAGCCGGTTACGCCGATGCGGCGGCAAAACCGAATCACGGTCGGTTGACTGGTGCCGCAGGCCATCGCGAGCTCGGCGAGCGTGCCGCTGGCTGCCTGGCGGGGATGGCTCAATACCCAGCGCGCCACGCGCTGCTCGGCACGGCTCAGGCTCCCGGAATGACGCTCGATTTGCCCTAACATGTAGTAAAAATACATAAAGATCAGCGATAATTCTACAAAAATTGGCATTTTTCTGCACAGAAGTAGTAAAATTCCGTAAATTTCAGGAATTACCATGGCCCAGCTCATACCGGTCGAGGTCTTCGACCTGATTATCTTCGGCGGCACCGGCGATCTCGCGATGCGCAAACTTCTGCCGGCGCTGTACCATCGCGACCGCGACGGCCAGGTCGTTGGCGACAGCCGCATCATCGCAATCGGCCGCAGTGCTTTGAGCCGTGATGCCTACCTGCAGGATGTCGAGAAATCAGTGCGGGCTACGCTGGTCGACGGCGAGCTTGGCGCCGCACAGTGGGCCGCGTTCAGCCAGCGGATTCATTACGTGCAGCTTGACGCAGTCGCGCACCAGCATTGGGGCGAACTCGTGGAGCTGTTGCGCGGCCGCGAGCAGCTTACGCGCGCCGCGTATCTCGCCACCGCGCCCGGCCTGTTTGGCCCGATTGCGAAAGGCCTGCACAGCAATGGGCTGGTCACCGCTAACAGTCGCATCGTGCTGGAGAAGCCGCTCGGGCAGGATCTCGCGTCCGCCTCCGAAATCAACAACCAGGTCGGTGCGTGTTTCGCGGAAAACCAGATCTATCGCATCGATCACTATCTCGGTAAAGAGACGGTGCAAAACCTGTTAGCGCTGCGGTTTGCGAACTCGTTGTTCGAGCCGTTGTGGCGACGCGGTGCCATCGACCATGTGCAGATCACGGTTGCCGAAGAACTGGGTGTCGGCGGGCGCATCGAATTTTACGACAAGGTTGGCGCGTTGCGTGACATGGTACAAAACCACCTGCTGCAGCTGGTATGCCTGACCGCAATGGAACCGCCGTCAAGCCTGCATCATGATGCGGTACGCGACGAGAAAATCAAGGTACTGCGCGCATTGCGTCCCATCAATGCCGAGACCGTCGGCAAGTACACCGTGCGTGGCCGCTATGGCGCGGGCGCCGTGGATGGTGTGACCGTGCCGTCCTATAGCGATGAACTCGGCGGCGCGAACAGCGACACTGAGACTTTTGTCGCACTCAAGCTGGAAATCGACAACTGGCGCTGGTCGAATGTGCCGTTTTACCTGCGCACTGGCAAGCGGCTCAAGAGCAAGCAGTCCGAAATCGTCGTGCAATTCCAGGATGTGCCGCACTCGATATTTCCGGAGCAGCAATTCAATGTGAAGGCAAACCGGCTGACGATCCGTCTGCAGCCGGATGAAGGCGTCAAATTGTCACTCATGGCCAAGGAACCTGGCCCCGGCGGATTCGAACTGCGCTCGGTGTCGCTGGACCTGAGCTTTGAGGAGACCTTCGGTCTGCGTTATCCAGACGCCTATGAGCGACTGTTAATGGAAGTCTTGCGCGGCAACCCGGCACTGTTCATGCGCCGTGATGAAGTCGACGCAGCTTGGGAATTTGTCGACGGCATCATCGCAGGCTGGGCCAGGTCAAGGCAAAAAGTCGAGTCTTATGTCGCCGGGTCCTGGGGACCGAGTGCCGCGTCACTGCTGCTGGATCGGGACGGGCGCGCCTGGCACGCCAATGACTGATCACATTGTTGAACACTTTTTCGATTCGCGGGAAGTGGCATCGAGTGCTGCTGCGCAGCACATTGTGGCGCTGCTGCGTAAACGGCTGGCCGTACAGGCCGCGACCTCGCTGGTGGTGACCGGCGGCAGCAGTCCGGCGGATTGTTATGCGGAACTCGCTGCAACCGCGATTGACTGGTCGCGCGTGCACGTCGTGCTGAGCGATGAACGATGGGTACCGCCGCAGCACACGGACAGCAATGAAAGACTGTTGCGTGAAACCTTGCTGCGCAAGCGCGCCGCTGCCGCCGAATTGCTTCCAGTCTTCAACGCAACGGATACGCCTGGCGAACGCTGCGCAGCCTTGAACCGGATAATGCCGGGTTTGCCGTTACCATTCAGCTGCACCTTGCTCGGCATGGGTGATGACGGTCATTTTGCTTCGCTGTTCCCGGACGCGGCGAATCTTGCAGCGGGCCTCGACCCCAACAATTCGGCGTGGTGCATCCCGGTCACGACCGCGGCAAGTGAGCACCTGCGCATCAGCATGACGCTGTCGGCTTTGTTGCGCAGTGAGCAGATCCTGCTGCTGTTTTTTGGCGCGACCAAACGCGATGTTTACGAACAGGCGAAAGCCGCGGTGCCAATCTACCCGGTAACCAGCCTGTTATCCCGAGCGCAGGTGCCCGTGCATCTGTTCTGGGCCGCCTGATGACAGCAGCGATCAGAAAATCCGGAGACACAATGCAATGAATACAGTGATCGAGCGCGTTACGCAGCGCATACGGCAGCGCAGCAAGCTGACTCGGAGCCGCTACCTTGCTCGCGTCAACGCTTCCGCCAGCGATGGTCCAGCGCGCAAGTCCTTGACTTGCGGCAATCTGGCACATGCGACGGCGGCCAGTCGAAAACGCGACAAGGCGAGGCTGGCCGCCAGCACGCGGGCGAATATCGGCATCGTAACCGCCTACAACGACATGCTGAGCGCGCATCAACCGTTCGAACAATATCCGGCGCTGATCAAGAAAGCGGCGGCGGAGCACGGGGCCGTGGCGCAGGTTGCGGGTGGCGTTCCGGCCATGTGCGATGGCGTAACCCAGGGACAGGACGGCATGGATCTGTCGCTATTCAGTCGCGACGTGATCGCGATGTCCACGGCGATAGCGTTGTCGCATAACATGTTTGACGCGGCGGCTTGCCTGGGTGTGTGCGACAAGATCGTTCCTGGTCTGCTGATCGGCGCGCTGTCGTTTGGCCACCTGCCGGTAGTGTTTATACCGGCAGGCCCAATGGTGTCTGGATTGCCCAACAAGGAAAAAGCGCGCATCCGCGAGGAGTACGCCGCCGGCAAGATTGGCCGCGACGAATTGCTCGAGGCCGAGTCGGCGTCTTATCACTCTCCAGGCACCTGCACATTTTATGGCACCGCCAACAGCAACCAGATGCTGATGGAGTTCATGGGTTTGCAATTGCCAGGCGGATCTTTCGTCAATCCGGGTACCGAGCTGCGCGCCCAGCTTACAGCCGAAGCGGTGCGAGTCATTCTTGGTAACACGGATCTCGGTGAAAATTACCTGCCGATCGCACACATCGTCGATGAGAAGGCGATCGTCAATGCCATTGTGGGCCTGCTCGCAACCGGAGGATCTACCAATCACACGCTGCACCTGGTCGCGATTGCAGCCGCCGCCGGCATCTGCATCGACTGGAATGATTTCGACGAGTTATCCGCGGCGGTACCGTTACTGGCGCAGGTATATCCAAATGGCATGGCGGATGTGAATCATTTTCACGCCGCCGGAGGTCTTGGCTTCCTGATTGGCGAACTGCTTGACGCCGGTTATTTGCACGAGGACGTCAATACGATTCTCGGTGCGGGCCTGCGTCGTTATTGCCAGGAACCGACACTGGCGAACGGGCGAATCGGCTGGCAGCCTGCAGTCACAAAGTCACTTAACGAAGAGGTTGTACGCCCGGTCGCGCGACCGTTCGACAGCGAGGGTGGTTTGCGGGTCGTCGCCGGTAACCTCGGCCGGGCGATCGTGAAGGTTTCTGCGGTAGAGGAAAGGTACCGCCGCATCAGCGCACCGGCACGGGTATTTGCATCGCAGTCGGCGTTTACCGAGGCTTTCAACGAAGGCGAATTGGAACGGGATTTCGTCGCGGTGCTGCCATGGCAGGGCGCCAGTGCCAATGGCATGCCCGAGTTGCACAAACTTACTCCTTATCTGGGCGTGTTGCAGAATCGTGGTTTCAAGGTGGCACTGCTGACCGATGGCCGCATGTCCGGTGCCTCAGGCAAGGTGCTTGCGGCAATCCAGGTGTCGCCAGAGGCAAAATGTGGTGGTGTCATTGGCAAGATTCGTGACGGCGACCGCATCGACATCGATGCAGCGAGCGGAACGATGTCGGTTACGTCGGGTGACGATCCGCTGCAGCGCGTTGTAGCAGGTGTTGAGCGATCGGCCGACCATACCGGCATGGGTCGCGAGCTGTTCGCGTTGTTTCGCGGTGCGGTGAGCGGCGCCGAGGCCGGGGCGTCGGTGCTGGTCGGGCAATTTGGCGCGTATTCGAAATGATCGATACCGGACTAGCGATATCATCGCGGGTAGCTATGGTCGTACCCCTTGAAAAAGCTGCCCCGATGAGCAAGCAACGGCAAAACTCGTTTAGTTACGAGGACTTGATGGAATGCGCCCTGGGCAAGCTGTTCGGCCCGAGCAACGGCAAGTTGCCCAAGCCACCCATGCTAATGACCGACCGGATTCCGCTGATCACGGACATTGGCGGCAAATTCGACAAGGGCGAAATCAGGGCCGAACTCGATATCAATCCCGGATTATGGTTTTTTGACTGCCATTTTGAAGGTGACCCGGTAATGCCAGGTTGCCTCGGCCTCGATGCGATGTGGCAACTGGTCGGATTTTACCTGGTCTGGCTGGGTCTCGAGGGCCGCGGTCGCGCGCTTGGTGTCGGTAATGTGAAATTCACCGGGCAGGTCCTGCCGACGGCAAAGCTGGTCACGTTCCAGATCGATATCAAGCGCATCATTACGCGCAAGCTGAACATGGCTATTGCGGATGGCAGCATGAGCGTCGACGGTCGCGAGATTTACACGGCCGAAGATCTGCGCGTTGGTCTCTTTACATCCACCGAAAACTTTTAGGATCTGAGCATGCGACGTGTCGTCGTCACGGGTCTCGGTGCAATTTCCTGCATCGGCAATAATCAGCAGGAAATTCTTGACTCGCTAAGGAATGGGCGCTCAGGAATAGTGTTTAACGAATCCTTCGCCGAGATGGGCCTGCGCAGCCACGTGTCCGGAACCTGTAATATCGACCCGGCAGAACATATCGATCGCAAGATATTTCGATTCATGGGTGACGCAGCCGCGTACGCCTACCTGTCGATGCAGCAGGCCGTCGCCGACGCCGGTCTTGAAGAAAGCGACATTTCGAATGTGCGCACCGGCCTTATCGCGTCATCGGGTGGCGCCTCGGCGCGGGAAATTGTCCGCGCCGCCGACGTGTTGCGCGATCGCGGCGTGCGCAAGATCGGACCGTACTCGGTAACCAAGACCATGAGCAGCTCGATTTCCGCGTGCCTTGCGACACCGTTTAAGGTCAAGGGTGTGAATTATTCGCTGACTTCGGCCTGTGCGACCAGTGCGCATTGTATCGGCGTCGGTGCCGAGCTGATTCAGTTTGGTAAACAGGACATTATTTTTGCCGGCGGTGGCGAAGAGCTGGACTGGTCGCTTGCCTGCCTGTTCGATGCAATGGGCGCGCTGTCTTCCAGTTACAACGATGCGCCGGCGACCGCGTCACGGCCGTACGATGCAACCCGGGATGGCTTTGTCATCGCCGGTGGCGGCGGTATCGTGGTGCTGGAAGAACTTGAGCACGCCAGGGCGCGCGGCGCGAAGATTTACGCCGAACTCGTCGGCTTCGGTTCGACTTCGGATGGCTATGACATGGTCGCGCCGTCGGGCGAGGGCGCGCAACGATGCATGCAAATGGCGAAGGCGACGGTCGACGCTCCGATTGATTACATCAATACGCATGGCACCAGCACACCCGTGGGTGATGTCAAGGAACTCGAAGGCATGCGTGCGGTGTTTGGCGACAAGGTGCCGCGCTTCGGTTCATCCAAGTCCCTGTGTGGACATTCGCTGGGCGCGACCGGTGTTCAGGAAGCTATACATTGTCTGCTCATGCTCGAACACGACTTTATTGCACCATCGATTAACGTAAACGAGCCGGATCCTGCCGTGGACGGCATGCCGCTAGTAACTGAACTGATCGAGCAAGCCGGCATTCGAACGGCGATGAGCAACAGTTTCGGCTTCGGTGGGACCAACGGCACGCTCGTATTTCAGAAAAACTGAGTGGCGGGCATAATGCCCGGCATGAAAATCGAGACGATCAGCAGCACGCTGTGCTTTGGTGGCAAGATGGGTTTCTATAGCCACCGTTCCCGGGTCAATGACTGCACCATGCGTTTCGCGGTGTTCGAGCCGCCTGCGGCCAGGCACGGCCCGGTACCGGTACTCACCTTTCTTTCCGGGCTGACTTGTACCGAGGAGAATTTCATGGTGAAGGGCGGCGCCCAGCGTGTGGCGGCCGAGCTTGGCATCATGCTGGTGTCACCCGACACCAGCCCGCGCGGTGAGGGCGTTGCAGACGATCCGGACGGAGCGTACGACTTCGGACTTGCGGCCGGCTTTTACCTCAACGCGACCCGGCCGCCCTGGTCGCAGCATTACCAGATGTACGACTATGTGACGACGGAGTTGCAGCAGGTCGTGTTCCGGAATTTTCCCGGCGATGCGGAACGGCATGGACTTACCGGCCACTCCATGGGCGGGCACGGCGCACTCACAATCGGCCTGCGCAATCCGGACATTTTCAATTCAGTATCTGCATTTGCACCCATTTGCACGACTCTGCACAGCCCGTGGGGACAAAAGGCACTGACGCATTACCTCGGTGAAGACCGGTCAGCCTGGCTGCCATACGATGCCGCGGAAGTGGCGCGTAATGTTGTCGACGGGGCGCTGCGCAGCAAAATCCTCGTCGACCAGGGCCTCGACGATATCTGGCTGTCAGAACAACTCAGACCGGAACTGCTCGAGGCGGCCTGTGAAGAGAGCGGTCTGCAGCTCGAGGTTCGGCGACACGCCGGCTACGACCACGGTTATTATTTCATCTCGACATTTATCGAGGATCATTTGCGCTACCACGCCGAATTGCTCGGCGTCTGACGGCGCATTGCGATGGAACACTGGATGATGCTTGCGGCGGTGCTGCTGATCGCCGGCTGCATCGCCGGCGTGCTTGCCGGGCTGTTTGGCATCGGTGGTGGCATCGTGGTCGTGCCGGTGCTGGAGACGTCGCTCGGCATGGTCGGCGTCGATCCCGCCGTTCGCATGCATGTCGCGGTCGCGACCTCGCTGGCGACGATCGTTCCGACCTCGATCGCATCCGCGCTCGCGCACCATCGGCGAAATGCCGTGGATATCGAAATTTTCCGGCGCTGGGCGATTTTCGTGTTGCTGGGCTCGTTGCTTGGTACCTGGATCGCCGCGCAACTTGAAAGCGACACACTGGCGTTGATTTTTGCGACGCTGGCATTTCTCGTCGCCTTGAAGATGATCTTCATGCCGCACGCGCGCAACCTAAGCGACACAGTACCACGCGGGTTCTGGGTGCCGGTCATACCGGGTTTTATCGGCTGCGCCTCCAGCATGATGGGTATTGGTGGCGGCACATTTTCGGTCATGATCCTGACGCTATTCAATCAACCAATTCATCGCGCCGTTGGCACCGCGGCCTTATTTGGACTGGTCATCAGTCTGCCAGGTACCATCGGGTTCGTCCTCGCCGGACTGCAGGATGTGCGCCTGCCACCTGCGAGCCTCGGCTATGTCAACCTGCTTGGCCTTGCGCTGATTGCACCGGCGACCGTGTTGACCGCACCGCTAGGCGCGAAACTCGCGCACCGGTTTTCGGCGCGGCGACTCAGCATCCTGTTTGGTTGTTTCCTGTTGCTGGCGGCGGGCCGGCTCGCGTTCGCCGCGGAAGAGCTGCAAGCTGATGCGCCGATTAATTGTTTCGATTGTGCCGCGTGGAATGCGCCGCAGGCACCGCTGCATATTTTCGGCAACACCTATTATGTTGGTACGGCAGGCGTTTCTGCCTTGCTGATCGATGCCGGCGCTGAGCTGGTCCTGCTCGACGGCGGCCTGCCGCAATCCGCTGCGCACATTGTCGCCAGCATCCGGCAACTCGGTTTCGACCCGAAAGCAATCCGCACCATAGTGTCATCGCACGCGCACTTTGATCACGCCGGTGGCATTGCCGCATTGCAGCGTCTCTCCGGCGCACGCGTGCTTTCCAGCGAGGCCGGTGTGCTGGCGCTGCGTGCCGGGGACCTGCTGGCAGATGACCCGTTGTTTGCAGAGGGCTTCGAAAATCGCGCTTTCCCGGCAGTGCCGCAGGCGATCGCGGTTGCCGATGGCGTCGAGCTGGCAATCGGCGATCTTGTCTTGCGCGGCGTTTATACACCAGGGCATACGCCGGGCGGCATGAGCTGGCACTGGCGGAGCTGCGAGGGCGCGCGCTGCCTGAATATGGTCTACGCGGACAGTCTTGGCCCGGTCGCCGCTACTGGCTATCGATTTATCGATGGACTCGGATCCGTGTTGCGAAACAGCATAGCCGCAGTAGCCGAATTCGATTGCGACATCCTTGTCACGACCCACCCGTTCCAGTTCGACCTGCAGGGCAAGGCGATACGTGGGCGCGAAAGCTTCGTCGATGCGGCGGCTTGTCGGCGGTATGCCGCCGCGGCGCTGCAACAGCTTGAGCAGCGGTTGTTGACGGAACAGGCGGGCCAGTCACGCTAGGCAAATTCCACTACTGGTTTTAAACGCGATTTGGGCGCAGAGTAGCAACCCATGCGGTACCCAATTCGAATCGTTTCGAGCCTGGCGTCGCTTGTAATTGCCTCTGTTGCGTGGTCGGCCGACCTGCAAAAGGGCCTGGCCGCCTACGATGTGGGCGACTACGAAACCTCGCTGGCCGAATGCCAGCCACTCGCGGATGCGGGAGATGCGGCGGCGCAGTTCTGTGTTGGCCGGTTATACGCGAATGGCTTCGGTGTGCCGATGGATGATGCCGTCGCCCTGCGCTGGTACGGCGCCGCTGCTGCACAGGGCCATGCCGAGGCGCAGTTCAATCTTGCGGTTTTCACCGAGAATGGCTGGGGCGTCGCCATGGACAGCCTGGAGGCTGCGAAGTGGTATCGCCTGTCCGCGGAGCAGGGTTTCCTGCAGGCGCAGTCGACGCTGGCAAAGAACTATCAGTTTGGTCGTGGCGTGGATCCAGACCTGGTTGAGGCCTACAAATGGTACGCGATTGCCGCACAAGGCGGTGACTATGCCGCGCAGACCGGGCTTGACGAAGTCGCGGCCGCATTGTCACCCGAGCAACTGGCCAAGGCACAGCAGGATGCGCAGCAGTGGCTCGCCGATCACGTGGCGCGGACCGGGCAATAATCAGCCGCCCGGCAGCGACTCGATGAACTGCTCCATTCTGCGCAGCATTGCCGCGTCCGGCAGCTCACCATACGCTGCACCCATATTGTCGACCATGTGTGTCGCCCGACTGGTTGCCGGCGTCACGCAGGTTACCGCAGGATGGGCGGCGACGTACTTGAGGAAGAACCGGCCCCAGCTGTCGGCGCCGAATTCCCGGGCCCAGTCGGGTACGTCCACGCCACTGACACGCGAAAACAGCCGGTTGCGGCCAAACGGTACGTAGATCAACACCGCAATGCCCAGTTCGGCGGCAAGTGGCAAGACACTTTCCGCCGCAACGCGATTGTCAACGGCATAATCAATGCCAATAAAGTCAATCGGGTAATCGCGCATCGCTTTTTCGAGCGCCCCATAGCGTTCGGTCTGCGTCACCGTCGTGCCCGTGTAACGAATCCGACCGTCCTGTTTGAATTCCTGGATCAACGGTATCTGCCCCGGCAGGTCGCCGAGATTGTGTACCTGGATCAGGTCAATCGGGTTCTTGCCGAGATAATCGAATGAACGCTGCAACTGCGCTCGCGCCTGGGTCGGATCGGCGCGGCCGCCACCACGGCCTGCGACATTCACCTTGGTGGCCCAGAAAATCTTTTCAGTCAGACCGCGCTCCCTGGCAATCCTGCCAGCGACCTCTTCCGAGGCGCCGTAGGACGGTGCCGTGTCGAATACGGTGCCGCCGTTTTCGACCAGCGCCTGCAGTACCTCTTGCAGTGCCGAGACATCGTCCTGCCGGGCAGCCTGGCCAAAGGTTGCGGAACTGCCGAGACCGACGATGGGCAATTTTTCGCCCGTCTTCGGGATCGCGCGCGTAATCAGCTGCTCACTTTCAAACGCGTGCAAAAGACCTGGCGGCAGGGCGCTCGCGGCGGCGAGCAAGGCAGAGTTCTTAAGGTATTGGCGTCTGGTCAGCATGTTGTTTGCCCCGATCGGTTATGGTCCTGGTCAGTCCTTGCGGAGAATACGTAATTCTGTAGACCGGTGCCAACCCCCGGGGTTCGACCAATGTCGCGTGCTGTGCGTGATCGCCAGAGCCTTTGGCGAACGGCGCGAGTGCGGCAAGGCCAAGCAACACGACGATCAGTCCTGCGATGCGACGCAAGCCTTTGTTGCCGCGCAAACGACCGAACCGCTCGGCCGACGCCCCGACCGCCAGCATCGCCGGCGCTGTGCCGATGCCGAATGCAAGCATCACCGCGGCGCCGGCAGGCGGCGTGCCAGTGGTTGCGGCGATGGCGACGGCGCTGTAGACCAGCCCACAGGGCAAGGCGCCCCAGATCATGCCTGCGAGGAACGCGCGGCCTGGCGAGCTGGCGGGCAGTACGTAACGGGCAAGGCGGGAAACATGGCGCCAGAGCCTGGCGCCGGCGCTTTCGAGAAAGCGTGTCAGGCGCCAGTCAAACAGCAGATTCAGCCCGATTGCGATCACCAGCAACGCAGCCAGCAGGCGCAGCGCCTGCAACCCGAAGAACACACCGCTGCTCTTGCTGAGCATGGCGCCGCCAAGTCCGGCAATGGCGCCAAGCAGGACGTAAAAAACCAGTCGACCCAGGTTGTACAGGCTGCGCCGCAGCCAGGGATCAAGGCGCGCCGCAGTCGTGGCCGGCGATTCCAGCAAGGTTACGATGGCGCCGCACATGCCAATGCAGTGCGTGCTGCCGAAGAATCCGGCGAGCAGCGCCGCGATGATGGCCGCGTCTGCGCTCATGTGTCAGGTGGTTTGCTGTCGTCATCCATGATGACGCTCATGCCAGGCGAGTCCAGGTCGTCGAATTGCCCTGCGCCGACCGCCCAGAAGAAGGCGGCAACGGCGCCGACCAGCAGCAACAAGCCGAGCGGAATGAGCAGATACAGGATGTTCATGCGCGCTGTATCCGCAGCGCATTCAGCACCACAACGAGAGAGCTGAGCGACATGCCAAGTGCGGCCATCCAGGGGGCGAGCATACCACCGACCGCGAGCGGCACGGCGGTCGCGTTGTACAGCACCGCCCAGGCAATATTCTGCCGAATCACCCGCTGCGTACGCCGCGCTACTGTGGCCGCCACGTTGATGGTACCGAGTTTCCGGCCCAGTGATACGGCATCCGCACTGGCGCGCGCCAGAGCGGTGCCCGCGTCCAATGCTATGGAACCGTGCGCTGCGGCGAGCACCGGCGCATCGTTGACGCCGTCGCCTACCATGACGATTGTTTCACCTTGCTTGCGAAGCTCCTCAAGCAACTTGAGTTTTGCGGCCGGGGTCAATTCGGCGCACCACTGTTTGATATTGAGCTGTGCCGCGACTTCCTTGACGGCGGCGTTGCGGTCGCCGCTGGCGATTATGGTCCTGAATCCCGCCGCGTGCAGATCGGCGATCGCGGTGCGCGCGTCAGTGCGCAATGCGTCACCAATAATGAACCTGGCAAGCAGGCCCTTGTCATCGCCGAGATAGACCTGGCTTGCCTGCGCGTCGTTTTCGGATTCATCGAGCGCCGCGTCACCCGGCTCGCCGACGAAATTTGCGGCGCCGATGCGATAACGAGTACCGCCGAGCTTCGCTTCGACACCACATCCGGCTGTCACCTGCACCTCGTCAAGTTCGACCGGACTGGCCGGGTAATGTGCAGAGAATGCCCTGGCAAGAACATGCTCGGACACTCTTTCGAGAGTGGCAGCAATGCGCAGCACCGATTGTTCGGATTCGCCCTGCGCCAGCACGATCGTCCGCAATATTACCGGTCGGCCCTCTGTCAGTGTCCCGGTCTTGTCGAACACCATGAGCGCAGGGCGGCTAAGTATTTCCAGGATCCGTGAACGAACGATCAGGAGTCCGCTTCTTGCCAGGCGTGCAGTGGCAGCGGCCAGTGCCGCCGGTGTCGCCAGGGCGAGCGCGCAGGGGCAGGTAACTACCAGTGTCGCCAGCACGATAGCAAATGCGCGCGATGGATCCAGGCGCAGCCAGATCACGGCCGCCAGAAGCGCTACGAGAATAACAGCGAACACGAATCGAGTTGCGATTCGATCTGCGAGTACTGCCACTGGCGGTCGATCGGCCCTGGCCCGATCGATCATGCGACCGACTTCGGCCAGGCTGGTGCTCGCGCCCACCTGTGTAACCCTGATGGTTGCATTGCCGGAGCGCACAATCGCACCAGCAAATACTGCATCACCGATACGCCTGGTCACCGGCAGAGATTCACCGGTCAGCATCGATTCATCCGTAGCCAGGTTGCCGCTCAGCATTTCACCATCGACCGGCAGGACGTCTCCGGGCAATACGCTGACGATGTCATCGACACGCAGGCGATCGAGAGCGATGGTCTCGGCAATGCCGTCGCGCAGCCGGATCGCTGTATCGGGCAGCAACTGCGCCAATGCCGTCGCCTGGTCGTCGGCGCGATGTCGCATGCGCATTTCCAGGAAACGCGTAGCGCTGAGAAAGAAAACGAACATCGCTACTGAGTCGAAATAGACCTCACCGTCGTTCGCCCAGGTTGCGAATACCGACGCCGTGAACGCTGCAATAATTGCCAGCGCGACAGGCAAGTCCATACCGGGCGTCCTGGCGCGCAGGCCGCGCCACGCGGCGATGTAAAAAGGCTGTGCTGAATAGCTGAAAATCGGCACCGTGACCAGCAGACTGATCCACCTGAGGAATCGCTCCAGCCTCGCGTCGATGCCAAAGTAGTCGCCTGCGTACAATGCAACCGCGAACATCATTACCTGCATGCCGGCGGCGCCGGCGACAATCAACCTTTTCAAGGCAAGTCGGTCTTCGTGTTTCCCGTTGCTCGCAATCTGATCGGCGCTGATTGGAGCCGGCTTGAATCCGATACGTGCGATCGCGGCCAGCAACGCGGCGAAACCAAGCTCGCTTATGTTCCAGCGAATGACCGCGCGACGGACTGCGGGATTGACATCCACTGACTCGATCGCCGGGATCTGTCGCAGCGCATTTTCAAGCAGCCATACGCATGCGGAACAATACATGCCGCCGATCTCGATACTTGCTTCTGCGGTGTCGGCCTTCTGCGCAACGTAACGATTGATCAGGTCCGCATCATCGAAATGCTGCCAGTCGGCATTTTCCGGGCGCAGCGCCAGGTCGGCGTCCGGTTGGCGGCGAAAATCGTAAAACGCATTCAGCCCGCTTGCGGCAATGAATTCAGCAACCGCTTTGCATCCGATGCAGCACATCGGACGATCCTGGCCCTGCAAATGCGCAACGATGGCGGCGCCACCGGGCACCGCATCGCCGCAGTGAAAGCAGGCGACGGCACTCGTCATTAATCGGCACCGCTGGTCCGGTTGCCGGTCGCGCCGGGTGTATCCTGCGCGGTGTCGCTGAGCAGCGAGACCGGATGGGCAAGCGCCAGGTAGATCGTTACAGTGCAGCCGAGCACGGTCAGTGCCGGAATCGCGATCAGCAGCCAGACCCAGGGGTTACGGTACCAGGTGTCATTAGTATGCATCAGCGGTTCTCGGCTGGGCCACGGAAGCGACTCTCTTCGGTGACGTAAATATTGCTGCCATCGGTGCTGCGCAATTCGAAGTTAATGACGTTGCCGCCGACAGCGCTTTCGTGCGGAGCCGTAAGGGATACCGGCAACGTCATCACTGACTCGCCCTCGACCACAAAATCGGTGTCCGTATTGATTTTGAGACCTTCGATACCACTGACGCTCAAGGTAAACGGATGAGCGTTATTCTGCTTGTTGATGACGCGAACCGTGAAGCTGTTTTCAATACCCTGCCGGCCCACATCACGATACAAGGCGTTGCGATCGCGTATCACGTCGAGGATAGCCGGCTTTCTTAGGGCCATAGAAGTGACCATCGCGGTGAGGAGCAACACCAGGATTGCACTGTACACCAGCGTTCGCGGCCGCCACAGACGATAGGATTTGTGCTCCAGCGCGTGTTCAGTGCTGTAGCGAATCAGTCCGCGCGGCGAACCGACCTTGTCCATGATGGTATCGCAGGCGTCAATGCAGGCGGCACAGGCAATACACTCGTACTGCAATCCTTCGCGAATGTCGATGCCGGTTGGGCATACCTGCACGCACATCGTGCAGTCAATGCAGTCGCCAAGTCCCTGCGCTTTTGCGTCTGAACCGCGGCGCCGGCTGCCGCGCGGTTCGCCGCGCTCCGCGTCATAGCTGATGATCAGTGTGTCGTGGTCGAACATCGCGCCCTGGAAACGCGCGTACGGGCACATGTATTTGCATACCTGCTCGCGCATGTAGCCGGCGTTGCCATAGGTGGCGAAGCCATAGAAAAGCACCCAGAAGACGGCCCAGGCGTTGGCCTCGAAATTGACTAGGTTGATAGCGAGAGGCCGCACCGCCGAGAAGTAGCCAACAAAGCTGAAACCGGTAAACAGCGCCAGCGCTATCCAGAGAAACTGCTTCAGAGCTTTCTTGCGAATTTTGTCGACCGTCCAGGGCGCCACGTCCAGTTTCATGCGCTGACTGCGGTTACCTTCCACCGCCATTTCGATCCAGGTAAACGCTTCGGTCCAGACCGTCTGCGGGCAGGCGAAACCACACCAGAGTCGACCAGCAAGTGCGGTAAAAAAAAACAGACTGACGGCGAGGATGATCAGCAGCAGCGCCAGGTAGACAAAGTCCTGTGGCCACAGGGTCATGCCCAGGATATAGAATTTCCTGGCCGGCAGATCGAACAGGATTGCCTGCCGACCGTCCCAGACGAGCCAGGGCCCGATGTAGAACGCGCCAAGCAGAACAAACATGGCGAGGCGTCGCAGGCGAGCGAAACGACCCGATACTTCGCGCGGGTAGACTTTATCTTCACTACGGTAGAGCTGGCCGTACTGAAAGTTGCTGCCGGATTGTTTGGCCATTGTCAGCGTTTTCGGATCTTTGCTGCAGGACCGTGGCGTTTGCGCCGGACCAGCCTCAAGGTCAGCCAGCCTGCGGCCCAGCCATTCGCCCAGAGGAAGAAGAAGCCGATTGCGTAACCGCTGTTACTGCTCTCCAGCCATTTGACGTTGATGGCATCGACGATCACCAGCGGGTCGATAAATGCAAACAACAGCATTGTAAAGGCGGCGGCAATGAGAAAGGAAATCCACGTCAGTACGGCGATTTTCTGCGTATCACGTGACCACTCGGGGAGCGCTGGTTTGTCGCTGTCTTGCATGGTGCAAGTAATCTTACCTGTTTGACAGGCTGTAGACGTAGGCAGCCAGAATCCGCGATCGGTCCGGACCCAGCAGTTCGCCATTCGCAGGCATGATGCCGTTGCGCCCTTCGATGATCGACTTGCGAATTTCGTACGGCGAACTGCCATACAGCCAGATATCGTCAACCAGGCTTGGCGCGCCAAGTACCTGGTTGCCCGCGCCCGTGGGTCCGTGACAGGCTATGCAAAGCGTCATGTACTTGCCGTGTGCCGGAGAACTTGCATCAAGACCGTCCGGCATAGCGCGCACGTACGCAACCATTGCGTCGATTTCCTCGTCCGATGCGAATATCGTGGCCAGTGCCGGCATTACGCCGCCGCGTCCCGCAACGATGCTATGCTCGATTTGCGCTGGCGCGCCGCCCCACAGCCATTCGTCGTCAGTCAGGTTGGGAAAGCCACGCGCCCCAAGCGCTCCGGAGCCATGGCATTGCGCGCAATAATTGCTGAACAGGCTGGCGCCGATACTTAGCGCTGCCGGGTCGTTGGCAAGTTCGGCGATATCGGTCGCGCCGTACTGTGCGAATATCGGCGCATATTTGGATTCCGCCGCCGCGACTTCGTCAGCGTACTGCTGCTCCTGGCTCCAGTTGCCGACGCCAGCGAAGCTGCCCATGCCCGGATAGTAGATGAGGTAAAACGCCGACCACACTATGGTCAACACAAACAGCCACAGCCACCACATCGGCAAGGGGTTATTGAGCTCACGTATGTTTTCGTCCCAGACATGGCTTTCGGATTCCTTGATTTCCTTGTCCGTCGCTCGCTGGCGGTTGGTCCATGCGATTAACCAGAAACAGGCGGCAAGTGACAGCACCGTGCCGATGACGATAAACCAGCTCCACGAGCTACTCATGAGCTCTGCTCCTTGTTCATGACATTGTTGGGCGGCCGCGTGTCGTCGCTCAAGGGCAAGGCTGCGGCGGCATCAAAGTCCTGGCGACGCTTGCGGCTCCAGCTCCATACCCAGATTCCCAGGAAAAGAACCAGGATGGTGGCGGTCAAAATGCCTCTCAGTACACCGATATCCATAGGCGTATCTCCCTAGCGCGCCGAACGAACGGTGCCAAGGTTTTGCAGGTAGTTGATCAATGCATCCATTTCGGTCTTGCCGGCAACGGCGGCGGCGGCATTCTCTATGTCCGCGTCCGTATACGGATCGCCGAGCAGTCGCAGCGCTCGCATTTTGGCAGCCACCAGCTCGCCGTCGACTGCCGCATTCGCCAGCCATGGATAGGACGGCATGTTGGATTCGGGCACGACATCGCGAGGATTCAGCATGTGAATGCGATGCCAGTCATCGCTGTAGCGTTTGCCAACCCGCGCCAGGTCCGGCCCGGTGCGCTTCGAGCCAAATTGAAACGGGCGGTCGTAAACAAATTCGCCCGCGACCGAGTACGGGCCATAGCGCTCGGTTTCGCTGCGAAACGGCCGGATCTGCTGCGAATGACAGCCGTAGCATCCTTCCCTGACATAGATATCCCGACCTGCCAGTTGCAAGGCAGGGTAGGGCTCGACACCTTCGTAAGCTTCGGTCGCATCAGCGCTCAACATCAGCGGAACCAGCTCGATCAGGCCGCCGATACTGATGACTACGACGATCAGGATCGCCATGAGATTGACGTTTTTTTCGATTTTCTCGTGATTCATGATCCTGACCTCACGCCGGCTGGATGACGGGCACCGCCTGCGGTTCTACCCGACGCACCGTCATGTAAACGTTGTAAACCATCACCAGCATACCCGCGAAAAAGATCAGGCCGCCAAGCAGGCGTATGCCGTAGTAGGGATAGGTGAACTTGATGCTCTCGATGAAAGAGTATGTCAGCGTGCCATCGTCGTTCAGCGCGCGCCACATCAGGCCTTGCGTGATGCCGGAAATCCACATCGATACTGCATACAGCACGACGCCGATGGTCGAGGTCCAGAAGTGCACGTCGATCAGCCGCGTCGAGTACATTGCGTCCTTGTTGAACAGGCGCGGAATCAGGCAGTACATAGTGCCGATCGTCATCATTGCGACCCAGCCCAGCGCGCCGGAGTGCACGTGGCCAATGGTCCAGTCGGTGTAATGCGACAGCGCATTCACGGTCTTGATCGACATCATCGGTCCCTCGAACGTCGACATGCCGTAGAAAGACAGGGACACGATCATAAACTTCAGGATCGGATCCGTGCGCAACTTATGCCATGCGCCGGACAGGGTCATAATGCCGTTGATCATGCCGCCCCAGGACGGTGCCAGCAGGATCACGGAAAATACCATGCCCAGCGACTGTGCCCAGTTTGGCAGCGAGGTGTAGTGCAGGTGGTGCGGGCCCGCCCACATGTATATGGCGATCAGCGCCCAGAAGTGCACGACGGACAATCGATACGAGTAAATCGGTCGTCCCGCCTGCTTCGGCACAAAGTAGTACATCATGCCGAGAAATCCTGCGGTCAGGAAAAAGCCAACCGCGTTGTGCCCGTACCACCATTGCATCATTGCATCCACGACGCCGGTATAAATTGGATACGACTTGGTCAGCGTCACTGGTATCGCGAGGTTGTTAAAAATATGCAGCACGGCGACTGTGATAATGAACGCCGCATAAAACCAGTTGGCAACATAGATGTGCTTGACGCGCCGCCGGCCGATGGTGAACAGGAACACGATCGCGAACGCTACCCAGACAACCGCAATGAGCAGA
>Ga0224505_10000122_pt1 | contig 59753 bp, 51 predicted proteins | sample SF_Jan12_sed_USG_FD_169102 | JGI IMG/M metagenome (GOLD analysis project Ga0224505, IMG submission 169102) | Sediment microbial communities from San Francisco Bay, California, United States - SF_Jan12_sed_USGS_4_1 | ecosystem: Environmental > Aquatic > Marine > Sediment | place: USA: California...
ACAACATCACCAACAAAAAGGAGATTAAAACGCAGTTTGTAAAGGAGGAAATCCTGAAGAACGTAAGTCAACCGGTCAGGTTATACCAGGTGATGATTTCGGGCAGTGAAATATTAGTGCCCAAAAAACCTATTGTGCCTGTTGTTGAAAACAGCATCGCGGTTTTGCCCTTTGCTAACATGAGCAGCGATCCCGAACAGGAGTTTTTTAGCGATGGTATCAGTGAAGAGATCATTAACATGTTAGCGCAGGTATCGGAATTGAAAGTGATCGGGCGAACTTCTTCTTTTGCTTTCAAAGGGAAGAACCTGGATTTGAAATTGATTGGCGAGCAGCTGAAAGTAGGTTATCTGCTTGAAGGAAGCGTGCGAAAATCGGGCAACACACTGCGCATTACAGCACAGCTCATCAAAGTAGCAGATGGGTTTCATCTTTATTCCGAAAAGTTTGACAGGGAATTAAAAGACATTTTTGCTATCCAGGATGAAGTTTCACTGGCCATTCTGAATGCTGTAAAAATAAAGTTATTTGGTACCGAACGAGATGCCGTTTTAAAGAAGTACACCGACAATATCGAAGCGTATCAGTTATATCTCAATGGGCGTTTTCACTATAATAAATTTGTTCCGGATGGATTTATGAAGGCCATTGAATACCTGGAGGCAGCAATAGCTAAAGACCCAAACTATGCCGTAGCTTACGCCGCGAAGGCATTTTGTTACATGAATTTAAGGGATTTTAGTTGGATGCCCCCTGCAAAAGGGTTGAAAGAGGCGCGGCAGGCGGCGCAGCAATCGCTTCAGTTGGACAGCGAAATTCCTGATAGTCACATCGCAGTAGGCAGGATAAAGTTACACTGGGAATGGAAAATAAAAGAAGCAGTCAACGAATTCAAAAAAGCCATGGCCATCAATCCAAACAGCGCAGAGTGTCACGTGCAACTGGCCTACTGTGCCGTCCTAAAGGGTAATTATGCAGAAGCAATCGAACATTCCAAAATAGCTGATAGCCTTGATCCATTCTCATTACTCAATGTTTGGTATTTGGCTGCTGTACCCTGGGCGGCTGGTGATCATGAGAAAGTGTTGGAGGTAGGAGAAAGATTGATTGATACGGAGCCGAATTTCTTTGGTGGCCACATGTGGGTCGGAATAGCCTATGGAAAAGTAGAAAAGTATCAGGAAGCAATTTCAGAGTTGGAGCTAGCATGCACTTTGAATCCGGGGACTTTTAATCTAAGCAATCTGGGAGTTACCTATGGAATGATGGGAGAGAAATTGAAGGCCGTTGAAGTTATCGAAAAAATGAAAATTATCGAGGGAGACCCTATTGGTACGAGTAGTAATTTCGGAATAGTGTATGCATCAATGGGAGAATTTGATACTGCGTTTCAATACTTTGAGAAAGCTATTGAACACAGCGAAGGCCACATGTTATGGATAAAGGCACTTACTCAGGATATGCCCGAGTTCAACAAAGATCCAAGGACCGCGAAACTCCTGGAAAAAATTGGATTACCACCTTATTAAAAATCATGGGTAGTGATTGACCGTTTGGTCAAGTCAAACCGATGCGTTATTCTTCAACGTTGTGGCACCAATTTATCCGCCGTTAATCTATGCAGTAGGATTGCAGATCGCTTCGCCTGAATTGCCAGACTCCGCGGATCCGCTGTCTCGTCAACGGTATGTCCATGCGTGCTACGCAGTCCCAACCCATCCATTGCCATGTCTACATACCCAGACGTAAATGAGATATCGGCGGCCCCAGCATCGCGCGGACTTACGGGTGAAACACCGCCATAACCCAGGTCCTTGCTCACTTTGTCAAAATACTTCAGCAACTGTTGGCTGCCCGGCGTAGGTGCCAGGGGTGGATAACCCTCATTGAAAACGAGTTCCGCGGTTGTCTGTGGTAGATGCTTTTTAACAATGCCAAACATTACTTCTTGTGCCTTTGTCAACTGCTCCGGCGAGATGGCACGTATGTCGCCTGTTACGAGGGCATCTTTGGCGACAACATTGCTTTTTCCAAAGGCTGTTCCGGTTTTCATATCATCTTCATAGTCTATGGTCGTGCCGCCCAGAATCACTCCCGGGCTGAACGTCAGGTTCTCTTCGTTTCTCAAAGCTTCGTAGAATTGTACAAGAATACGGCTGGCCTCGTAGATAGCGCCTGCCCCAATTTTTTCGGTAAATATCTGAGAAGAGTGTGATGGGACCCCTGTCACGCGCAATTCCCAGTCAGAAGAGCCCCGTCTTGAAATGTTGGCTGTTTCCGTTCTGCCATCCCCATTTTCAAATCCCAGTGCTATATCTGCCTGTTTTGCGGCTTCGATAAGACTCTGGCGTGACAAGGCCAACGGTTTTCCACTCAACTCCTCATCACCACCCATGTAAACAATGATGTTCATATCCTTTAGTAAACCTGCAGCGTCAAGCGCCTCCAGGGAGCTTATCATGACCACAAGTCCGCCCTTCATGTCCCCTACTCCCGGCCCACTGACGGTAGAATCATTTAATGAAGTGAAGTGCTGAAATGCGCTGGATGGTTCAAACACCGTATCAAGATGACCAATCAACAAGATAGTTTTCCCTTTGCCTTTATGTTCCGCAATAAGGTGCCCTGCGCGATCAAAAGGTTTTCCTTCTACCCATTTCGTTGTAAATCCGATCGCATCCAACCTGGACTTGAAGACTTGCCCTACCTGGTAGACACCTTCAAAGTTCATTGAACCACTATTGATGTTTACTACCTCCTCCAAAAGTTTAAAAGCGGCACCAACATTAGCCTCTATATGCCCCACAACCTTTCGTTCTGCCTTTGAAAGCTGTGCCCACGAAGGTGCCGCAACTATAAAAACTAACAATGCAGCACAGAAGGCTTTTCTTAACCGGGAGGTAATGTTGGATCTTTGCATCGTGTAGAGTATATCGTGTTCAAATTATACAACACCCGCTCATTTTCAAACCCATCGCTGAGCGAAAGATTTGGCAACTATCAGTGTTTTAGACATTCTCAGCTGAACCAGAACCCTGATTTCTCTCTAAAATCGCTTATTAGCATGCATTTTCGATAAGGGCCGACCGATTTTCAATTGGTTTGATATTTGTCTTGTATTTTTGCCTAACCATTTTTTAATCTTTGAAGACCGCCCGGAAAATACTTTTCTATACATCCCTGGTCTGTGGGGTACTTGTGCTTGCGATGACGATCTCAGTCTTTCTCTTTAAAGACAAGATCCTCAGCCAGTTTATTCGCGAAGCAAACAAACAGTTGAGCACGCCGGTCAAGGTCGGAAAGATGGATGTTTCTGTGTTGCAGAATTTTCCCATGCTTTCCATTGTGATGAATGATGTTTATGTTGAGGATAGTCATCCGGGGCAATATCCACTGCTTACGGCAAAAAACATTTCTTTCCAACTTAACCTGATTGACGTATGGAACGATCGGTACGTTGTGCTGGGCCTGCGGATAAAAGACAGCGAGACTTCCCTTAAAATCAATGCAAAGGGTGAAAATAATTACGCGATTACCAGTAATGCCGGACCCAAGGGAAAAGGGTCGGTAAGCTTCGCGCTCCGGAACGTAACGCTGGAAAACACCAAAGTACAGTACACCGATCTCAGTGCAGAACAAGAATATAGATTCGACAGCAAAAACCTTATTGCTTCCATAGTAACCGTCGATGATATTTATAATATTGAAGCATCAGGCGAAGTAACGACTGAGAAAATCAACGTCAATCAAAGGTCGTTTTTAACGGGAAAGTCATTTCAGATAGAAAGCAAACTTGTTTACGATGATATTCAAAAGCAACTTGAAATAAAACCCTCATTGCTTAACCTTAAGGGTTCATCCTTTACAGTGTCAGGCGAATACCATTGGAAAGAAAAGAATCTGATTGATCTTATCACCAAAGGAAAAGATACCGACATCCAAACGCTGCTCTCACTACTGCCGGAATCGGCATCAAAGAATTTCGAACGGTATCAGAGCAAGGGTGACGTATATTTCAACGCTAAGCTTAAAGGTGAAATCAGTGCTAAAAAGAGTCCCTCTCTTTCTATCGACTTTGGGTTTAAGAACATAACGCTATTTCAACCTGATTATAATTCGCGGATAGTCGAGGCCAGTATGACCGGATCATTTGCAAGTAGTGAAATGCTGAATGTCAGCGCAGCCACATTAGTGCTCAAAAACATTAGTGGAAAACTTAATGATGAGCCATTTTCGGCGAATCTAGTCATCCAGAATTTCAACAGCCCTGACGTGATTTGTGATTTCAAAGGCCGCGTGGATGCCTCCGCACTCCTGGGATTTTATCCGATACCCAATGTTAGTAGTGTATCGGGCGCTTTGTTGGCCAATGTTTCTTTCAAAGGAAAAATCGAGCTGCTTAAGAAAAAATCTACCGCCCAGCGTGTAACAACACAAGGAACCGTCGATCTCCAGAATATTGGACTCACCTATGGCGCTGATAAAATTAAATTGAGGAGCCTTCAAGGCAATCTTCAATTCAGCAACAATGATCTTGCACTCAGCAATGTTTCCGGGAGGCTTGGAAACAGCGACTTCGAACTGAATGGCTTTTTCAAGAACATCATTACCTTCATGATTTTCGAAAATCAACCCATTGGTATTGAAACTGATCTGAAGTCAGATTTCCTGGATGTAGATCAACTCTTTGCCATTGGGTTTGGAACGCCGGCAGCAGGCAAGAACCAACGGTACGAATTTAGTATTTCACGAAACATCAATCTGAATTTTAACTGCGATGTGAATGGACTACGTTATAAACGTTTTCATGCAAACAACCTCAAGGGGGACTTGCTCGTGAAGAATCAGATGGCTGTATCTCGGCAAATCACTTTTAGATCAATGGGTGGAGATATGGCCTTTTCAGGAATTGTTGATGCCCAGAATAAAAAAGCAATAGATGTTGTCGGTTCATTCAAACTCAATGGAATTTACCTGGACAGCATTTTCTATGTCTTTGAAAATTTTGGACAGGACTTTATCCAGGACAAACACCTTAGGGGTCGGACGACAGCTGACGTCAGTCTGGAAATGGCGTTGGACCAGAACCTGAAACTATTCTCTGAAACACTTATCGGGGACATCACTGCTACCATCCAGAATGGAGAATTGAACAACTTTGAGCCCATGAAAAAGCTCAACCGGTATTTGAACGATGAGGGCCTAAGCAAGCTTCGTTTCTCAGATCTCAAAAACGATATACATATCGAAAATAAAACTGTTTACATTCCCCAAATGGAGGTGCGCACAAACGTAACTACGATCAAGGTCAGCGGAACACACACTTTTGACCAACAAATTAATTACAGTGTCATCGCACCACTTCTCAACAAGAAGAAAATTAACAGCGAAGAAGCCAAAGGCGCATTAGAAGAGGACGGTACGGGCCAGACTAAACTTTTTCTTAAAATTATTGGCACTACTGATGATTATCGGGTGGTGTACGACACTGAAGCCGTGAAGAAAAAAATCGCCGCGGATCTGAAAAATGAAGTCCAGGAATTAAAAGATGCCTTCAAGAATAAAGGAACCCGGAAAAAGAAAGAACTGGAGCTCGAAAAAGATGAATTTTTTGATTGGGATAATTAATGACTAACATTCAATACAAGTTTATCCCTCAGGATATTGCCTCTTTCAAGAAATCGTTCAATGGCTTAACTGATTTCATTACTGCCGTGACTTTTTTTAGAAATTTCTTGTCTGTCACTTCGCTGTCCTTGAACGTATGTGTAACAATAAAACTTTTCAACTTCAGCCATTCTACATGTGGATGATCTTTTGCATAACCCTTTGGTGCAGTTTTTAACTTATCTTCATCCCAGAACGAAGCAAAATTCGTATTGAACTTCTTATCCTTAAAAATTTTCTGCAGTTTATCCCCATTGTAATCAATCTCCTCTCTGATCTTTGCCACATTTTCCGGAACAGGCATGAACATCCCTGCCCCTACCATACTCTTGTTACCCGGTTCGATATGAAAATAGTACCCAGGCACGGCCAAGCCTTTCCCTGCGGAAGAAAACGCCGCACTCATATTCTTTTTATAAGGACTCTTGTCTTTGCTGAATCGTACATCGCGGTAAATCCGAAAGGTCAATTTCTTGGGATTCAGACCCAGTAGTGAGTCATCAAACTTAATCATCTCTTCAAGCAGGGCGGCAACAAAGAATTCGAAGCCCTCCTTTGCCGCGTTGTACCTTGACTTATTCTTCTCAAACCATGTTCGATCGTTATGCTTGGCAAGGTCTTTTAGAAATTTGAGAATAATTTCGAAATCCATGATTTAACTTGTTTTAGGCTTTAAAATGTATCACAAAAATAATATTCAAATAAATTCCAATACCGCTTCCAACCCAACACCTCTCGAGGCCTTAATCAATATAGTAGCATTTTTCAAGGGCCTCTTTTTCAACTCATCAGCAAGCAGTATTTTATCTTCAAAAATCATAGCGGGCGGAAATTCTGCCTTTGCGGCCTTCATTAAATGTCCACACAGAAAGACCTTATCAAAATTATATTTGTGCAGCAAGCGCCCAATTTCCCGGTGCTCTTGCTCGGCCTCACCCTCTAATTCAAACATGTCTCCTAAGATAAGTACTTTATGTTTGGCCTTCATTGCCGCCAGGTTTTCAATGGCAGCACACATTGAGGTTGGATTTGCGTTATACGCGTCCAGAATAATTGTGTTGCTGCCCTTCACTATAAACTGAGAACGCATATTATCGGATACATAATGCGCTACGGCCTCATTTGCCCGCGCAGTATCAACGCCAAAGTATTTTCCTATACACAATGCAGCGGCAACGTTCTCAAAATTGTATGCGCCTACCAGATGTGTTTGAACAATCTCTCCATCCTCTGTTTTAATTTTCACAAACGGATCGGCACCCAACATTGTGCAATGGTAGTAGTCGCCAGTTGCAGGATAAAAGATCGGATTCCTGAATCGTTTCGCCATGCTGGAAAGGATCTCATCTTGTGAATTAATGAACACTGTACCATCATGCACAATCAGGTGATTATACAATTCAGATTTTGCGCGAATAATATTTTCAAAACCACCAAACGTTCCAATATGTGCCTTGCCAATATTCGTAATAAAACCATGTGTTGGATTCGCAATGGAGCAAAGTGTTGCAATTTCACCCAAGTGATTGGCGCCCATTTCAATTATGGCAATCTCAGTTGACTTACTAATTTCCAAAATAGTGAGCGGCACACCAATATGGTTGTTGAGATTTCCTTTGGTTGAAGCGGTGTTGTACTTCTTCTGCAGCACAGCGGCTAATAATTCCTTGCTTGTGGTTTTACCATTCGATCCCGTTAATCCAATGAAAGGTATAGACAGTTGGTTTCGATGATAGCGCGCCAGATCCTGAAGCGTCTTCAATACATCATCCACCAAAATGCAACGATCAGCTGCAGGATGCTGTACCTCATCAATTACAGCATACCGAGCACCTTTTTCGAGCGCCGACTGCGCAAATGCATTCGCATTAAACCGCTCACCTTTCAAAGCAAAAAATATGGATCCAGGCACGATCTTCCTGGTATCCGTTGACACATATCCGGAATCCAGAAAATGCGCATATAATTTTTCAATATCCATGTGTTTTTGCAAGTTTATGGTTCCCCACCCCTCACGACAAACCTTCGTTAGGGATGATTGTACGGGCGCAAAAGTATCTTGCAAGCAAGATAACAGGTGGTCATCCGCCAACGTTAAAGAGAAAGAAAATATTTTAATGATCAAACTTCTGCTCGGCCTTATTCTTTTCCTTCCCCTTGGGTTAAGCGCACAGTTCACGTATGTGCTTGATCAAAGCATTCCTGTTGGGGATATTAATAAAAATGAATTGCGCATGCCATGGGCGGGCGGGCTCAATGCTGCGCACTATAATACAATGGACCTAAATGCCGATGGCAAAGATGATTTGGTTCTCTTCGATCGTACTGCAGGCAAAATTCTAACTTTTCTTAATCAGGAAAACCAATACGAATATGCACCTGCATTTGAATCCTTTTTTCCGGAAGGGATTACCAACTGGTTGCTCTTGCGCGATTTCAATTGCGATGGCAAAAAGGATATTTTCACAGGTGACATTCTGGGTATAAAAGTGTATGCCAACGAAACCGGGCCGGGAGAAAATCTTTCCTGGAAACAATTCCTTTTTTACAGTGGATTCGGGGGCGAAAAGAGCCCTGTTTTGCTCACCACTGGATTTTCCGGAAAAATCAATCTGCAACTTCAATTTGATGATCTTCCTTCCATCATCGATGCAGATGGGGACGGTGACTTGGACATCTTTAATGTTCGCTTCGCCGGGAATGGAACAGTTGAATATCATCAAAATTTCAGCATGGAACGGTATGGAACGTGCGACTCCCTTGATTTTGAGCGCCAAACCCAAAAATGGGGTGATTTTACCGAATGCGAATGTGGTGAATTCGCCTTTAATGGCTCGGATTGCCCGCCAGATACCGGAGGACGTACGCAGCATGCCGGCGGCAAAAGCCTGTTGGCTATCGATGTTGACGGAGATGCCAGACTGGATCTTTTGTTCTCAGAGGCGAGCTGCTCAAATCTCTACCTACTCAGGAATGAAGGCACACTCATCGATCCCAAAATCAATACTTCCTCAAACTACCCGCCAAATAATCCAGTCGACTTCGCCATTTTTCCAGCTGCATTTTATGAAGACCTGGATTTTGATGGGACTAAGGATTTGATTGCCATACCCAACATCTTTTCAAATACACTACTTACGAGCAAGCTGGAGCAATCCAATTGGTTTTATACCAATGGAGGGTCAAACGCAGGCCCTGCCCTAACTTTTTCTAAACCTAATTTCCTCCAGGAAAACATGATCGATTTGGGAGACAATTCGGTCCCAGCCTTCAATGATTACGATGCGGACGGAGACTACGATCTGTTCATAAGTCAGCGCACTTACGAAAATTCTTCCGCAAGAATTGTACTGTACGAGAACACGGGTACCGCATCATCTCCCGAATTCACGTTGATCGACAATGATATGTGGGAATTCTCCCAGACCTCTTTTTACAATCTTAAAATTCAATTTGCAGACATCAATAGTGATTCCAGGATTGATCTGGTCTTCACTGCCACGAGTTTTGAGACCGGTAAAACCAATCTCTATTATTTGGCCAACAAAGGAAACTCCCAGCTGGATTTCACAAACCAATCCGTACAATCCGCGAATTTCAGCATTAGCGCTTCTGAAAACATTTTGGTTACTGATGTCAACAAAGACGGACTCCCCGACTTACTTGTAGGAAAAACAAATGGCTCACTTGCGTACTGGAAAAATAATGGCCCTGCCGGAATCCTGAATTTTTCACTGGAAAACGAGAGTTTTTTAGAATTGCGTGCGACCGTCTTGCGCCAAAATATAGCGTGTACTGTATCAGACCTTGATGCAGATGGGAAGGCTGACCTGGTTTACGGGGATCAAAGCGGCCACCTGAGCATCATTAGCAATTTTCGCGATGCAGTAGACGCAACCGGGGCAATAACTGATATTACATTTAACGCTTTGTTGGGCAGCTATGAATCCCGGAACTTAGGCGGCCCTGTTTGGCCCACCGCAGTCAACTTGTTCAACGCAGCACAACCTGCAATCGTGATAGGCAACGTATTGGGGGGAATCTCAATCCTGCGCAATGATGAGGGTGAATCGTTACCCAAAATGCCAGTAATCGACGTTTATCCCAATCCATCATCAAAAGATGGTTTTTTGAATATTAAAATTGATCGCCCTGCCTATTTCCAGGTTTTTTCAGTACTTGGAAAGCAATTAACGGAACCTGAATACCTCGCGGCAAATGAAGAGTACACAAACAAAGTCCCAACACTTTCTGCAGGGGTGTATTTCCTTCGCTTTACTACAAATGCCAAGTCATTCGTAAAACGGATTGTCATTTATTAAACCATTCGTTCATATTTGCACCAAAATCACAGGATCCAATATTAACAGCCGGAAGCGAAAAACCGACTAAATGCAAAAAAGATCAGCATGAAAGAGGCCTTCATTTTCGATATGGACGGAGTATTGGTGGACAGTAATCCAACACACAAAATTGCATTACAGCAATTTTGTAAACAGCACGGATACACCCTTACTGAACAACAGCTTCGCGAGAAAATTTACGGTCGTACAAATCGTGACTGGTTGTTGAATTTGTTCGGTGATCTGAGCGACGAAACTATTCGCCACTATGCCGATGAAAAAGAATCCCTTTTTCGGGCTCTTTATCATGATATCAAGCCCGTTGAAGGGCTCATTTCCTTTTTGGAAAAGATCAAGACGCAGGGGATTCCCTGCTGCATAGCTACGTCTGCGCCACGGGCTAATGTTGATTTTACCTTGCTGCATACCGGTATTGGAGGATACTTTTCCGTAATCCTGGACGATTCTTTCGTAAGCCAGGGAAAGCCTGACCCCGAGATTTACCTGAAATCTGCCGCGGCATTGGGACGCGAGCCTGCGCAATGTGTGGTAATTGAAGACTCACTTTCCGGCGTGGAGGCTGCCAGGCGCGCAGGGTGCAAGGTAGTAGGAATAACCACTACCCATACTGCCGTTGAGCTTGCTGAGGCAGACCTAATCATTACCAATTTTGAAGGCTTAGTGCCGGAATTGTTGCTTTCCAAGCTTTTTTAGCGGCAGGAGGCGATTATTTACAGATTGCATTGGAATATTAAGGTCGTTTTAGCGATATTTGCAATCCCTTTTTAAGAGGGTACTATAAAAAACTAAGCTGATATGGCACGAGTTTGTCAAATTACCGGAAAAAGACCCAGGGTAGGTAACACCGTCTCTCGGGCGAATAATAAGATCAAGAGAAGATTTCTGCCAAACCTGCAAAAAAAGCGTTTCTATCTTCCTGAAGAGGATAAGTGGGTGACATTAAAGCTTACGGCGAAAGCGATAAAGACCATTTCAAAATATGGTATTACTGCGGTGATGAAAGAAGCCAAGGCGAAAGGACACCTGGTGTTGTAATAAAAAATAAAGAATCATGGCAAAAAAAGGTAACAGAATACAGGTGATACTAGAGTGCACTGAGCACAAAACGACGGGCATGCCGGGCATGAGCCGCCACATCACAACTAAAAACCGCAAGAACACAACGGAGCGCTTGGAGTTGAAAAAATACAACCCGGTATTGAAAAAGTATACTGTCCACAAAGAAATTAAATAACACATGGCAAAGAAAGTAGTTGCATCCCTGAAGAAAACCGACGGTAAGAGTTTTGCGAAAGTAATCCGTGCAGTAAAGTCTGAAAAGACTGGTGCTTATACCTTCAAAGAAGAAATTGTTCCTGCTGAATTGGTAAAAGAAATCCTTGCCAAGAAGTAATAAATGTCTCATAAGATAAAGAGAAGTCCCTACGGGACTTTTTTTATTTAAAATCTACACCTCCCGGCATGTCTATGTTCAGCAATATGTTTTCCGCAGACAAAAAGGAGTCACTTGACAAGGGGCTCGAAAAAACCAATGTAAGCTTCTTCGGAAAACTTGGTAAAGCACTTGTCGGAAAATCTTCCGTTGACGATGAGGTGCTGGATAATTTGGAGGAGGTTCTTATTTCTTCAGATGTTGGCGTAAACACCACCTTGGCTATTATTAAGCGAATTCAACAGCGGGTTGCGCGTGATAAGTATTTAGGTGCGTCGGAGCTGAACTTGATATTGAAGGAAGAGATTGCCGCTTTACTCTCAGAAAGCAATGCCGGCGGCGCAGCTGATTTTGAAATTCCGGCAGATAAAAATCCGTATGTCATTTTGGTGGTTGGTGTAAATGGTGTTGGCAAAACAACTACCATAGGCAAACTCGCGGCCCAGTATAAAAAATTGGGTAAATCAGTCTTGCTTGGTGCTGCTGACACTTTTCGCGCTGCTGCTGTTGAGCAACTCATACTGTGGGGGGAGCGCGTTGGTGTTCCCGTAGTAGCAAAAGGTATGCATACGGATCCATCAGCGGTTGCTTTTGAAGCCGTCCGGGAAGGGCTTGATCAAAAAGCTGATGTGATTATTATCGATACAGCAGGACGACTTCATACCAAGATAAATCTGATGGCAGAACTCACTAAAATAAAACGGGTAATGCAAAAAGTTATTCCGGATGCCCCACACGAGGTGTTACTTGTGCTTGATGGTAGCACTGGGCAAAACGCTGTAATACAGGCAAGAGAATTTACCAAAGCAACGGATGTTACGGCATTAGCGATTACAAAACTTGACGGTACCGCAAAAGGTGGAGTGGTAATCGGAATATCGGATGAATTCAAAATCCCCGTAAAGTATATTGGTGTTGGTGAGAAAATCGATGATCTTCAGGTCTTCAACAAGACTGCTTTTGTAGACTCATTTTTTAGGCAAAGCTGAGTTTGATTTTCGGACCGGCAACCTTATAAAAATCTGATAATTAAACCACCAATATGATGATTCATCTGCACGTCCATATCCGGGAACGTCATGTGGCAGCATATCAGGTGTTTTGCTTGTACTGAGTCCAAATTTCAACCGCGCCGTGTAACCAAGCCAAATCATTTTCCACATCCTTACGCGTAGGCCGGTAGTGAGTTCAAGCCAATGTGCTTTAACGTTAACGTTGCTATAATTGCCACTAAGTGGCCCCCATATGGGGTCATACTTGATAACTGACAAGTCCTCGCTGAAAGTGGATGCACCATAGCGAAATCCAAAAAAGAACATATTTCGATCGGGATCATTCTTAAGGAAATTAACATCAACCCCCAGTCTCCAGTATCTACCGCTGTTCGCATAGGTGCTGCTATCGGAAATGTAAGATCTTGCCCAATACCCATAATCCATTGCGAGATAATACCGATAAAAATCAACGTCTCCATTCACCTCCCAGCCGTTGAAGGTCTTGTCATATGGACTTCTCACCAGCGAGATTAGATCAGTGCCGACGCGTACGCCGGTAGGCATGAAGCTGTGCTTCACTTTCACGGTATCAACATCCTGCGCCAGGGTAGCGAAAGAGATTTGTACCAGCATCGCTATGTTATAAAAATATTTCAAGGTTGATTATGGCTGGGTCCTTTGTACTGGTCGAAACAGCGCCTGAGGAGGCTGTATTAATTATTTTGGTTGCAGTGGTGTCAAAGCTGGTAGAAGCAATTTTTATCTTCGAGAATGTTGTCACAGAATCACAATCCTTTATCGGCGAAGCACTCTTTACCCGGGAATACGATAGCCGGAGATTTTCAATTACTCCGCCTGCTAAAGTGAACTCAAAAGTAGTTGTGTTTGCCTGCTTGTTCAATGGCAGAAAGAAAGAAGACAGGCTATCACTATAATTGAGTTGCGTGCCAAAATCTGTCGTTACAAAACTAACCGCCAGGGCGCTGTCAGCCTTGGTTGTTCCTTTCTTAAATTTCACACCCGCCCGATCCGGGTTGGCACACCTATACACGACAATATTTGCAGACGCCGGTTGGGTTGGCGTCTGGTTAAATATCCGTATTGAATCAAAACTGGACTGCAAGGGAAGAAAGAGCTTACCAAAAACATAGCGCTCCCCACAATCGGCAGAAACAAATTGAACCTGGGCCGAATAACCCAGGAATAGGGTATCAATACTACCGTTTTTCCATCTGAAGATGTATGTCTGCTCCTTTGTATTTGGATTCAGGGGAAGCTTGAAGGAAGAGCCTATGGTATTCTGATAGAATATGCTGTCCGTACCCGACGTACGAACATCCAACAAGGTATCAGGGTCGGCAGCAAAACCTAAAACGTTAAAGTTTACAATGATTTCGCTGTTGTCCAGTTGATAACAATCGGGGTCATTCAGGCATGAAACGGCTATAACGGCAAATAAAATGAACCAGATGCTTTTCTTCATGTTTTTAGTTCGCCTGCAAAGATAAGTTAACGACCCAAAGCCCAAATTCCAAGCCTGTTAATTTTTGCTATTTTTGCGTTCCAAACGAAGGACGAAGATTTTGAAAACAAAAGGAAATAAGGAAACAAGGATAAACATTGTCACGCTGGGATGTTCTAAGAACCTGGTCGACTCTGAAGTCCTGCTGACTCAATTGCGAGGCAATGGAATTGATGCTGTGCACGAATCCAAAGAAGATAATGCGAGCGTTGTGGTCATTAACACATGCGGTTTTATTGATAATGCCAAACAGGAATCTATTGACACCATTCTTCGCTATGTTGACGCGAAACAGGAAGGGATTGTAGACAAAGTATACGTAACAGGATGCCTCTCTCAACGCTATAAAGACGATCTCGAAAAGGAAATTCCCGAGGTTGATGCCTGGTTTGGAACACGGGATCTTTCGCGCATGCTGAAAGTGCTCAAGGCTAACTATAAACATGAATTGATCGGTGAAAGAATATTGACCAATCCAAGTCATTACGCATACTTGAAAATTTCAGAAGGCTGCGACAGACCTTGTTCATTCTGCGCTATCCCCCTCATGCGCGGTGGCCACATTTCGAGGCCGATGGAGGAGCTTGTGCTGGAGGCAAAAAACCTTGCGAGAAATGGTGTAAAGGAACTGCTACTCATTGCTCAGGACTCTACGTATTATGGCCTTGATCTATACAAAAAAAGAAATCTTGCTGAACTGCTTAAGAACCTTTCTGACGTTGAAGGTATTGAGTGGATCAGGTTGCATTATGCTTTCCCGACCGGATTTCCTACGGATGCACTTGAGGTCATGGCCGAGCGAAATAACATATGCAAATACATTGATATTCCACTTCAGCATGGCTCAAACCGGATGCTGAAAATCATGCGCCGCGGCACAACACGTGAAAAAACAGAACAACTGCTTCAAATGCTCCGCGATAAAGTCCCGGGCATTGCCATTCGTACAACAATGATTGCCGGCCATCCAGGAGAGACGGAACAAGATTTCGAAGAACTTATGGACTTTGTAGAAAAATCACGCTTTGACAGAATGGGTGTGTTTGCTTATTCTCATGAGGAAAACACACATGCTTACAGTATGCATGATGATGTTTCCGCCGACACCAAACAAAAACGCCTCGAAGATATTATGGAACTTCAGCAGGGCATTTCCCTGGACCACAATATGCAAAAAATCGGCAAAACGTTTAAGGTACTAGTTGACAAGAAAGAAGGAGGCAATTTTATTGGCAGAACAGAATCGGATTCTCCTGAGGTAGACAATGAAGTTATTATCGAAAGCCCTGGGAACTATCTGCGTATTGGCGATTTCGTAACGGTGAAAGTAAATGCTGCTTCAGAGTTTGATTTGACCGGAGAAGCAATACCATAGCCTCAATATAAATTCTCAATTCTAATCTATAAATTAACGTTATTCGGGTAATGGTTTTCATAAGTCCAACCAACTATTGTTGTTCCCATGCAGCTGCATAAAGTTTCACTGGCTGATTCGCACGCGTTCAGTCCTTTTTTTCTAGACTATATCCAACATAAAGATGTGCTCAAGCCCTTCTATGGGCGATTTCCTGAGTTAAGAAACTTTAGTAAACAGATTGAAGAGAAAAAATCCGCTTTCCCGCAAGCTGCTCGCGAAGCCTTGGTAAATACACTGCAGCGCCAATATGAAGGATTGCCAATATCACCCCATGTTGAGGAAAATATTTCACTGCTGGCAGACGCAAAAAGCTTCACGGTTACTACGGGACATCAATTGAATATTTTTACCGGACCTTTGTATTTTGTTTTCAAGATTATAACGGTTATTAATGCCTGCAGACAACTGAAGACACAATATCCAGGATATAATTTCATACCTGTTTACTGGATGGCTTCGGAAGATCACGACTATGAAGAGATAAAATATTTTAATCTGTATGGAAAGAAGCATGTCTGGAATACAGAACAGTCTGGTGCCGTTGGACGATTCCACACGGAAGGACTGGATAAGATGGCTAATACAATTCCCGGGAAACCAAAAATCTTCAGGGAGGCATATGCGAAGCATAAGAAGCTCGCTGATGCTGTAAGGCATTATGTTAATGCACTGTTCGGTGCAGAGGGCCTTGTTGTGGTTGATGCTGATGATCGTTCACTAAAATATCAATTCACCTCGGTTATGCGTCAGGATATCCTGCAGCACGTCAACAAGAAAATTGTAGATACTACGAATGCTGGCTTGGAAGCCCTTGGTTATAAGGCGCAAGTCTTCTGCCGAGACATAAATTTCTTTTATTTGGTGGATGGTTTGAGGAGCAGAATTGAAAAACAAGGTGATCAATATCATGTACTCGATAGTGACCTATCCTTCTCAGCAGATGAAATCGAAAAACTTATCGAAGGGGAGCCGGAAAAATTAAGCCCAAATGTAATCTTACGCCCGCTTTACGAAGAGATGATACTGCCCAACTTAGCCTATGTTGGAGGTCCTGCAGAAGTTATTTATTGGTTGCAGCTAAAAGAAGTATTTCGTCATTTCAACGTACCCTTCCCGATTTTGATGCCACGCAATTTTGGAATGATAATCGATCATGAGATAACGAGGAAATTCTTAAAGACCGGTCTGGAACTAAGGCAGCTTTTTGAAGAGAAAAATGAGCTTTTTAACCACTGGGTACTCGCGCATTCTACCCAAAATCTTAGTGTTGTCGCCGAGCGGGAGGGAATCGACAAAATTTTTGAAGTGCTGCAAAAAAGAGCAGGATCAATTGATAAATCGCTGACATCGTTTGTTGCCGCGGAAGGCAAGCGCGCTTTGAAAAGTCTGGAAAAGGTAGAATATAAACTGCTTAGAGCAGAAAAAAGAAGGCACACCGATAAACTGCGCCAAATTGAAACCGTGAAGGATGTTTTGTTTCCGGGTGGAAAACTTCAGGAGAGAACGGATAACTTCCTGAATTTCCAGCAGCGTGATCCGGAATTTATTAGCAGGTTGCTGAACACGCTTGACCCCTTTGATTTTCAATTCAACATATTATCATACACATCCTGAACTTCTCCTGAATGAAGAGCCCAGGAATCCACCTTTGCAGGAATGACTAAAGAAGCATTAAGAAAGATTTACATGCGAAAACGAATTTCGCTTTCTGACGCGGAATATACACGTCTTAATTTTCAAATTTGTCGGAATTTTTTTGCAGATATTGATCTCTCATCCGTTAACCTCCTCCACACTTTCTTACCCTTAAAAAAAAACAAAGAGCCGGATACCTGGCTAATTGTTGACCGGCTTCAAAAAGAATTCCCACACATCCGTATTACAATCCCGCGGGTAAATAATGAAACAGCAACACTTGAAAATTTCATTTTTGAAGATTCGCACCAACTGCAAGAGAACCAATGGGGAATACCAGAACCTAAGAATGGTACCCGCATAGACAATAGCAAAATTGATATTGTCTTGGTCCCGTTGCTGATCTGCGACAATCAGGGCCATCGCGTTGGTTATGGGAAAGGTTTCTACGATAAATTTCTTCCAACATGCAGTAAGGAATGCAAGCTAGTCGGGATTTCGTTATTTGAGCCTATTGCGAGAATAACAGATCTCAATGCATTTGATGTGCCTGTTCAATATTGCCTTACGCCGGCAGCACTCTACAGCTTTTAGACCTGCGGTTCTTGCTGACTTAAACAATGAAATGAACCCAGGCCCCAAATAATGTCAATGGAATCCAGCCCAATGACTTTCCGGTTGGTGAAACATTGCTGGAGAATCTCCAATGCCTTGTCATCGTTCTTGTCGCGGAAGGTAGGGACTATTACGTACTTATTGGCGATGTAGAAATTGGCATAAGAAGCCGGTAAGCGTTGATCCTCATAAAATACCGGATCAGGCATGGGCAATTCAACAATGGTCATTTGCTTACCGCTCTCCAATCGAAGCTTGTTGAGTGTCCTCAGGTTGTCCCGAAGCAGTACATAGTTCTCGTCCATTGTATTGGTTTCCGTCACGGTAACCACGGTGTCTTCATTCACAAAACGCGTAATATCATCGATATGCCCATCCGTATCATCTCCAACGATGCCGTCCCCAAGCCAGAGAATGTTCTCTGCACCATAGAAACTACAAAGGTATTCTTCAATCTCTTTTTGATTTAGTTGCGGGTTACGATTTGGATTGAGCAGGCAGGATGTTGTAGTCAGCACGGTTCCTTTTCCATTGAAGTCCACGGACCCGCCTTCCATTACAATACCGGGATAGAATACCGGGATATTGTATTGCTGAGCGATCAAAGTAGGAATATTGTCATCGAGATCGAAAGGCGGATATTTACCTCCCCAAGCATTATATCCCCAGTCTATTATCACTTTCTTTTGCGCTGCTTTTGGATTAATAAGAAAAGCCGGGCCATGATCACGACACCAGGCGTCGTTGGTGGGGTGCATGAAGAATTGCACATTGTTCAGGTCTGCCCTGGCTTCCTGAAGGTAATAGAGTGCTTTTCCTTTCATTGATTGGTCAAGAACATTGATGTGAACGCGTTCACCTTCCGCAAGATACCTGATGAACTGAGCATAGATTGGGTAAATGGCTTCAATTTTCCCTGGCCATGATGCCTTTTTGTGGGGCCAGCTTAACCATGTTGCGCTATGTCTGGCAAATTCGGCCGGAAAATAGTAGCCAAGTTCCTTTGGGGTTTTTCCGTCAGGAAGTCCGGAAGTCCGGAAGTCCGGAAGTTTTTCTATGACCATCTATAGTTTAATTAATGATTTACGAAGTGCGTTAATCATAACTAGAAACTCTTCACACTTTTTATAAAGATCCTCAAACCCAATATCTGAAATATATTTCCTGCGAAGAGCCAGGTGAAGGCACCCAACTGTTTCCATATCAGATCGAAAAGCATAGCCTAAGGATTTCTTGAATTCTGCATACTGACCTGTAGATCCCTCAACAATGTTCAATGAAATCGAATCAGCCGCTCGATTGAATTGAGACACTACTATGTATAGTTCGTTAGCCGGAAACGTAATCACGATTTCATTTACTTTCTCAGATAGTTCAGCAGTTTTCCGCCACACAATGAGTTTTTCAAAATCAAATGCCATGATCCAACATTATTAGTTAACGATACTACTTCCGGACTTTCGGACTTACCCTGACTAATTCTATTCATCAATAAAGCGCTGCGTAATGGGTTGATAGGAATCTATCCTTCTGTCGCGCAAAAATGGCCAGTGCGTTCGGTAGTAATCAGTCTTTTCCAGGTCCAATTCAAGTACGCCAACTTCTTCTTTATCATGGGATGAAGATTGCATGATGCGTCCAAATGGATTGACAATAAAAGATCCGCCCCAAAATTTCATCGCCCCATTTTGCTCAAGACCAACGCGGTTTACGCTGACGACATGTACACCGTTGGCGACCGCATGACTTCGCTGAATGGTTTGCCATGCATTAAATTGTTCAGTATTGGTGGCCTCGTCCTGTGCAGTTGCCCAACCGATAGCTGTTGGGTAGAAGAGGATCTCAGCCCCCATTAAGGCTGTAATTCTTGCGGCTTCAGGATACCATTGGTCCCAGCAGACAAGTACCCCTATTGTTGCAAATTTCGTATTGAATGTCTTATAGCCCAGGTCACCCGGTGTAAAATAGAATTTCTCATAGTAAGATGGGTCATCCGGGATGTGCATTTTTCGATACTTACCAAGATAAGTTCCATCGGCATCCAGCACGGCTGTAGTATTATGATAAAGTCCCTCCGTCCGCTTTTCAAAAAGTGAAGCAATAATTACTACGCCCAATTCTTTAGCAAGGGTCGCCAAGGTATTTGTTGAGGGTCCTGGTATAGGTTCCGCTAATTGGAAGTTTTCATAATCTTCCAAATCACAAAAATACAACGATGTAAATAACTCTTGAAGGCAAATGACCTGGGCTCCCCTTGAAGCCGCCTCCCTGATTTTTTCTATCGCCTTTTTTACATTCTCCTGTGGATTATCGGTGCATGACATCTGCACCGTGCCCACGATTACCTTTTTCTTTGACACATCCTTCGAATTAATGTGGCTAAATTAGGAAGTAATTTCGGTTGATGAAATTATGCAAGCTAATATGGCTCATCACAGTATTAGCAAAAGGAAGGATGCAAAAAACCTTTCCGGCGTCAGGCTACAAAGGTTCATTTTGATTGTCCCCAATGCGTTAGATTATTATGCCTCTTCAGTAAGATGCACAAAAGACTCATCTTTTGACTCCAATGATGAACTTCCCATGAGCCATAAATCAACAGCGCGGGCCGTTTCACGCCCTTCTGAAATCGCCCAGACAACGAGGGATTGACCTCTCCTGATATCGCCAGCCGCAAAGACACCTTCGTTTGAAGTCATGTAGCTTTCTGTCTTGATATTACCGCGTTCATCCAGCGCCAGTTTTAATTCTTCGACCATTCCGCCAGGCTCAGCGCCAATAAAACCGATAGCAAGGAGGGCAAGTTCGCACGGCATAATTCTTTCTGAACCAGGGATTTCTTCGAATCCCATCTTACCCTGAGTGTTGGCACTCCATTTGATATCGGCTACTTTCAGACCTGTAAGATTCCCTTCGTCGTCGCCAAGAAATTCCTTGGTGAGAATTGCCCATTTGCGGTCAACTCCTTCTTCATGTGACGATGAAGTCATGAGTACCATAGGCCAAAGGGGCCACGGATTATTTTCGCTTCGTGTTAACGGAGGCTTGGAAAGTAGTTCAATCTGTGTGACAGACTTTGCATTCTGTCTATTGGAAGTCCCCACACAATCCGATCCAGTATCACCACCACCAATAACCAGCACATTTTTCCGCGTTGCCAGGATTTCTGCTGAGAAAATTTGATCTCCGGAAACGCGCTTATTCTGCTGCGGTAAAAATTCCATCGCAAAGTGGACACCCTTTAGCTGTCTGCCGGGGATAGAAAGATCGCGAGGCGCTGAAGCACCACCGCACATAACAATTGCATCGAACTCATCTTTCAAATGCTTTGCACTGATATTCACGCCGACGTGCGCATCCGTCCTGAAGATGATCCCTTCCTGCTCCATAAGCCTAATCCTGCGCTCCACAATATTCTTTTCCAGTTTGAAATCCGGAATACCGTACCGTAGCAAGCCACCGATCCGATCACTTCTTTCAAATACGGTCACCCAATGACCTGCTTTGTTGAGCTGGGCCGCAGCCGCCAAACCGGCAGGACCGGATCCAACGACCGCTATACGTTTACCAGTTCTTGTTTTCGGAGGATTTGGCTTTATATAACCCTTTTCAAAAGCTTGTTCCGCTATCGTTTTTTCAATGTATTCAATGGTAACAGGATTGTTGTTGATACTTAACACGCAACTGGCCTCGCACGGAGCAGGACAAATTCTACCCGTAAACTCGGGGAAGTTATTGGTGCTGCTAAGGATATGTATGGCTTCCTCCCACTTTCCTAAATACACTGCGTCGTTGAAATCGGGAATGTTGTTGCCCAGTGGGCAGCCGTTATGACAAAATGGAACACCACAATCCATACAACGAGATGCCTGTTGTTTAACTCTTTCTTTGTCCAAAGGTTTGTATACCTCATGGTAGTCCTTAATCCGCTCCTTTGTGTCGCGGGTCTTTGGCATCTCACGATCAAACTTCATAAATCCATCTACTTGTCCCATGGGCTAAAAGATTCTTTTACACCGTTACTTGACACTAACTTTTGCTTCCCTCTGTGAAGCTTTGGCAGACTTGGCCTTCTGCAGCACTGCTTTATAATCTTTCGGCATAACTTTTACAAAGAGTTCAGCGGCCTCTTCCCATTTACCCAAGATCCACTCGGCAGGGTCACTGCCTGTATATTTGAAGTGCTTTTCAATCATTGTCTTTACTGCTGCTTTGTCTTCGCTGTCCATGGTTTCAAGTTCCACCATGTCTTTGTTGCACAGTCTTTCCAGAGCATGTTCAGGGTCGAACACGTAGGCGATACCGCCACTCATTCCGGCGGCAAAGTTTCTCCCAGTACCACCAAGGATAATCACCCTGCCTCCCGTCATGTACTCGCAAGCGTGGTCACCGACCCCCTCAACGACTGTATTGACGCCAGAATTGCGGACACAGAATCGTTCGCCGGCTTGCCCCCTGATGTAGGCTTCGCCTGATGTTGCTCCGTAAAAAGCTACGTTACCAACTATGATATTATCCTCCGGCTTGAATGTGGCTTCTTTGTCCGGATAAACTATCAATTTCCCGCCGGATAGGCCTTTGCCAAAATAGTCATTGGCTTCCCCTTCTAATTCGAATGTTACACCGGGTGCAACGAATGCGCCAAAGCTTTGACCGGCTGATCCCTTAAAGTGAAACTGAATCGTGTCTTCTGGCAGTCCCTTTCCTTTATACTTCTTCGATATTTCATTAGACAGCAGCGCCCCTGTTGAGCGATCTATGTTTCGGATAATAAACTTTTCCCTAACCGGTTCTCCAATATCCAACGCGGCTCTGGCTGCTTCCACCAATTTCCAGTCAAGCACCTTCTCCAATTCAAAATCCTGGTCAATCTGTTTATACAAACCGATATGCTCGCGAACAGGCTCGCGCTGAAGCAGCGGAGAAAGATCCAACTTCTTAATCTTCCAATGGTCTACATCCTGACGAACCCGCAACATATCAGCCCTGCCAACCATATCATTTACAGTGCTGAACCCCAGTTCCGCCATCACCTCGCGTAAATTTTGAGCAAGGAATGTAAAGAAATTTACGACATGATCCGGATCACCTGTAAAGAGCTTGCGCAACTTGCTATCCTGGGTCGCAATGCCTACCGGGCACGTATTCAAATGGCATTTACGCATCATGATGCATCCTTCTACGACCAGGGCTGCCGTTGCAACCCCCCATTCTTCAGCCCCCAATAAGGTAGCAATCGCAATATCACGACCCGTACGAATTTGTCCATCGGTCTGAAGGACAACACGGCTTCTTAAATTATTCTTGACCAACGTCTGATGTGCTTCCGCCAATCCAAGTTCCCAAGGCAACCCTGCATGACGCAAAGAACTTATGGGCGAGGCCCCTGTACCACCGTCAGCTCCTGAAATCAATATCGCATCTGCTTTTGCTTTGGCAACCCCCGCGGCTACTGTACCAACACCAGCCTGCGATACAAGCTTCACGTTGATGCGCGCTTGCCGGTTTGCATTCTTCAAGTCATATATCAACTGCGCGAGATCTTCAATAGAATAGATATCATGGTGGGGTGGAGGAGATATCAAACCAACACCGGGCGTAGAGTGCCGCACCCGGCCGATCCACTCATCCACTTTGTGGCCAGGTAACTGCCCACCCTCTCCTGGCTTGGCACCCTGGGCCATCTTAATCTGAAGTTCATCGGCATTAGCCAGGAAATAGCTGGTGACACCAAATCGGCCAGAGGCCACTTGTTTGATTGCTGACCGCTCCCAATCACCATTTTCTTTCTTCTCAAAGCGAATTTCATCCTCACCACCTTCGCCACTATTGCTCTTTCCACCAATGCGATTCATCGCAATGGCCAACGTGCTATGTGCCTCGTGGGAAATCGATCCAAAGGACATGGCGCCGGTGGCAAACCGCTTGAAAATTTCCGATACAGGTTCAACTTCGCTTATTGGAATAGGATTGCGTTTCTTAAATTCAAATAAGCCTCTAAATGTTAAGAGATCATTTTCCTGATCATTGATCTTATGTGCGTATTTCTTGAAAAGTTCGTAGTTATTAGACTTCGTGGAATACTGAAGAAGGTGTATTACCTCAGGGCTAAACAAATGCTTTTCTCCTCTGCGCTTCCACTGATAGACACCTCCAACGGGAAGTTCTTTGCTTTCAATTTCGAAAGCCACCTCATGGCGTACCAGTACTTCCTTGGCAATGTCATCAAAAGAGAGACCTTCAATCCGGCTGATGGTGCCTTTGAAGCATTTCTCGACGACATCGCTACCGATGCCCAGTGCTTCAAAAATCTGTGAAGATTGATACGACTGCAATGTGCTGATCCCCATTTTGGAAATCACTTTCAGGAGTCCATTGCCAACTGCTTTTTGATAGTTAGCAAAAGTTTCCTCATCGGCCAGGGGTTTATAAAACAACCCGTGCTTATTCATGAAATGAATCGTTTCCAAAGCCAGATAAGGATTAACAGCACTCGCACCATATCCGATGATCGTCGCAAAATGTTGTACTTCCCATACATCTCCTGCTTCTACCACAAGCCCCGCCTCTGTCCTGATCCTTTTTTCTATCAGGTATTGGTGAACTGCACCCACTGAAAGAAGGGAAGGAATAGGTGCAAATTCGCTACTTATTTTTTTATCGGATAGTATCAGAATTTTCTTTCCGGCGCGGACTGCCTTTTCTGCATCGCCGCAAATTTTATCAATGCTTTCTTCAAGCCTCCCTGGTTTTCCATCGGCCTTAAAAACGCATTGAAGCACTGCACATTCAAAACCCTGATCCTGCAAGTGTCTAAATTTCTCCAGATCAGCGTTGAGCAATACCGGTTGAGAGATATGAATCTGCCGCGTGTGCTCCGGTGTCTCCGCCAACACATTAAGGCTAGAACCTACACGTGTAAAAAGCGACATCACTAAACGTTCTCGGATAGGATCTATTGGCGGATTACTTACCTGTGCAAAATGCTGCTTAAAGTAGTTCGATATATGGCGGCTTTCTTTGGACAAGATAGCCGGCGGTGTGTCATCCCCCATTGAACCAATAGCCTCGTAACCTTTTTCCGCCATGGGCTGAATGAGGATCTTTATATCTTCGGATGTATAACCGTATGCATTTTGTCGTTGGACCAGAGTCTTCTCTTCAAAACTGTTCGCAACCAATTCCTGCTCCGGCTCTAGCCTGAGTTTAAGTCTGTTCTCAATGATCCAGTTGTAATATGGCTTTCCCTCATACACAGCACGCTTTACCTTCTCATCATCCAACACTTTTGCCTGGTATAGGTCGACCATTAGCATTTTTCCAGGCTTAATACGACCTTTTTCAATTATATCCTTGGGATCCACCGGCAAGGCTCCTGCTTCAGAAGCGGCGATAACCCGACCAGAACGAGTAATACAGTACCGAAGGGGGCGAAGCCCATTTCTGTCAAGTGTTGCACCAATGCGGCAACCATCTGTAAACACGAGTGCGGCGGGTCCGTCCCAAGGCTCCATCATGGAAGCATGGTACTTATAAAATGCTTTGCGATGCGCATCCATCAGCTTATTGTCCTGCCAGGCTTCAGGAACCAGCATCATCAAAACATGTGGCAGAGAGCGGCCGGACAACACCAGCATCTCTACCAACGCATCAAGATTAGCCGAGTCTGAACCTTCAGGACTTGTTATGGGGAGCAGCATTTTCAACTCTGCCGGCGTGAAGAACATCGATTGAAATAATGCTTCCTTAGATTTCATCTTATTCACATTACCCCGAATCGTATTTATTTCACCGTTGTGAGCAATGTAACGGAAGGGCTGTGCTAGTTTCCAATTCGGGAAAGTATTGGTTGAAAACCTGGAGTGTACCAACGCAAGTGCCGTCTTTACACGCGAATCCTGAAGGTCACCAAAATAGGCCCGCAACTGGTCTGTTCTAAGCTGGCCTTTGTATATTATAGTCCTGGAAGAAAAACTGGTTATGTAAAATTCTTTATTGCTTCCTTTTACGTCTCTGGCAATAGTGTGTGACGTGTGGTTTCTTAAAACAAAAAGCTTGCGTTCAAAGGCATCGCTTGCCAACCCCTTATCTTTAGCGGTTACAAACACTTGCTCAATAACCGGCTCAACTTCAGCGGCTCCAGGACCTGGCACGCTGTGATCTACTGGCACAACGCGGTATCCAAGCAATTCCAGATCCAGCTCTTTAATGTTTTTTCTGAGTACTTCCCGGCAGGCATTCATCACCTTTTTGTCACGTGGGAAAAACACCATACCTACCCCATAGCTGCCCGCGTCAGGCAACTTGAATCCCAATCGGGAACATTCATCGTCAAGGAATTCGTGCGGTAGTTGAATGAGTATCCCCGCGCCATCTCCTGTCTTTGGACTACTTCCTTTACCTCCGCGATGCTCCATGTTTTCAAGCATGGATAATGCATCACGCAAATTCTGGTTGGTTTTCGTACCGTTGATATTGGCAACAAAGCCAATACCACACGAATCATGCTCCAGATCGGGTGTATACAAACCGCGGCTGGTCTTATTTTTCTTCATCTGGTTCTATAAAATTACTAATAATATCCCGCCCAGGGCAGAACGGGGTTTTGAATTTATCAAAGAAACCGAACGAAATTGGGGATGAGGAACACTTTTTCGAAATATTTTGAATCTTTTCAGTAATAATTCAAACTGTTTTCAAATTGGTAACGCGCCAACGATTGCAGAGCCATGCATTTTGAAAAATTCAGCTAAACTCGAAAACGATTGCTAAAAACAATAAGCAGCTGTTGCCTACGGTTTGACACCCCTCACCATTTCCCGTTTCCCCGGAGGGCCTGTTAACGTTTCTGTAACAAGTCCTAACGTCTTCAGGTTCCGCTTTAGCTGTCCTTGAGCACAATAGGTGACCAATACTGCACCCTGCCGCATTGCGTTTACTACCTTTTCAAGCACGGGTAAAGTCCATAATTCAGGTTGCTTATTGGGTGAAAAGGCATCGAAATAAACGAGGTCATAGGATTGGGGAGTGCATTGAACGTTCTCAAGCAGCGTTTGGAGTTTCTGCAGCGTAAACCCGGGAAATATTTGTACCGCTGACTCCCAGCAAGATTGATGCAGTTTGGCAAAGTGATCGTGCAAGCCAAGTTTTTGGGTATAATTCAGCATAGGCCAAATTTTATCGTGAACTGGAAACGCCTCTATCGTTGTATAGTGAATCGATATTGGCAATGTGAGCATGTGGTGAACGGTAAGCAAAGCGTTTAATCCGGTACCAAACCCAATCTCCAGAATTGAAATAGTATCGGGTCTATGCTGGTCAATATAAAAGTCAAGTCCATTTTTTATAAAAACATGCGTTGACTCCTGAATCGCACCGTTGGCTGAATGGTAGGTTTCGTCCAGATCTTCATTCAACAATGAATGGGAGCCATCCGAAGTAGTGATGATTTTGACAGCAGCCATCAACTCTTTTGTAACAGCGCTACTGCGTAGGCACAAACGCCTTCTTCCCTTCCTACATATCCAAGCTTTTCATTGGTTGTTGCCTTGATGGACAAGTCATCCTCGCTTATGTTCATCAAGGGTGCCAGTACATTTTTCATCGCGGCGATATGCGGGCTTATCTTGGGTTTCTCCAGGCATATCGTACAATCAACATTGCCAATGTCCCATCCCTTATCATTCACCATTCGCGTAACCTCCCGCAAAAAGTATTTGCTGTCCCTGCCCTTCCATCTTTCATCAGTATTGGCAAAATGATGACCAATATCCCCGAGGCTGGCAGCGCCCAGCAAGGCATCACAAATGGCATGAATCACCACATCAGCATCTGAATGGCCTACGGCGCCTTTCGGTGCTCCTTCCAGCTGAATTCCTCCGAGGTAAAAGTTCCTCTTTGTTTCGAGTTCATGCACATCAAAACCCATTCCCACCCGTATTTTCATTGTCACAAATTATTAGTTTTCATGAACCGCAATGTATTCTCAAATTATTTGTTATCGGCATGATAATATATCACACTTGAATTTTCTTCGCGGAGTATTTCGTTGGCGACACGGTGAATATCCTCCAGCTTGGTCGCACCTATTATCCCACGCTCCTCATTGACCAAATTAGCATCACCGGAAAGCTTGGCAAAAGCCAGGTTCATGGCTCGATTCAACACCTCTACTTCTCCAAACGAAAGGGTAGACTCTGCCTGGTTTTTAACTTTCTCAAGTTCCTCTTCAGTAGATCCTTCCGCAACCAGTTGATCAATTATTGAACTTATTTCAGCTTCTGCCTCCGGCAGAGAGATACCATCCTTCACTCTACCCCCGATCACAAATAACCCCGGGTCTATGGTACCTGTAAGGAAGGAAGAAATTGATGTAAATATTTCTTTTTCCTTAACTAACTGTTGATAGAGCCTGCTGGATTGACCATGGCTCATTATATCACTCAGTAAATCAATGGCATAATAATCAGTGTGAAATCGGCCGGGCATATGATAGGCTTTGTACAATGCGTTGGCAGGGACGCTGGCATGAATCTCCAAAGATCTCTTTAGAAGTTGCTTTGGCTCGCGCGGAAGGTTTCTCATTTTCATTCCTGGACGAAGGGGGCCAAACCATTTTTCCGAAAGTTTTTTTACCTGATCCACTTTGACATTTCCGGCCACCACCAGCACTGCATTGTTCGGTACATAATGGCGGAAGAAGAAATCCTGCACATCTTGCATGGTCGCGTGTTCAATATGGCTGATTTCCTTACCTATCGTGGCCCATTGATACGGGTGCACTTGGTATGCCAGAGGTCGAAGTCTGAGCCAAACATCACCATAAGGCTGGTTCAGATAGCGTTGTTTGAATTCTTCGATTACTACTTTTCGCTGTACTTCCAATACAGCTGGATCAAAGGATAAACTCAACATCCTGTCGCTTTCCAGCCAAAAGCCCGTTTCTATATTCGATGCCGGCAAGGTCAAATAATAGTTGGTAATATCGGTACTGGTAAAAGCGTTATTCTCTCCACCAACACGCTGCAACGGCTCATCATAGCTGGGAATATTCTGCGAACCTCCAAACATTAAATGTTCAAAAAGGTGTGCAAATCCAGTCTTGTCGGGTTGCTCATCCCTGGATCCCACATCATACAAAAGGTTCATCACGACAATCTGAACGGTAGGTTCCTCATGGACAATAACCCTTAAACCGTTTTCCAGCGTAAACTCTTTGAAAGAAATCATATGCCTCAAAAATAGCAAACGTTATTTAACTTGTATTGTCCCGGAAAGTATTATCATCGCAACAGTAAATCATCCATCCCATTCCGGTGATAGCGCTATTCCGTATGTAAGATGGTGCAGTGATTGTCAGTATTCAATGTAAGTGACAAAAAAGTAGGCTAACTTTGAGCCGCATTTCCGGGCTATGAATTTCAACCGAAAAAAATACACAGATAACACGCTCCGGGATCTTTTCGAAGGCATTCTCTTCCCCAGGATGATCGAAGAAAAAATGCTCATTCTCCTTCGCCAGAATAAAATCAGCAAGTGGTTTAGTGGTATTGGCCAGGAGGCTATTGCCGTGGGCATAACACTTGCGTTGGACGACGACGAATACATTCTCCCAATGCATCGAAATCTTGGGGTATTTACGGCGCGAAAGATCCCTTTTGAAAGGTTGTTTGCCCAGTGGCAAGGCACATTGAAAGGGTATACAAAAGGAAGGGATCGCTCCTTCCACTTTGGCACAACTGAACACCACATTGTTGGCATGATTTCTCACCTTGGTCCCCAGAACGGAGTGGCCGACGGAATAGCATTAGCCAGTAAGCTGAAAGGTGAAAAAAAAGTAACCGTTGTATTTAATGGCGATGGAGGAACAAGTGAGGGGGACTTCCATGAAGCTATCAATGTTGCTGCAGTATGGGACTTACCCGTGATTTTTGTTATCGAAAACAACGGTTATGGACTTTCAACACCGAGCAATGAACAATTCCGTTGTGAGAGTTTTGCGGATAAAGGAATTGGTTATGGCGTAGAAGCATTAAGCATTGATGGCAACAATATTCTTGAAGTTTATGATACGGTAAGGTTGTTGGCTGAAAGCCTTAGGAAACAACATCGGCCAGTGCTTTTGGAATGCAGGACGTTCCGCATGCGGGGACACGAAGAAGCTTCAGGTATAAAATATGTTCCAAAACAACTACTGCAGGAATGGGCAAAAAAAGATCCGGTAGAAAACTATGAACAATTCATGTTAAAGGAGGGCATAATTGATTCTGATTACATCGAAAATTTGCGCCAGAAAATAAAAAAAGAAATTGAACTTGGCCTGGCAACTTCACTAGGCGAAACATACCCCTCGGCAGATACACAAAGTGAACTCGAAGATGTTTTTGCTCCTTTCTCCCAGCGAATCATCCCTCCGCTGTCGGAAAACAAATCCGAGAAGCGTTTCATTGATGCCATCCGCGAAGGGCTTCAGCAAAGCATGGAGCGCTATGATAATCTGGTGCTCATGGGACAGGACATTGCAGAGTATGGCGGTGTTTTCAAAATCACAGAGGGATTTGTTGAGCAGTTTGGCAAGGAGCGGGTCCGAAACACACCAATTTGTGAATCCGCAATAATAGGTGCGGGGCTTGGTTTATCCATAAAAGGGATGAAGGCGATGGTTGAAATGCAATTTGCAGACTTCGTGACGGAGGGGTTCAACCAAATTGTCAACAACCTCGCAAAAACCTATTGGCGTTGGGCGCAGCACGCTGATGTGGTTGTACGCATGCCAACGGGAGCAGGCACTGCCGCCGGACCGTTTCATTCGCAAAGCAATGAAGCCTGGTTCTTCCACACACCAGGATTAAAGATTGTATATCCGTCAAATCCCTATGACGCGAAGGGTCTATTGTGCGCTGCCATTGAAGACCCAAACCCAGTAATGTTCTTCGAACATAAGTTGCTTTATCGTTCCATCAGAGAGTTTATCCCGTCTGATTACTATACCGTGGAGATTGGCAAGGCAAAGCGGGTGCAGGAGGGCGACGACCTTTCTATCATAACGTATGGGATGGGTGTGCACTGGACCATGGAAATTTTAGCCGCAATGCCTGGCACTCATGCTGATGTCATCGACCTGCGAACATTATTACCCTGGGACAAAGAGATGGTTACAGCAACCGTTCAAAAAACAAATCGTGTGCTCATTCTCCATGAAGATAGTCTTACCGGCGGAATCGGCGCTGAGATCAGTGCCTGGATAAATGAACACTGTTTTAAGTCGCTGGATGCCCCGATAATACGCGTAGCAGCGCTGGATACCGCAGTCCCATTCGCGCCGACGTTAGAACAAAATTATCTGCCAAAAGACCGCCTGAAAGCTGCAATTGAAACCTTGGTAAGCTTTTGAATATGACCGCAGGATGCAGTTACCCGGACGTTTTAGTTTGCCCGAAGGAAGCCCGATGGGTCAATTACAAATTTTCCTTAAATTAGCGTGTTTCTGACTCTATTTTTTGAACGCATCCTCTAAAAATACGGACTTCCCACTGTTACCAGAAACCCTCAAGTTTTTAGGGCTAGTGTTTCTTACCATACTATTATCGGTATCCGTATCAATGGGCCAGAATACCAAAGGAGACAAGCCATCTACGAATAGGGAAAGTCGATTCAAAACTACGTTTAGGAAAGGCGGATCGAAAAGAAAAACAACAACTAATAAAAGAGTACGCTCAAATGAAAAATCTATCGCGGGCCGCGCAAACGCTTCCTCACCGGGTAGAGCATCAGGAAAGGATCGTCCAGGAAAACCCCTGAGACCCATTGCGAAATCAGCGCCATCCAAAGAAAAGGCCTGGAGAGGCGACATCGCAGGTTATCGCGTAAGATCAACCAAAAGGTCAAAATCGCCAGCCGGGACGAGCCGAAATGTCTACCCACAACACGGCATGTTTGTACACAACCCTTCAAAAAAACCAAAACGCGGTGAACGTGCGGTTTCGAACCGTAGCCAATTAGCAAGACTCGAAGTTTTGCAGTCAAAGGAAAGACCGCCCTCAGGACCAAAAAGGAAAGTAGTCCCTCGATCAGCGTCCAGGGCCTTCATTGCCAGGAAGAGCATTAATGTTTATGCAAGTTTCCCGCGTCCGAAACGAAGGGGTGAGCATGCAACAACAAAAGATTTGGCCGGCAGAAAACTCAGGAGCAAGAATTTTGAGACGCCTCGCCCCAAAGTAATTCCTCCCGCTTCAATGCCATACTATGGACGCAGACCGATGGGTGACAAACCATATGGCGGAAAAACTTCTGGCGGCTATAGATCAGCCACGCGTGCAGGGCAACATCCATGGAAAGGTGACATTGCGGGACGGCGTATCCGTAGTCGAAACTTCTCAAGCCATAAGGAGGGTAAAATAATTTTGCCTACTGCAGCAAAAGATCGTTATGGTCTTGGATCTGCTCGTATTGGCATTTTTCAAGGCAATATCAAAGTCAAAAAGAAGCCCGAAAAGGGCGGCGGCAGTGTCAGTGGACAAGGATGGAACAATAATGGTCAAACCATTGGTGGGGGAAGGCCCGGGCGTGCTTCAGCTATGGGAAGGTTTCAAGGCAATCTTAAAGCCAAACGACAGGAGAAAGGCGGCGGCAGCGTAAGCGGACAACCTTGGAACAACAATGGTCAAACCATAGGCGGTGGAAGACCTGGACGGGGCTCAACCATGGGAAGATTTCAAGGCAACCTCAAAGCCAGACGCCCAGATAAAGGCGGCGGTAGCGTCAGTGGGAAGGTGTGGAACAATAACGGTCAACCCATCGGTGGGGGACTACCCGAGCAGGGTGGAGGCGTAGCAAGGTTTCAAGGCAACATAAAGAGCAAACGCCCGCTTAAGGGTGGCGGCAGTGTTAGTGGAAAGGTGTGGAACAATAACGGTCAACCCATCGGTGGGGGATTACCCGAGCAGGGTGCAGGCGTAGCAAGGTTTCAAGGCAACATAAAGAGCAAACGCCCGCTTAAGGGTGGCGGCAGTGTTAGTGGAAAGGTATGGAACAATAACGGTCAACCCATCGGTGGCGGCAGGCCTGACCAACGCGACGACGTGGCTCGCTTCCAAGGTAACGTAAAAGCCAGACGCCCAGATAAAGGCGGGGGCAGCGTAAGCGGAAAACTGTGGAACAATAACGGTCAGCCCATTGGGGGTGGGTTACCGGAGCAGGGTGCAAGCGTGGCAAGATTTCAAGGTAACGTTAAAGCCAGACGCCCTGATAAAGGCGGGGGTAGCGTAAGCGGAAAACTTTGGAACAATCGTGAAACGCCGATTGCCGGACGAGCACCAGTGCAGGGCGGACGAGCAGCACTATATCAGGGGAATATTAAAAGCAAACAACCAGAAAAGGGGGGAGGGAGTGTAAGCGGAAAACTTTGGAACAATCGTGAAACGCCGATTGCCGGACGAGCACCGTCTGTAGAAGCACAAAAAATCGATGGCTATCCTGTAAGGATAAAACGATTTGAGGTGCAACCTGGCTTCAGTGATCAGGGTGAACTATTCAAGGGATACATCCGCAGAAAGTGGGATTATGTTCACAACCCGAGCAGCACGGCCCAAGCCCTGAAAACCAGGGAACCTGGCAAAGCTTATGCTTCCACCACTGCGTATCAAGGCAACGTCAAAATGCAGAAATATACGCTATTTGAAAAAAATAGGGCCTTGCATCCAGACGCTAAATTTGTAAAAACCAACAAAAACAATGTTGATGGTGAAAGGGATATGCTCACGAATTTTAAGCTATGGTGGGCACGTATGTTCAAAGAGCAAGAAAAGCAACCCGATCATTTAAAGTACAAAGGGAAAACGCCTCGCTACGACAAAGGCGAAGAGGGCATGTGGAACGAATAATAGATATATGCAGTGGAATAAGTTGAATTCAGAAGACCAGGTGAATCAGATACTGGAAGAATCTAAATTAACACCCGTGTTGATTTTCAAACATAGCAATCGCTGTTCTATCAGTCGCGTTGCGTTGGATCGCCTGGAGCGGAAATGGAATGCGGAGGAATTGGGGAACCTCAAACTTTACTTTCTGGATCTTTTATCATACCGTGAGATTTCTCATAAAATAGCCAGTCAATTTGGTGTTCGCCATGAATCGCCCCAAGTGCTCGTTATTGAAAATGGGCAATCTGTTTATAATCAATCCCATTGGGGCATAGACTATGAGCGAATATTGGAGGTCTCTAAGCGTCCAAGATAGTTGCATAGTTGGCGCGGCCGGAAAGACTGGAACACGAGGCTGGTTCTATGCCTTTGGGGCCGTATTGAAACCTTATTGATTAACTTTGGGTTAGTATTTGCGTTAGGTTATTCTTAGGCTTAGATTTATCTCAAAGATTGCAGTTCGCATGCAACATTTCGAAAAGTTTACCATATGCACCCTTGGCTTTGCCCTAATTGTTTCAGGGCTTTTTGCTCAAACGCAAGACAGTTACGACTATGGAACTGAATTCACATGGGGTATTAATAAAAATACATCTGGAGGACTCATAGGAGGGTTTGTTTTTAAGCGGGCCAGAAAGCTAAAAAACGAAAAGGTACTGGAAACTTATGGCTTAGAAGTAATGAATGTAAAGCATCCACAGGAAGTCAGAAGAAATTCTGTTCAAACTGGGAATCTTTTCATCTATGGTAAATCCAATTACCTCTATGCCCTTCGCCTTCAATATGGGCGTGACATAATACTTTTCAAGAAAGCTCCGCAACAGGGAGTGGAGATCAAAGCGGTCTTTGCAATTGGCCCTACCATTGGTGTGGTTGCGCCCTACTATATAGAATATTTTCCCGAGGGAGGAGGTGGATTTACTGTGCGTGCGCAATACAATCCCAGCATTAATATTGACTATATCGCCGGCACGGGACGTCTTTTTGAAGGACTGGGTCAATCTAAAATAAAACCTGGTGCCAACTTAAAAGCTGCATTGAACTTCGAATTGGGTACCCTAAAGAGCCAGGTTACTGGTTTTGAGGCTGGATTCTTACTTGATGCTTATGTGAACGAGGTTGAATTGGTGCCTTCCGCAAAAAATTATGCTGTCTTCCCGACCCTTTTCCTTACATTATTTTACGGAAGCAGAAAATAACATCCATAATTTCCATTTTTAGATTGTGACCTTTTTATATATTTGACATTCTATTGTCAAAATAAGTTACTATGGAACCGAAGAAGACAGAAAAAGCCGATCTGGGAAATAAATCGTTCTTGTTTTTCAGTATCGGGCTGACAATCAGTTTGTTACTTGCCATAATGGCATTCACGCATCGCGTATATGATGATACCTCCGCGAAGGATCTTCGAAGCAATACAGCGATGAATGATGAAATTTTAGATGTTCCGCCGACGGAGCAACTACCGCCGCCTCCTCCAAAAATTCAGCAACCGCAAATCATCGAGGTGCCTGATGAGAAGAAAATCGAGGAGGAAATTGAAATAAACATGGACACTGAGGTAACCGAACAGACAAAAGTTGAAGAAATTCAAATTCAACCCCAGGAAGAAGAGAAGGAAGATCCAAATCAAATATTTCTTGTGGTCGAAGAGACGGCTCTGCCCGTTGGTGGCTATCCTGCTTTCTATGATTACATTGCTAAGAAGCTAAAATACCCTGCTCAAGCACGAAGGATGGCCGTTGAAGGAAAAGTTTTCGTCGAATTCGTCATTGAAAGAGACGGTTCAATAACGGACGTTAAGGCTATCAAGGGCATAGGCGCTGGCTGCGATGAAGAAGCTGTCCGCGTCCTCCAAAGCGCTCCCAAATGGAAGCCTGGCAAGCAAAGAGGCAAGCCGGTAAGACAGAGAATGGTGCTTCCTATTGCATTTAAGTTAGGATAATCTGACACAGTACAGACACATTTCAAAACCCGGCTCGTTCCGGGTTTTTTATTTCAGTAGCAGCCCCAGAACCAATCCCGCAAGAATAATGAATGGGGTCGGGATCTTGGTAAAGGCAAGAAGACAAAATGTTATGATGGTCGTCAAGAAATTCAGCACGGTGTTTTCAAGAGGCTGAAACAAAATAATTGCGGATGCAGAAACCAGTCCGGCACTTGCCGCGGTAATACCTTCAAGCGATGCGCGTACTGCCCGATACTTCTTCAGTGTGCTCCAAAATCGAATCACAAAAAAGATCAGGAATGTGCCTGGAAGAAAGATCCCCATGGCAGACATAAACGCTCCCAGTATTACACCCCCTATACCGTAGTCGCGCGAAGACAAGGCCCCCATATAGGAGGCAAAAGAAAATACTGGTCCTGGTAAGGCTTGCGCAAAAGCGTATCCGGAAAGAAACTCATCGTGGGATATGGGGTGGTGATACGGCTTTGGACTATATTTTCGTTTCAGTCTGGTCTTAAATGCAGCGGCTTTGCCTCCAGCATTATCTCCACCATCATCGACAACGAATTCAGTATACAACAGCGGCGCTAACACCTGCCCCCCACCAAATACAAGACTGCCGTTACGATAAAAATTTTCAAATAATTTTACTGGCAGAGCCTTCGTTACGCCGCCAAGTACGGCAGCGAAAACAAGCACTCCCACCCACAACAGAAAATTTGACCATGAAATCACAATTTTTTTTGAGGCAATGTCCTTCGGCTGTTTCTTATACTTCAATGCCGTGACCATGCCTGCAATAAGTAGGATTATCGGATATATGAAAGGTGTTTGAATAAAGTAAGATACCACTGCCGCCGATACCATCAGCGCAATTCCGGTTTTTGAAGAAACCGTTTTTAAGCTTATCGCATATGCGCCGTAACTCACAAAGCCAACTGCGATAGGTTGTATAAAGCGCGTGAACTCCAGCGACAAATTTTTTGTTTGAATGCTTGACATAATCACCGCAGCAGCCGTCATCAGGGAAACCGCAGGCGTTATCCAAACAAGAAGGGTAATATATGCGAGATTTGGACCGCCAATTTTAAAACCTATAGCAGTAAGGGTCTGCGTTGACGCTGGCCCTGGCAAGATCTGACACAGGGAGTTTAATTCCAATAGTTCCTCAGCAGACAAGTATTTTCTCTTGTCCACCAGTACCTTATGAAAGTGCGCCAAGTGAGCTTGAGGGCCACCAAATGTGGTTAGCGCAAGCGTTAATATATCGCGCAGAAAAATATAGTATCGAATATTTTTAATCACATTGAATCGTTATGGCCAAATAAGGAATCCTCATTTCTTCAAACCGATTTCACGAAGTCTTTGATCAAGAAATTCTCCTGCAGTTATATCATCCCATTTTTTAGGGTTTTGTGCATCTATGCAACTTCCCAATGCTGCCAGGCCCATCTCAGCGCGTGGGTGCATGAAAAATGGAATGGAGTAGCGTGGTATGCTCATCAAATTCGGAGGTGGGTTAACTACCCGATGTATGGTTGACTTAAGCTTTTTGTTGGTGAGCCGTTCCAACATGTCGCCGACATTAACCACTAATTGGTCTGATAAGGCGGTGATGGGAATCCATACGCCATCTCTGCGCAATACTTCCAGTCCGTCAGCGCTTGCCCCCATAAGCAGCGTAATAAGATTTATGTCTCCGTGCTCAGCGGCTCGAACAGCATCGGCAGGCACATCACTAGGATCCTTGATAGGAAAATAGTGAATAGGCCTCAAGATGCTGTTACCATTCTCAATCTTCTCATCAAAGTAATCTTCCGGAAGTCCTAAATAAAGTGCTATGGCTCTTAACATGACTGCCCCTGTTTTTTCCAAAGCCTTGAAAACATCAATTGCTGCCTCCCTGAATTCCGGCACCTCCTCGGGCCAAATGTTAGCAGGATAGCCCGCCTCGCGCAGTTTGTCTGAATTCAATTCCTGGCCTATGTGAAAGAATTCCTTCAAATCGCCCGTATTTCTTCCTTTGGCGTGCTCCTTACCTTTGCCTGTGTGACCGCGCTGACCAGCAATGCCTGTGTGTTCATATTTCTGCTTCAATTCATCACTCAATCCAAAATACTGCTTAATGCATGAATAGATACGATCCTGCATCGCATTTGTGAGAAAATGATTCCGGATTATGACAAAACCAATATTCGTATACGCAGCTCCAAGATCTGCCACAAATCTTTCCTTTCTCAACTGATCTCCTGTATAAAAATCGGCAAGATCAAGGCATCGGATCTCGTGGAATAATACTTCGTTCATTGGTATAAGGTCGGTTTGATTGCTTCTCGCAAGCTAGATATTAAAAACAAAATTACTGCTGACTATGCACTGCTAATCTCGTGAAAACTTCAGTGGAAAATTTATCAGAAATTTGTCAAACACCAATGTTTTCAAACTTATTTGTGCCCACGTTAATTTGTGCGCCACAACACTACTTGTTTCAAATTTATCAGCAAGCTTTTTTGGAAAATGGTATTTCCACTATATTCTTTTCAAAAATCCTTTTACCTGATGCACGCGGACCGAGTTTTTTTTATTTGCTTTTAGCCCAACACATCACGAAGTACTTGCACAGATCTCCACTCTCCCAAAGGATCAATATGATCAGCATAAAACCTTAATACTAAATCAAGAATATCCCTGCGTTGCGTATTGGTTAGCCGCAACGAATCTGTGTAGTCCGATTTTATAAGTTGGCCCAGCAGCTGTTCCCGTTCATAATCGGTTGCCCTTGCCCCCATTACCTCGCTCAGATTATGGGCACCAAAGCCCAGTAATCGACTTAGCTTCAGCAGAAATATCAAGTGAAAATTTTCAACGTTGACCGTGATATTGTCAAGCGTAATTAGTGAATCAATGATGAAATTGCAAAGTTCCATTGCATGGCTTTCTTCCTTTATGGTCTTGTTAATAACTTCAATTATGAATATCGCGCTAGCCGATTTCCTTATATCCAATGGAATGGACTGATAGGGGTGCAAACACTTCACTTCCTTGATTCTGTTAATATTAGCGTTCTCACGATAGTAAACAACGAGATCCAGCAGCGTCAATGGTTGGTATAAGGCTATCTTATTACTGCCCGATTTACTCCGTACGCCATTTACGATATAACCCTGCAGCCCAAAGATTTCGGTAAATATATTCACGATTATTGATGTCTCTCCGTATTTCGTAAATCGAAAAACAATCCCCCGTGTCTTGTGCAACATAAACGGAAAGTTACGGTATAAAACTAGATGCTATCCTTGTGTTGGAACTTGTCCCCATTTTATTCTACAAAGGAAATCCTTGTGCCTAACGGGTACGCGCCATACTGGATGACCGCATACATGGTGTATTTGCAGTGCTACCACTGCCTCAGTCAATCGGCATCACCCTGTGCATGCCTCATGCACTACGTCCCTTCATGCCGTTGACAAATGCCCTCCGGCTTCGTGCTTCATATGCCTCCTTTTCTCCCAGCAATAACTGGTCGTCATTGCTATTCAATCGGAAAGAAAACGACGCCAACTCACCTGTTTGCATGCAGATTGCGTGAACTTTGGTTACAAATTCAGCCACAGCAAGTAAGTTTGGCATAGGACCAAAAGGTTTCCCTTCATAGTCCATATCCAATCCGGCAACAATTATTCTTTTGCCACTATTGGCAAGTGTATTGCAAACCCCTACGATAGCTGAATCAAAGAACTGCGCTTCATCAAGCCCAACAACGTCGCAATCGCCGGCCAGCAAGAGTATATCGTTTGCAAAATTCACAGGTGTTGAGCGTATTTCATTTTCATTATGAGAGACTATTGCAGTTTTGTGGTAACGTGTGTCCGATACAGGTTTGAATATTTCCACCTTCTGTTTGGCAATAATAGCGCGATTAAGCCTCCGAATAAGTTCCTCTGTTTTTCCAGAAAACATGCAGCCGCAGATTACCTCGATCCATCCCACCCGTTCCTGGGCGTATTTTCCTCCAAGATTTGGTTCAATAAACATAGGGTTAAATTTAGCCGTTAACCATGAGATCTTTGACACCCGTGGAAGTTAAAATATTCCTCAAAAAGATCCGTCAGTAAAAGCGTGCTTGGGTAGCAACGAGACAACGCTAATTGCCTCTAAGACAATACCTTTCGAGCGGAACGTCGCAATTCACCTTAGTAACCGTCGTTTTTTTGGACAACGGTCATAAATAAGAAGCGAGTAAGACGTTTCACACCCATTTTGCATAAGTCTTTATTATTTTAACAGTTTTTATATAGGTTTTTACTGTTGTTTCGTTGGTTATTGTGACTACACCGAAGATTAAGCATGGAATTAGGTTTCTCCAACCAAGGCGGGGTCATGTGCTAGGTACATTTATTGAATATCCATTAACTTTGGGGCGAATATTCGAGTCACTAAATAGAAGTAACTGCATGGACGAAAAGATAAGTCTGGACGCGATCGCCCAATATGGTGACGCCTATGCCGACAAGGTGTTGAAAGAATTTTTTTCTTCAAAAGTCAAAATCACAGGTTCTGAAATTTTGTCACTGTGCAATGTACCACAGGTGAACTTTTTTGTCATTCATGAACTCTTTAAAACCTGGAAAGAAGAAACGAGCAAACTTAAGAGTTCATATTTTGATTATGAAACCACGGACGTACAGGAAGCTTTGACTAATCTGATGAGTGTGCTATCCCAGAACATTGCCATTGACAGGTCCCATTTTAGCCCCTTACTGAGAAAGGCAGTAAACCAGACCTTGCTTGTTGTCTTTAATCCTTATGACTTCTTTTCTATGATTGTCACAGGACAAAACAACAAGCTCGAAGTCGATTCCTTCAAAGAAGAACTTAAATACTTGAAAATTAATAAGGCACCCCTTGAGAAGATGCTGCAAAAATTAGAGGAGAAGGGAGTCAAAGAAATTACAGGTAACGAAGCCTTTTCTATACTCGATCAGATATTGGAAGAGGTGAATTTTAACCCAGAAGATGTAGAAGATTATCTTGAAAAATTTTCTGCCGTTTTACCCCTGGATGCGACCAAGTTTTACGTAACTAAGCCGGATCCCGTTGCGACCCAATCGATCCCACAAAAAGAAAACATAAATAAACCTGCAACCGCTGCAGTTAAACCTACCGCTGCACCACAGGCAATTAAGAGCAAGGCTAATATCAACGACACACTAACACGCCAAAACCGTCCGACGCTCATAGATAATTTTCAAAAAATCGCAAAGATTAAGGAAAGCCTTACGATCAACCAAAAGTTTATGTTCACCAAGGTACTTTTTCATGGTGATTTCGAGCTGTTCAGTCAGGCGGTTGATCATATCGACAAGCTGGAAAGTATCAAAACCGCAATTCATTATATCGAAAATGAGCATGCAGGCACCTGGGATCATGATAGTGAGGAGTTTCATGAATTTATGGAACTTGTAGAAAAAAGATTTGCCTGAGTAATTAGATACGCTGCAATACCTGCATGCGGTGAACGTCAAGCTTCAGCAGGATAAAAAGCAGAATTGTAAACCCCCACAATCCAGAGCCTCCATAACTAAAGAATGGAAGCGGAATCCCTATTACAGGAAAGAGTCCGATTGTCATACCTATGTTTACCGCAAAGTGGAAAAAGAAAATACACGCAACAGAATACCCATAAACGTGGGCGAATCTGTTCTTCTGACGTTCGGCCAGAAATATGATGCGCAATAACAGCCCGACAAAAAGTGCCATGGTGACCAAACTTCCTACCCATCCGTGCTCTTCACCTATGGTACAGAAGATGAAATCCGTGCTTTGCTCCGGCACAAAATTGAATTTTGTCTGAGTTCCCTGTAAAAAACCTTTCCCAAGAAGCCCGCCACTTCCAATGGCTATTTTTGATTGGGTAACATTCCAGCCAAAACCCAGTGGATCGGCGTCCGGATTGATTAGTGCTTTAATTCGATTTTGCTGATGCGGTTTTAGCACATCCGATACCACATAATCTACACTTATGATTATGCCACAAATTGCGATAGCGCCCAAGGTAAGTAACGCTATTCGTTTTAGTTTTTTCCTCCCCATCAGGATGCTTATCACCAGAATCATACCAACAGCTGTATAGAGGTAGTATTGGTTTACCATCAGCGTAAGCACGAAAATTATGGCGCCAATTATTCCTGCTATAATTAAGAAAGGAGACATTCCTTCCCGAAAAAAAACTACCGTGAACGCTGTAAATACCAATGCAGTACCGGTATCCTTCTGAAGAAGGATTAAAACCATTGGAGCCCCAATTAAAACAAAAAGAATAGCCTGGTTGCGAATCCGATCCATCCGAAACCCAACTGATCCAATATATTTTCCTACTGCCAGCGCGGTCGCGAACTTTGCAAATTCAGAAGGCTGTACACCAAATGATCCAATCCCTAACCAAGCCTTATTTCCACCTACTTCTTTGCCGATAATTGGAACAAGCAAAAGAAGAAACAAAACCAAACCGTAAATGATATATGCAAAGGTTTCATAGAAACGCATGTCGATAATCAAGATGGCCATTATTATAACAAAGGCCCCGGCAATGAACAAGAGCTGCCTGCCGGAGTTTATGGTCAAATTAAAGATGGAAATGTCACTTTCTCGGTCATACGTAACCGCGTAAATATTCAGCAAGCCAAGAAACACAATAGCGATGTAGAGGGCAACTGTTACCCAATCCATTTTATCTGATATGACTTCTTCTCTACTCATCATCACTTCATCCTTAATACATTAGTCACAAGTTTTATCAAAGCAAGAAAAAGTTCTAATCGCGTAGATTCAATTCAGAAACTCTCCTCGCAATACGTACGCTTCAATCTGCGGTCGCTTCGTTGCGCCATACAAATACTTCTCGATCATCAAACTGGCGATAGATGCTGCTGCCCGCGCACCTTGGCCAGAAAATTCAACATAAACAGATACGGCGATCTTAGGATTATTCTTTGGCGCAAAGGCGATAAATACTGAGTGATCGGGCCTTGGCTCGTTTTGAACGGATCCCGTTTTTCCGCATACAATTACATCCTTTAGTTTCGCCCGGTACTGCCCTGTCCCCTCTTCCACCACCTTTTCCATGGCATCGGCTGCCACCCTGAAATAAGAGGAGTCAATGGTGGTGTAGTGCTTTTCCAAAAATTGAGGTAAAGGTTTGCCGGTTGCACCGATAGCCTTAACCAAATGTGGTGTAATGTAAAAGCCCTTGTTGGCAATAGTCGCCGCAAAGTTGGCCATCTGCAAGGGCACCACCAAATTCTCTCCCTCTCCAATGGCAATGGAGTAGATGTTTGAAAACTTCCAGGGTCTTCCACCATAGGCACGGTCGTAATATGCGGGGTCAGGAACGAGGCCCCCTTTCTCATTGGGTAAATCTATTCCGAGCCGTGCGCCAAATCCAAAACTGCTTATGTGTTTACTCCACTCAGCGAGGCCTGCACGTGTGTCATCGAAAGTATTGGTCGAGACCCCCTGGTTCAGCATGCGGCGCAATACGCCGTGAAAGTATGGATTGCAGGAATGCGTTATTGCTCCCCGTAAATCTTCATTGGAATGTGGCCCATGACAATCGATAATAGAACGATCGCAGCGTATGCGTGTTTGTTCTGTAATCACGCCTTCTTGAAGTGCTACCATGGCCTGGGCGATTTTAAAAATAGAACCAGGACGATATTGAGCCATAAGCGGGCGATTAAAGAGGGGCTTGTTCGTGTCGTTGCTGATCAGCACAAAATTTGAACTATAATGCCTCCCTGTCAGTAATGTGGGGTCATAGGAAGGACCAGAAATCATGGCGAGAACTTCACCCGTTGATGGTTCGATTGCAATAATGCTCCCCGATTTTCCCTTGAGCAAATATTCACCATATGACTGTAGATCAAGGTCTATCGTGCTTATGATATCTTGCCCCGGAATGGAAAGTGTATCAATTGCTCCATTTCTAAATGAGCCCTTCTCTACGCCGTCCACATTGCGGTATTTGAATCGAACACCACGCTGTCCGCGAAGGTATTCCTCATAATATGCCTCTATCCCGCTTTGTCCGATATAATCACCTTGCTTATAAATTCCTGTTTTGTCCCGAGAAAGCCTGTCTTTTGAAATTTCGCTTACGTATCCAATTGCATTAGCGGCGGCATGCTCTCGATAGGCGCGTGTTGTTCTCGCCTGAATGTAGAAACCTTGAAACTCATCAATGTTATCCTGGATTTTGGCAAAGTCGAGTGTAGAAAGTTGTGTAAGAAAAATTGTTGGCTTGACAGGGGAGTACTCTCTTTTCGCCTTAAGTTCATTAAACTTTAACCTCAAATCCGCCGGGGTCATTGCAAAAACTTCACAAAATCTCGTGGAATCAAAACCCTTTACCTCCTTATGGATGATCAAGAGATCAAATTCCGGCGTATTATAAACTATCAATTTTCCATTTCGATCTTTGATTAACCCTCTGACAGGATAATCAACTTCACGAAGAATAGCATTACTATCAGCAAGTTGCGCGTATCGATCATCGACTACCTGAATAAAAAATAGCTTTATCAGGAAAATAACGCCCACCAGGACAAATGTAATTTGTATTATCTCTTTCCTTCCTTCATTCATTTCCTTGCCATTAACGTCTCAGCTTCCCGACACCAATACGAACAGTCAAAGCCGCCCCTGCCAGGCACATTTCGAATCTTTGATCTATAAGGCTTCATCCATGTGGCGCACCCTATTTAATCAGCGTCTTCGGCTGGGGAACAAATATTGCGCTATTAAAATTACTAACAATGTAAAAAAAGTGCTTGTAATAATTTTCCAAAGTGTAAACCAGAAGAAGGCAAACCCACCCACCTCCATGAAAAACAGTACACTGTGATGAATCAAAACCAATGGTCCTGCATAAACCATAAACCACTGGAGACCATTCAGCGCTAACGAGGGCGAGTCAGTGCTGTTATACCCACCCTGCGGTGTAAGATTGTTTAACCAGTAATTCCGGAGGTACATAATGAATACGCACGAAAATGCATGAAGCCCAAGACTATCGTAAAACATGTCAACTGAAAAACCCATGACAAAACCAATTCCCATCAAAGCGAGCGGACTCGTTTCAACGGGTAAAACCAGCAAATAGGCAACGTATAAAAAACAAAATGCGGTATGAAACAGCACTATATTTTGCAGAATCAGAACCTGATAAAGCAAGTAAATAAAAAAAGAAATGATTTGTAAAATACCTCCCCTGCTCATCGCTCTAGTTTAAGAATGACCTGTTCCAACGAGTCTTGCTCCGCCTGTCTGTAATTCTTCACTACTGTAACAAAAGAAAGTTTTCGAAAATCCTGACTCAGTTTTACTTTCAAATCATAGAAGAGTGCCTCATCACTTAGCTTTACTTCATCAATGACACCAATTATAATGCCTTCAGGAAAGACAGCATTGTAACCAGATGTTATTACTGTATCGCCCACCACAGGATCCACGTGACGCGGTATATACTTAAACTCCACCAGACTGGGATCAGTACCATCCCACTGAATGGTTCCAAAATTTTCCGTTCGTTTCAGCACAGCAGACACCATCACATCCACATGCAAAATAGAAGTAATAACACCATAGTGCTTCGAAACAAGTTTTATCTTCCCCACTACGCCCTGTGAACTAATAACGGCCATTCCCGGTGCGATCCCGGCATCTCTTCCTTTGTCTATGGTAATAAAATTTTTAACAAAATCAACATGGTTATTGACCACTTTTGCAGTTGTAAATTCATATTTCTTGACAAAAGCAGAATCGCTAAGCGGCGTGGTTATCTGGGGGTATACTTCTCGCTTTCGATACTCGAGTTCTTCTCTAAGCGAAGTATTTTCCTCCGCCAGCATTTGGTTGACTTCCTTCAACTCAAAATAATCGCGCACACTTCGTGAAAAGTTATTGATGGCGGCGACAGCGCCATTAGAAGAATTCAGAAATTTAGTACCCTGATAAGCATTGTTTTCAACAATGAGCCAGGCGCAAAATAATTCTAATGCTAGAAAGGTAAAGAAAGCCCGGTTTTGATAAACAAAAATAATCAGCCGTTCCATGGCTTATGTCATCAGTACGGCACGGAATTGTTGAATATTCTTCAGTGTTTGGCCCGTCCCGCGCACCACGGCGCGTAATGGATCATCAGCAACATGAATTGGTAATTTTGTCTTCAGCGCAAGGCGCTTGTCAAGGCCCCGCAATAGCGCTCCTCCACCGGTTAAATAAATACCCCTTTCATAAATATCAGCGGACAATTCTGGTGGCGACGTTTCCAGCGCTTTGAGCACTGCTTCCTCAAGTTTGGAAACTGACTTATCTAAGGCAAAAGCAATTTCCGAGTACGATATCTTGATGGTCTTCGGTATACCTGTCATCAAATCACGGCCACGTATTTCATAGTCAGTTGGGCCGTCATCCAACTCCGTTAATGCCGACCCTACTTCTATTTTTACTCTTTCTGCTGATCGCTCACCGATGAGTAAATTGTGTTGGCGTCTCATATAATCGAGAATATCACGGTTAAAGGTGTCCCCTGCAACACGAATTGATTGATCACAAACGATGCCTGACAAAGCAATCACAGCGATATCGGTAGTTCCTCCCCCGATATCAACAATCATATTGCCAATGGGTTGTTCAATATCTATACCCGTACCAATCGCAGCTGCAATCGGTTCATAGATCATATAGACTTCCTTTGCCCCTGCATGTTCCGCAGAATCTCGTACGGCCCGTTTCTCCACTTCGGTAATACCCGATGGTATACAAATAACCATCCTGTAGGATGGTGGAAACAAACGCTTGCCGGTATCAATCATCTTGATCAAGCCACGGATCATCATCTCAGCTGCCTGAAAGTCTGCTATAACACCTTCCTTTAATGGCCTGATCGTTTTGATATGATCATGTGTTTTTTCATGCATTTGCATCGCCTCTCGACCAATAGCCAGCACCTTATTGTTCACTTTATCAATGGCGATGATGGAAGGCTCATCGACTACAATTTTGTCTTTGTAAATTATAAGAGTATTTGCCGTTCCAAGGTCTATAGCGATGTCGCTAGTGAAGAAATCAAAAAATGCCATGTATGTATCTTGCCTAAAAGTTTATAAGTCGGTGCTTCTTGCGCGCAAGTAAGCGGCCGCAAAATCGCACTTAATTTACTAAAATAAAGACTAACGCTTCAAAAATGTTAGTTTTTTGCCGCCTAAGAAAATCTTTTGGCGCTTTGATTTTGAACTCAAAGACTATTCAGGATACCCCGGTCTAAGAAACACCATTGGACTTTGGACAATTAGTGCTTAAAATGACGTATACCAGTGAAGACCATGGCCATGTCGTGCTTATCGCAGAAATCTATTGAGTCCTGATCCTTTACCGAACCACCGGGCTGAATAATCGACCGAATGCCTTGCTGGCTTGCTATCTCCACGCAATCTGGAAAAGGGAAGAAAGCATCTGATGCCATCACCGCGTCCTTGAGCGCAAAGCCAAAAGAGGACGCCTTCTTTATGGCCTGTTGCAGGGCATCAACCCGCGAGGTTTGACCAACACCACTTGCAAGTAACTGACCATTGACCGCCAGCACAATAGTATTTGATTTTGTATGCTTACAAACTTTGCTCGCAAACAGTAAGGCACTCATCTCTTCCCTGGACGGTGCGCGCCGGGTCACCACTTTTAAATTGTTCACCGAATCTGTTTTAAGATCGAGGTCTTGTTCAATTACACCGTTCAAGATACTCTTGTATTGCCTTTTTTCATTTAGTTCTTTCTTTCTCACCAAAATCATCCTGTTCTTCTTTGATTTCAGAAGCGCCAGCGCTTCATCGTCATAGCCAGGTGCGATGAGAATTTCGAAAAACAGTTTATTTATTTCTGCTGCAGATTCAAGATCTATGGCCTTATTCGTAGCCAATACGCCGCCGAAGGCGGAGATTGTGTCTGCCTGGTAGGCCTTCAGGTATGCTTCCTTCACCGTTGGAGCAAGGGCCACCCCACAGGCATTAGTGTGTTTGATGATGACGAAGACTGTCGCAGTTTCGAACTCCTGAACAAGATTAAGAGCGGCGTCAACATCCACCAAATTGTTATACGACAACTCTTTACCATTGCATTGTTCAAATAAATCATCAAGATCGCCGAAAAATATCCCCTGCTGATGCGGGTTCTCCCCGTAGCGGAGCGTCCTGCCGTGCCGAATACTTTTTTTGAAACTTGGAATATTAAAACCTTGATTGAAATAATTAAAAATAGCAGTGTCATAGTGAGAAGTGACATCAAATGCCATGGCTGCAAATTTCTTTCTGTCAGCGAGATCAGATGCTCCCTTTTTTGACTGAAGCAAGGCGAGTGTATCTGAGTACTGATCGCGGGAAGCGACAATCAACACATCTTTAAAATTCTTAGCAGCCCCCCGGATTAGTGATATACCACCTATATCAATTTTTTCGATGATATCTTCTTCCGTTCCTCCTTTCTCCACAGTCTCCTCGAATGGATAGAGATCCACAATAACCAAGTCAATGGCATCAATACCATATTCCTTTGCTTGGCCAACATCATTTGTATCAGCACGTCTATACAAAATTCCACCAAAGATCGCCGGGTGCAGTGTCTTCACACGACCGCCAAAAATTGATGGAAATCCTGTCAGCTTCTCAACCGGCGTTACCTGGTATCCCAGCTTCTCAATATAATCCTGCGTACCTCCAGTGGATACGAATTCAACACCAAGCTTTGCCAGCAGATGGATTATCGGCTCCAGGTTGTCTTTGTAAAAAACAGAAATTAAGGCGCGCGATATTTTAAGTTGGGACATGGGTAATAGTTGATTGGAATATAGGTACTGACATGTTTTGGTATAAACCAAGGCTCGATACGTTGAGCAATTGCTACGCTAACTTAACCCAGAAATGAAATCAGACTCCTCGTATTCTTCGAACTCTATAGTAAAATCATCGGCATCGAGGTATGCTGGGAATCGGTCTCGGAATGCATGTAGCGCATTAGTATTTAACTCAAGCGTCCGCATCGCTTCGACACCTTCGTTGCTGAAGATTGCCTCTCCCTTCGGGCTAATAACTGCTGAGTGACCATTGTACTCAATACCGTTGCCATCTTGGCCAACACGATTTACGCCAACAACGTAACTCAAATTTTCAATGGCTCTGGCCTTAAGCAAAGTATTCCATGCCTCAATTCGCGTTGTAGGCCAATTTGCTATATAAACGGCGACATCATAGAAAGGTCTTTTTAAAGACGGGTCCCAACGATTTCTGCTCCAAACCGGAAAACGCAAATCATAACAAATTAATGGGCAAATCCGCCAGCCCTTCCAGGTAGAAATCAAAAGACTTTCCCCGGCTGCGTAAGTCTTGTGCTCATTGGCCAACCGAAAAAGGTGGCGCTTGTCATAGGTCTTAAAATTTCCCCCGGGCTCCATCCACAATAAGCGATTATAATACCGGTCGTGAACAGTTACGATATAGCTTCCTAATATGAGCGCGCCGGTTTGGTCGGCCATTTGTTTCATCCATTTGAACGTACGCATATTCATATGTTCCGCCATTTTGGAGGCTGCCATGGTAAAGCCCGTGGTGAACATTTCCGGAAGCACAATCACATCAGTGGAACCGCTAATTTGCCAGATCTTTTCCTCAAACATGGATAAATTAGCTTCAGGGTCCTCCCAATGAAGTTCTGACTGAATTAAGGTGAATTTCAAGTCCTGCATAAAGCCATAGTGGTTTTGCCGCAAAGAAACGGAATGGATCGCAATTTCTCTAACTAAAAATAGAGTAATACACCGTGTGTGTATTAAAGGCTTCTGAGTATGGTACAGGCCTTTTCAAGGGTTTCTTCTTTTTTCGCAAAGCAAAAACGAAGTATCCTGTTGTCCGTTTTGTCCTGATAGAAAACAGAAATGGGAATTGAAGCCACTTTAAATTTTTTTGTTAACTCGATTGACATCTCCACCTCTGGTTTATTGGAAATATTCTTGTACGATAACAGTTGGAAATATGAGCCATGGCTGGCCATAGGCTCAAACGATGAGCCTTTAATCTGTTCCAGAAAGAAGTCTCTTTTCTGCTGGTAGAAGCTTCCAAGACTTAGATAGTGTGCCGGGTTCTGCAGGTATTCAGCCAATGCCAATTGCACTGGTGTATTCACGCTAAAGGCAACAAATTGATGCGCTCTGCGAACCTCACTTGTCAAATACGCCGGAGCTGCAACATAGCCAACCTTCCAGCCCGTGGCATGAAAAGTCTTGCCAAAGGAAAAGACTGCAAGACTTCGCTCAGCCAAAGCAGGATAGCGCAACACGCTTTGATGCCGCACGTCATCAAAGATCAGCCGCTCATAAACTTCATCACTGAGGACAAGCAGATTATTTTCCAGCACAATTTCTTGAAGTTGCTGGAGATCTTTTTCACGGAGAACTGCACCACTGGGATTATGCGGCGTATTGATAATGATCATCCTGGTACGAGCATTTATTTGCGCGATGACATCCTCCCAGGGAATTGAAAAGTCCGCTTTGTTGAGGTTGATGTGCCGCGGAATCCCACCGTTAAGACGTACTACCGGATTATACGAATCATAGGCAGGATCAAATATAATGACTTCATCCCCCGGAGAAATGAAAGCGGCAATGATGGAATAGGTTCCCTCTGTTGCCCCTGCTGTAATGGTGATTTCTGTCTCTGGATCCATCGTGCGTCCAAACGAATCTGCAATCACACTGGCAATGGCATTTCGTAATTCAGGTGTCCCCGGCATTGGGGCATATTGGTTATTTCCCGAGAGCATGTATTTATGGACCAGACTAATAATCTCTTCATCAATCATGAAATCCGGGAAGCCTTGAGAAAGATTAATAGCTCCATGTTCCAGTGCCATCCTCGACATAACCGTGAAAATAGAAGTGCCGACGTCCGGGAGCCTGGATTGAATCTTCATGTGTTATAAGTTAACCGTTATATGACGGCACAGGATTAAGCTATTTTTTTAAAGGTGCTGAAATCCGGTACTCTGTTTCCACCTTACCCTTGGAAATATCTGCAAGTTTACCTTTTAAAAGTCGTTTTCGTAAGGGTGGAAGATAGTCTATAAACATTTTGCCTTCAATGTGATCATACTCATGTTGAATAATCCTTGCCTTGAGGCCATCAAATTCCTCTTCCCATAAATTCCAACCCTCATCGAAGTAACGCATCTTCAATCTTTCCATGCGGGCGATTTTTTCCCGGATACTGGGAATACTAAGACATCCCTCCTCATACTCCCATGGGGTGCCCAATTCATCCATGATCACCGGATTGATGAATATTTTCTTGAAATCGGCAAGGCCCGGTTCATCATCAATGATTGTTCCATCGACCACAAACAACCGAATCGACTTGCCAATTTGCGGGGCAGCAAGTCCAATACCACTGGCATTGTGCATGGTTTCAAACATATCTTCAATCAACTGCGTCATGTCCGCGCCGTGATCGATATCCTTTGCCCTTTGACGAAGCACCGGATCACCGTACATTATGATAGGATAAATCATCCGGCAAAGTTAATCGTTATCCATAATTCCTGAATGCCCATTCTATCTAAATATTCAGTCCCTAAAATCAAAGTCTGATATCGCTTAGAAAAGATTGCAAGATGATAGTCGCACTTATCTTGTCCACATTCCCTTTTATCTGACGATCTTTTTTCTTCATTCCGCCCTCAATCATCGCGTGCATAGCGATGGTACTGGTAAATCGCTCGTCGGCAAGGTGAACAGTTTTTCCAGGGAACGTTCTTCTTAGCTTCTCGACAAAACCCCTAACTAGCGGGGCGATTTCTGAATCCTCATTCAAAAGTGTCTTCGGCATACCGACCACAAACTCATCCACCGCTTCTTTATTGAGGTAAGTTGTGAGGTATGCAAGAAGCTCTTGCGTGGGTATCGTTTCTAGCGGTGTAGCAATAATCCGCAGCGGGTCCGTAACCGCAATGCCTGTTCTTTTTTTTCCATAATCTATTGCCATGATCCTTCCCATTGTATCAGGTCTCAGTAGTACCGCTTACATTTATACGCTGCATAACCGTGCATAATAATAATTTTCAGTCCCTTAACTATTGCAGTAGAATCAAACCTGCTAGAATAAGGTGTGCTTCCAACCAGCGCAAGTCGTTATTTTCTAGACCTGCTGAACAAAGGTATGGCTTCGCCAACAAAATCGAATGTCAGAAATGGTTAGTTGACCGCAAGGTGATATCTTTTGCATACTAGGCAAACAAAAAAACCGGGCAGGAGATTCATTCCAATTGCATGCTTGCTAATTAAATCTTGATTTCTCAAAAAAAGCAAGTTTGACTTTTTTTTCCAGCTCAAGTGATTTGGGAAACAAAATCTCGTTCTCAATCCTGGCATGCGTTATTAAACTCTTTTCAAAACCCATAAGTTCGCTGAATAAAACTTTGACATGAAGAGGGGCCCCTGCGGTAAGTTCATAATCTCTGGTAATGTTGCGAATTCCCGCCATTTCATCGTCGTGCACTTTGTGTTCCATGGCAAACTCCTGAATGGAATGCTGTTCAAGCAAATAATAAAGCTTGGTTGGAATATAGTCCCGATTTGCTGCATGGTCAAGTGCATGAATATAGCTAAAGAGCGTGTCTTCTTCTTCGTAAATATGTTCAATAAAATCTTTCACAAAAAGCGGAAACACTGTTTTCAAATCGCGTTCCACTTCATGGTAATCCCCATCGTTGGCACTAAAGCTTTCTACAAGATTCGCGATATAGGGTAGTTTATGCTTTACAAACAAAAAATGAGAATGTTTGAGGTATTCTATAATAAGATCGACGGGATATGTTACCAAGGGAAGGTCAGTCTCCTTCAAGTAAGTTGGGGACTCCATTTCCCTGATGACATGCTCGATTTTCAAGCCCCGTTGTTTGCAGACTTGTCCTAGCGTCAAGGTAGAATATTCATAAAACTGTATCCCAAAATAGAAAAGCACATAGCCACGGACATAATTCCGGTGCACCAACTCCGAAATACGCGTATCTTTCAGGGCTACCTTATCCATGTTGGGCGTAAATATAGATGAAAATTAACGCATAGTCAGGCACACCTGGAAGGAGAAAGAATGGCCGTTTGTCCAGGCCGCACCACGATTTCTAGCGCCCGCTGGGGGGAAAACTTTTGTTCCCAAGGGAATGAAACTATGTTAGTGGTGCTTCGTGTTATTGAATTTGTCTGTTAACCTTTATTTTCGCACTTCGTTTTAGATTTATTAATGTTGCGTACATGACCGAATATAAGAATACGAAATATCAAATAAGGCTCCCCATTGTTCTTTGCCTAGGCCTCGCGGCAGGAGTATTTATCGGCGCAAGTCTAACAAGCAGGAAAGGGTCAGGAGAAGTGGGAAAGGACGTTCAAAAATTTCGTGACGTCCTAACACATATACAAAACGAGTATGTAGACACCGTTAACTCAGGCGTATTGCTGGATGATGCTATTAATCATATGTTGAATACACTTGACCCGCATTCCGCCTATATCCCGGCCGCAGATCGGCTTGCTGCCAACGAAGACCTGCGTGGCAATTTTGATGGGATTGGAGTCGAATTCAATATTTTTCGCGATACCATTGTTGTTGTATCCGCATTAAGCGGAGGCCCCTCAGAGGCACTGGGTATTCAATCTGGCGATAAGATTATTAAAGTGGATGATAAGATTTTGGCTGGGATTGGCGTTACCTCGGCCGACGTTATGAAAGCACTAAAAGGGCCAAAGGGTACTGAAGTAAATGTTACAATCCTTCGCCGGAAGGAAAAAATAGACTACAAAATTATCAGAAATAAAATACCGCAGTATTCTGTTGATGTGGGTTACATGGTCGATTCCGAAATTGGCTATATCAAAGTGAATCGTTTTGCAGCGACAACCTTCGATGAATTCCACGAATCGCTCAAGAGCCTGAAAGAAAAAGGCATGAAGAAACTTGTTCTTGACTTACAGGGAAATCCCGGGGGTTATATGAATATGGCTATTGATATGGCCGATGACTTTCTCTCAACTGGGAAAAAGATTGTTTTCACCAATGGCAAGGAGAAAAAATACAATTCCGATGCCATGTCCACTGCTCGCGGTGAATTTGAACAAGGGGACCTAATTGTGTTGATGAATGAGGGCAGCGCCTCAGCATCAGAAATCTTAGCCGGATCCCTGCAAGATAATGACCGGGCACTTATTGTTGGCAGACGAAGTTTTGGAAAAGGTCTGGTGCAATCGCCCTTTGATCTCAGTGACGGTTCCGAACTTCGCCTCACAATCTCTCGGTACTACACACCTACCGGCAGATCTATTCAAAAGCCGTACGAAGATGGGGATGAATATTCACGTGATATCATAAGTCGTTATAACCATGGAGAGTTCTTTCATGCGGACAGTATCCATTTCAATGATACGCTGAAGTATACCACGCCAAATGGACGAACTGTGTATGGCGGGGGAGGAATAATGCCAGACTATTTTGTGCCCCTGGACACGACGCTGAACAGTCATTATTTGAACGAACTTTATACCTCAACTTCTATTCAGGAATATACTTTTGGCTATGCAGAAGCCAACAAAGAGCAACTTGTGAAAAAAGGATTTGATCATTACCTAAAGCACTTCTCAGTAACAGACCAAATGCTGGCAAATCTGGTGAAGGTCGGCGAACGAAACAAAATAAAACCTGACCAGATAGAACTTAGAAATAAAAAGAGACTATTCCAGGTTCATGTTAAAGCGCAAATCGCACGTAAGCTTTGGGGTAATGAAGGATTCTTCCCGGTAATCAATGATACGAATGAGATCTTCCTGCAGGCGTTAAAGCTTTTCGATCGCATACCTGCAGAACTGGATCACACCAAAATGTAAATTCTTTTCAGTGGGGCAATAATATCATTTCACCACGCCAGGATTTCTCCTGGATGAACTGATTCTGGTAGCGGTTGATTCTCTATCAAAGCTGATCAAGAATGCTTAGATTTGATATGCAAAAGTAAACGCCATGTATTATCATAAACTTGGTACCATCCCACCAAAACGTCATACGCAATTCCGCCAGCCAAATGGAAGTTTATACGCGGAAGAATTGGTAACCTCGGAGGGCTTTTCCGGGATCTACTCAACCCTTTACCATATCTATCCACCTACCCGTATTAAACAGGTTAAAGATGCGGTGAAGTATGGCCCCTCCATAAAAGAAAAATATGATCTTCATCATACCCACCTCAATACTTCAAAAGTATCTGCTACCGGTACGGATTACTTGGGCGCGCGTAAAGTTTTGCTCATGAACAATGATTGTTCAATTTCAATCTGTTCACCGATTCAGCGCAAGATGGAATATTTCTATAAGAATGCTGAGGGGGATGAGGTGTTGTTTGTCCACGAAGGAAAAGGAATATTGATTTCCCCGTTTGGAAAACTGGAAATAAAACAGGGGGACTATATCGTAATACCACGCACAGTAATTTACAAACTTGAATTTGCAGAGGGTCCATTACGATTGTTAATCATTGAATCCAATTCTCCCGTCGAGACAGTAAAAAGATATAGGAGCCAGCTTGGTCAACTGTTGGAACATTCCCCCTACTGCGAGCGCGATATACGTCCGCCAAGCGAATTAATAACGGAAAGTAAACGAGGTGAATTTCTAATGCAGATTAAGAAACAGGGTTATCTTCATCAATACGTCTATGACTACAGCCCTTTGGATCTGGTGGGGTGGGATGGATTTCTGTGGCCCTATGCTTTTTCCATTCATGACTTTGAACCCATCACAGGAAGAATCCATCAGCCTCCTCCAGTACATCAAACTTTCCAGGGTCACAATTTTGTAATCTGTTCTTTTGTCCCGAGGCTATTTGATTACCACCCGATGGCGATTCCGGCACCCTATAATCACAGTAATATTGATAGTGATGAGGTCCTCTATTATGCTGAGGGAAATTTCATGAGCAGGAAGGGTATTGCGCGAGGTTCTTTTACATTACATCCTGGTGGCTTGCCACATGGCCCACATCCTGGAACTGTAGAGAAAAGTATAGGCGCAAAGGAGACACATGAGTTGGCTGTGATGATTGACACCTTCAAACCGCTGCACCTGACAACAGATGCTTTGGAATTCATGGACAATAATTATCCTATGAGCTGGACGGATGACGCTGGCGCTTTCAATGAAGTGAACGCTCCCTAAGCGTGTATTCCGTTTCCTGATTGCCAATAGATGCTCCGCGCAAAAGCTTCAAGGACTTCAAGTTGCAAAAATGCCGCAAGGCAAAGAAGTCAATTTAGCGCGCGAAATAAGAATGGCTTAGATACCGTTACTCGTGTGCGCCCCAGGAATCATTCTCAATCCAGTTTTCGATAACCCTGGGATACGATGTGTGTTCGAGCTGATGCACCTTGTTTGCAATTTCCTCAGGTGAATCAGATTGATCAACTTCGCATTTCGCTTGAAAAAGCACTCGGCCTTCGTCGTACTTTTCATTAACAAGGTGGATCGTGATTCCTGTTTCTCGGTCGCCTGATTGCTTTACCGCCTCGTGCACCTTGCTCCCATACATTCCCCTTCCTCCATATTTGGGCAATAAGGCTGGATGAATATTTACAATTCTATTGGGGAAAGCATCAATAAGATATTCAGGAACAAGCCATAGGAAACCGGCAAGTACAATGTGTGTTACCTGCTTATCGGCAAGCCAGTCCAGTACAACTTTCGGTTCCTTAAATTCATTTCTGTCGACGACCCTTGCAGGTATCGCCCATTGTTGGGCCCGTGCCAAGACCTGCGCTTCCGGCTTGTTACAGAGTAGACATACAACTTCAATGGAATGATGATTCCGGAAATAATTAAATATCTCCTCAGCATTACTTCCTGTTCCGGAAGCGAAAATGGCTATTCGTGATTTCTTATGCATGTCTAAAACTAGTTGCTGTTCATGTGCTCAAAATCTTGTGAGGATTCAAAGTAAGGAACAGCTTAAACAAAGGCCATACTTACGATGCCGAGCAGCATGATAACTTTACAAAGCGTACTTAACCTGGAAAAATCCTTTTTCATATCAGCACGGGCAAGTCGATTAAGAAACCATAATAAGGGTATGAACAAAAAGAGCAAGGAGTACCGAAAGGGTAATACTTCCATCAGCTGATCCAATACCACAACGACAACGGAGAATGCCGCTATTAGCAAATAGATTATCAACTTAGTCTTTCTTATCCCCAATACAATGGGAAGCGTTTTGCATCCAAACGTATTGTCTCCCCTCAGGTCTTCCATATCTTTAATGATTTCGCGCACCAAGGTCATAAAAAAGGCAAATATGGCATAAATAATTACCAGGGAACTGTGTGTTCTGTAGAGTGCATCGACAACATAAATCGCGGAGCCCGTAAGGAATGCAACAGTAAGGTTGCCGATAAACGGCAATCTTTTGAGAAAGTTGGAATAAAGCCAAAGTAGGAAAACTGAAAGGAGATTGATAGTTGCAATGGCCCAGGAAAGATAGAACCCAATCAAAATGCCAAGTGCGGACAACAGCACATGGAAAAGGATAGCGTATCGGCGCGTAATATCTTTGCCAATAACTACCCTGTCAGGCTTATTGATATAATCTATCTTCACATCATAATAATCATTGATAATATATCCGGCTGCGACGATAGCCACTGTAGCGATTGACAACAGCAACAGCCTGAAATCATAGATTGACTGTTTGCCGATCAAAAAGGCGGCTGTGAAATATTGGGCAAATCCAATAATGACCAGGTTTCCAAAGCGCGTTAGCTTTAGCAATGATTCAACAAAATTACTTGAAATTGAAGGGAGCCGGACCATTTAGGCAGTAAAATTAAGGAACAGGAACTAGCAATTGTTGTCTTTTGTGTTGAAGATTTCGGAAAAAAATAGTCTATACGGAATTCACCGTACAGACTATCCAAAACCAACCCTATCGTTCAAATTCGTCACATGGTAGCAAGGGGGGGTGTCCTGCCAAAAGTCCATAGTGCCTAAAACAGTTTTAAGACAGATCTGAGCATCGAAGGTTTAACGATGTCTTGATCTTTTTTTGACGATGAATGAAGTGATGATAAGCGAAATGGCACCTCCGGCAATCAGAATTGCCGTTTGCCACCCATGAAAAATAAACGTGAAGGCGACAGCGTCTGATTGCGGAATGCCATACAGAAAAACAAGGCCCTGCGGTACAAGCACATGATATGAGCCTGCACCACCCGGGAGGGGAGCTGCCATAGCAATTGATCCGATCGCAAAGAGGCTGATCACTGCCCGAAAACCCAATTCACTCGTTGCCGGAAACGCCTTCATCACAGCATAACTCATAAAGAAATAAAGTATCCAGATGAACAACGAGTAAAAAATAAATAAGCTTTTGTTCCGGAGTTTAAAAATTGAAAGCAATCCTCCTTTAAATCCGGTCCAGGCGTTCACCAAAAAAGCGTTTATTTTTCTATTTTTCTTGATAACCCAGTACAATACTGCCAAGATGAGAAAGCCCGAAATACCAATGTAAATCAACATTCTAATCCTTGAATTACCCGCACTTGCGTCGATGGCCAATGTATCGATGAAGGTAACAAGCTTTTGAGATTCCAATAAAAAGGAGAACGCAATGAGAATTAGCAAAAAGAAAACGTCAACAATTCTTTCAACGACTACTGTACCGAAAGTAATTTCTACAGGAATTTTATCAAGTTTGTATAGATTATAGCAACGCGAAACTTCACCGCCACGAGGTATGACTAAGTTAACAAGATACCCAACCATTAAAGAAAGAAAGCTGTATTTTAACTTGGTTTTTTGTCCCGCGGGTACTAAAAGCATTCGCCACCGTTCCGCACGAGCCAGATGGCTTAGCGCATATATTAGGGCCATTAGCATCAACCACCCCTTGTTGGCTGCATGCCAGGTTTGGATAAGGTATTCCAGCTTATTTTCTCCATCTGCTGCCTGTAGCCCGCGGAGAGAAAACCAAACTAGCCCGCCGGTTGCTACTATGATGAGGGCATACTGAAAGAATGACTTGGTGTGTGAAGACACGATTACGGTTCAATTAGCATTGGAACTCAAGGTAGTTTATTATCCGGTGTGGGGAAAATAATAGCCGGCTTGAACGTCTTGGCCTTTTCAATCTCTATCGATCCGTAAGAAATAATGATGATGATATCCCCAACTTGTGCCTTGCGTGCAGCAGGCCCGTTCAAGCAGATCATACCGGTACCGCGTTCCCCTTTGATCACATACGTTTCAAGACGTTCGCCATTATTGATATTTACGACAGACACCTTTTCTCCTTCAACGAGATTTGCTGCATCCATCAGATCTTCATCAATACTTATGCTTCCAGCATAATGCAACTCGGCCTGCGTAACTTTGGCGCGATGAATTTTGGATTTTAGTACTTCTATTCTCAAGCTAATAAGGGTTATAACCTGTGCTTCAAAAACCTACTACACTGCTAATCGAAATGCTGCATTTTATTTTATCGACCTGCCAACAGCAAACATTAATCCAAAAACATATTGTCAATCAATCTAACTTCGCCTACATAACCAGCAATACACATAATGGGAGTAACGCTGTTATCAACGTTTTTCAGTATGTGTAAGTTCTTGCTATTCGCTAACTCAAAGTATTGAAGATTTATATCTGGTTTATCATTCACCATTTCACGCACTGCCATTTTTACATCCTGTAGCGCTTGTCCCGCTTTCAACGCCATTCTGGCCATAGTCAAAGCCTGAAAAAATACGGCTGCGTGATTACGCTGGGTTTCGCTAAGCCGCAGATTTCTGGACGACATTGCGAGTCCATTGGATTCCCTTACTATGGGCACGCTGTGAAGCCGCAAATTGAACTTCAGTTCTTCCGCCAGCTGGCAAATTATCGTAAACTGCTGCCAGTCCTTTTGTCCGAAATAAGCATCATCAGGTTGAATAATGTTGAACAACTTGGAGACAATCAATGCGACACCGTTGAAATGGCCTGGGCGGTATTTACCTTCCATCACTTTCCCTAGGTGCCTAAAATCAATTTGAATAATGGGTGTTCCAGTGTACATCTCTGCATCATCAGGGCAAAAAATCAAGTCGCACCCAGCCTTTTCG
>Ga0224505_10000123_pt1 | contig 59525 bp, 116 predicted proteins | sample SF_Jan12_sed_USG_FD_169102 | JGI IMG/M metagenome (GOLD analysis project Ga0224505, IMG submission 169102) | Sediment microbial communities from San Francisco Bay, California, United States - SF_Jan12_sed_USGS_4_1 | ecosystem: Environmental > Aquatic > Marine > Sediment | place: USA...
AATCAGTGTTACAGATTCGTGGGGCATCGCTGGAGTCTATATTAATAAAGTTCGTGAGGACTCTATTAAATACGGTGTGGATATGTCCAAACTTACCGAAGTCAATCGGTCAGTAATGGCACCACTTTTGAGTGCTGGGATAAAATTACCAGAGATTCAAAAGTTCGCAACGGCTGGTGCGGTAGCTGTTAGCGCATTAGGGCTTGGCGCTCAACAGTTTGTTCAGGAGGTGAGGGACCTCGCGACGGCTGGAATAACAGCCGCTAACTCAACACTGGCGACATCTTTGGGTGTTACCAACACAATGGTTAAGGAGTGGAAGAAGAACGGAACATTCATCGAAGAGATGCTGAAACGCCTTGACGGGTTTAATAAGACTTCCGAAGAGATGTTGCGTAAAACTTTAACAGGTTCTTGGGAAGTGCTGAAGGCTAAATTAGGTGCAGCATTACAAGACCCCGAAGCGTTTAAAGGTATCATACGCTCAATTAACGCTGTATCTGATGCCATATCATCACCAGCATTTAAAACTGGTGTAGAGTTTTATTGGGGAGCGATTAAAGGTATTGCTAGTTCGATGATGAACTTCATTGATGTCGTAAAAACTCTAATGCCAGCATTAACTGCTTTGGCTGCTGTATGGACTGCGATGCGTGTTATAGAGGTAGTTAAAACAGCTATGCTTGCCACTACTATCCTGTACGGAAGAGCTGTGACAGTTGTGAATGCTCTTACGGCAAGTACAATAACCTTAGCGGAAGCTGAGATAGTACAAGCTGCTGCGGCTAGAACTAGTGCGGCGGCTATAACTGGAGTTGCTGCATCTGCCGTAGCAGCAAGTAATTCCATGACTAGGGCTGCTGCTGTAGGAGCTTTAGCACGCGGATTAGGATGGGTGGGATTATTTTTATGGGGTATCTACGAAGTAGCTGACCATTTCGGACTTGTTGATAAATATTTCACATCTATTGAAGATCGCGCAAAGAAAGCACAAGACGCTATCAAAATAATGGGTGACGAGAGTTTAAAAGACAAATTAGCTGCTGCTGGGAGAGAAGTCACAAGGGCTGAGTCAGCTAAAGCGATGTGGGCTAAAAACCCATATTCAACCGCCGCTGATATGGTTAAAGCAGATAAAGTTATAGCTGATGCTAAAACAATATATGATATTTATTGGAATGAATGGGACAAACGCGCAAACGAAGAGCAAAAATTTCGTGACATGCTTCCTAAAGTTGAGGGGAAGTTAGGGCTAGGTGATGATGCCGGGAAAGGTGCTTCAGACGCAGCTTTTCAATCCCGCATGGAGCAAGTAAAATTAGAAATGCAGGCGAAAGTCTCAGCTTCTGATAAAGAACTTTCAAACGTTGAAAGAGTTGAACTTGCTTGGCAAAAACTTTACGCTGAGAAATATAAACACCTAACCTATTCGGAAAAACTTAAAGAGTTCAATGAATACACTTTAGGTAGAGAAGCTGCTAGATTAGCCGACATCAAAGAAGCCCACGAAAAAATCATGGACACTTTGAAAAAAGAAGCCGAGCATTATGAAAAACTTGGGCGCAAAGAACCCTCTCAAATCGAAGCCATCCAAGCCGATATTAAAGTTCGTGAAGAACGTTTGAAATCTTTGCGTGAAGAGATCAGTCTTCGTGAAAAATTGGAGACGGCACCTACTGCCGCCGAGAAGTTTCAAACATTAGGTCGTATTGAAGAAGGTAGGATGGCTACAGATGCTTTAGCTGGCTGGCTTCCCGGAGAACAAGGTAAAAAAATAACAGCTCCCGGATCAGTTCGCGGTCGTAGTGATTTTGGTGTATTTTCTGCTACTGGGGGTTCAGGTATTACTGAAGCTACTCAGACATATGAAGAATTGAGAATGAAGTCAGAAAAGAAAATAAGTTTCTTCACGACTCAGCAGTTAATTGAACAAGCAGCGGCGGTAGATAAAAGTATAACTGATGGAAGAACAGCGTCGGTTAGAGTGATAGGTCTGGAAACCCTAAAAATACAAGAAGAAACAGCTAAGATCGGGCTTGATAGAGAAGAACAAAACCTGTTGGATATAGAGAAAGCCAGAAAAAATATCGAGAAATCTGTAGGTGATGATAGATTAGCTTATCAAGAACAATTATTGGCTCTTCAAAAAAAGAACGAAGCCGAACTAGCCTTTGAACGTCGTAAAGAATTCGTGGCGATGTTTGACGGCCTATTGGCACCGGGCACTAATATTATGAATCAACTCGCAGCCAACTTTGGTAAAGCTGTTAATCAGCATATCCAGAGTGCTACCAGCAACATAGCGATGAAGGTTTCATCTGGTAAAACATCTGAAATATCTAAAAGCGATTGGGTGATGACTGTAGTTGGTATCGTAGGTTCTCTGGTTTCATCAGGGGGAGCATCTGCCGCTCAAATAGCTAAAGTTACTGCCGCAGAGGTTCAAAAAACTACTGGAACAGGAACTATTCTAGGTGATATGTTGGCTCAAAGTAAATCGCTTAACAACTCCATGAATTTGCTGAACAGTACGGCATTTGCAACAAACAAATATACTATTCAGATGGTTGACAGTTTGAAGAATGTCGAGAACTCAATGAAGTCGTTTATCAACGTTCTAGGAAAGTCTTTGGGTGGAGATATAGCGGCTTCGATGGGGATAGCCAGAAGTTCTGAAGAATCTTCAAGATTTGCCAGATACAATATACGGGTGGGTGATATTAGCCATAGCCAAGCCGGTGAGAATGTATTAGGGAGCGCATTTAGAACAAGACTAAATAATCTTGTTTGGGGTACTGTTACCGACACTGTTACCGATACAGGCTTGATGATACGTGGAACACTTCAACAAATTGCTCAAGGCTTAGGCGTAACTCAGTATGCTGCCGGAACCAGTAAAAGTTCAGGCGTACTTGGTATCCTTGGCGGTAAAACATCAACTTGGGAACGTGAGGTAGCGGCACCTGAAAAACTAGCTATGGCTTTAGCTGATGTCTACACTAACATGAAAGATGTGTTTAAGACAGCCAGCGAATCATTAGGTACAAGCGTAACCGATGTTGACCGTGTGTTCTCAACATTCCAAACACGAATTGGTAAACTTAGTCTTGAAGGATTAAACGCCGAACAAAAATTAGAGGCTTTGAATACAGCCGTTAGTAAAGATGCGGATTTGATTGCCACTGAATTGTTCCCTGAGATGTTAAAGTTTCAAGCTGCTGGTGAAGGTATACTGGAAACTTTATCGCGTGTAGTAGTTGAAATATCCATCATGGATGACTACTTTTCACGGATAGGTGTTACGTCTAAGACAACCGCCGAAAATGCCGATGCCTTGGTGACGGCTTTGGGTGGAGTTGATTCGGCTTCTCGCAAACTGCAAGATTATTACGCAAACTTTTTCACCGATGCCGAACGCAGCGCGCATGACATAAAAATACTTGGTGAGCATTTTAAAGAACTCCGGCTGACAATGCCAGCAACCAATGAAGAATTTAGAAAGCTGGTTGAATCGCAAGATTTGACAACAGCTTCAGGTATTGAAACCTATGCAGCGTTGATTGACATCAGCGATGCGTTTAATATGGTTACAAAGGCTTCAGAAGCTGCTACAAACGCTGCCAGAGAACAGTTTAGCCTTGTCATGACAGCGATAGATAGCCTGAGAAAGTTCGGGGTCTCTGTACGAGATTTGATGGACTCTCTGCGGCGCGGCGATCAAGCACCAACTGCTATGGCTGCATCAACTCTCAGGAATGAGTTCAGAGCCATTAACGCCCTCGCTGCTGGCGGCGACATCGCAGCTCAGGGTAAGCTGGCTGGAGCCGCTACCGACTTCCTGACGGCTTCTAAAGCTCAGGCTAATAGTGCTCTTGAATACGCAAGAGATTTCGCCTTCGTTCAGGCTTCGCTTAACACGACTGCCACAACTACTGAAGACATCGTTAGTGCCTCCGATAAGTCTTTACAAGCAGCCGTAGAAGCTAATACATTCTTGGCCGACATTGCCGACAACACAAAGAATACAAAAAATAATATTACTGCTTTAGCTGTGGCGTTAGGTGAATTACCAAAATCAATTGTTGACGCTGGTGGCACTGTTCCGCAGGGGATGGTGGATGGTCTTAAAGATTTTAATACTGCTGTTACATCTGCTTATGGTCAGTTAAGTTCTCTGATGCAGCAGGGGTATATGCAGCTTCTTCAAGTTGTATCTATGAAAACAGGTGGTATGACATCTGAAATGGCTTCAATGACCCCGCCGCAGATAGCCTTGCCACCAGTTACCGTTGCGCCAACTCCGGCTGAAATAGTTGCTCCCGTTGAAGCAGTGCAAATTGCGGCGATACCTGTAGTAGATGTTTATACTGCTTCGCAAGAAAGAATAGCAGCTAAAGAAGCTGCTTTGGCGGCTTTTCGTGCGGCTGAAGCCGAATTGAGCTTTTATACGGAAATGGAAGCACTATCTGGTACGGGATACCATAATCCGTATATAGATAATGTTCGAGATAAGTATACAACCGCAAAAAACTACTACGACTCCTTACCAGAATTCGCAATAGGTTCTAACTATATCGAACGCGATATGATTGCACAGGTACACGCTGGTGAAGAAATAACTCCAAAACCTTACGTTGATATGCAGCGATCTGAACGCAGTGAAACCAATAGACTGCTTGCTGAATTCAGGGATTCTTTTATTCAGGAACTCAGAGCAATAGGACTGCCGATTATTCAGAACACTCGTGACACTGCGAAGATATTGACTAGATTCGATGGTGATGGATTGCCCGAGACAAGAGTAGTTACAGCATAACGGAGAACGCATGAAAATAATAAGACCATTTATAATAACCGATGCTTCTTTGGTGGCGTGTAACGTCCCCGAAAACGATTACGCCCGTTGGGATGCTGCGACTACTTATGCAGATGGTGATAAAGTATTAGTCTGCAACCCGGCATCAAATGTAACGATAACTATAGCTACTCCGGGGGTTGTTACATGGACGGCGCATGGTCTGGTAGCTAACACTGTTGTAATATTTAAAACAACTTCAGCGTTACCGACAGGTATTACTGCAAACATTGCTTACTATGTTCGTAATCCAGCAGCAAATACTTTTGAGATAAGTCTAACATCTGGCGGAGCATCAATCAACACCACTGGAACACAATCCGGCACTCACTCATGTCAGGCTATGATTTCTCCGGTATCATCAACTGTTACGATGACTACTGCGAACCCTACTGTAATTACATGGGCGGCTCATGGGTTCCTAGACGATCAAAAAGTAATATTTTATTCTACCGGAACGCTCCCGACAGGAATAACAACTAACATACCATACTATATAACTCGTGCCGCAGTGAACACGTTTCAAATATCCTCATCTGCTGGAGGTGCAAGTATTGCGGTAACTGGTGCTGGTTCTGGAACACATTTTGCAATTGCTCAATACCATAAAGTTTATGAATCTCTTACCGCTGCGAATCTAGGAAACGTTCCTCATAAAGTTGACACATCTTGGCTTGATACTGGTGCCAACAACCGCTGGAATATGTTTGACACGTCGATCACATCGCAGACATCTAACCCTGATTCAATCGTGTGTTGGATTAGAACTACTGGTCGTGTAGATGCTGCCGCACTGTTAAATGTCCGTGCTAATAATGTGGTGATAACAGGTTATGATTCTTTAGGAGCTATTGTGTATGGTCCATCAACTTATTCGCTAGTTGATACTACCGCTGTTGGTGACTGGTGGACTTATTACTTTGAACCAATTACATATACAACCGATTGGGTCGATATTGATTTTCCACCCTATGCAAATTTGTTACTTAAAATAGAACTTAACAATACAGGGCAATCAGTATTATGTGGAGGCGAAGTTTTAGGACTGTCAAAATTGTTAGGTACAGTTCAGTACGGCGCAAATCTTGGTATCTTAGACTATTCTATAAAGCAGCGAGATACCTTCGGAAATTATAATGTACTTGAAAGAGCATTTAGCAAGAGAGGTAGATATAATTTATGGATTGACACATCATTGGTTGATTCAGTAGTTAATTCTCTGACTCAATATAGAGCTATTCCATGCGTTTATGTTGGTGTTGAGTCTTACCAGTCCAGTATTATTTATGGGTTTTATAAAGACTTTAACGTAGATATTAGTTATCCAACAATGTCAATATGTTCAATTGATGTAGAAGGCTTGACTTAACCATTAAAACCTGATATACACCAGACAAATTTAGGAGTCTTTTATGACGATTACAGCTTTACCAACAGCACCAGCGAGAACAATGAGTAGCGATCAATTCGTAGCTGCCGCCGACGCTTGGGTAGCATCACTGCAAAACCTTGTTAACGAGATAAACGCTTTAGGTATAACCACTCTTACAGGGTCTATTCAGAGTACACCTATTGGTAATATTACACCGTCTACTGGTGCATTTACTACGTTGAGTTCGACTGGTAATACAACTGTAGGTTCTGCTGGAAACTATTCTATTGCTGCAAATGGAACTACCCCAAAGTATTTAGCATTACTTGCTGAGAACGCATCATATGCAGGATCATTAATTATCCAAGCTGGCGGCGGCAGTCTAGGCTTTGGTGGAAGTTTTACAGCATTTGGGCATTCTCACGCATCCAAACCCGGTTGGGTGGTAGCTGGAATATCTGCGACATCTGGAGGCAAATTCTCGGTGCAACCGCAGGCATTAGGGCTTGGCACTGATGTATTTACCGTAGATACTGTCGGCGCAACGATGGTGGGAGATTCATTAACTGTTACAACCACCAGTAAGACTGGTGGTTATTTGGTAGCTACTTTACCGGCTGGGACTACTGGTATGGAATGTTATGTAACCGATGCCTTAGCCCCAGCATGGAATACTGCGTTGGTAGGTGGTGGTGCTGTTGTGGTTGGTGCTAGAAAAAATGCTACTGTATGGGTTGCTTTTTAATTTAAGGAGATTGGGATGGCATTAGTAATGTATGAACGGTTGGAGCGATACAATGAGCAAACTGGTGTGTTAAAGGGAGCGCATGTCAAATTATTTGATACCGTTACCGGCAAAGAAGGTGAAGCAATGTCTTATACTTCCGCCGCAGCATTAGGTTTTGCTCAAAGCGATATTCTGACACAAGTTGAGACTGGCGCAATTGCTGCTTTAGACGCTAAGATAGCCGAACACTCAGTAATAATTGCTATTAAAGATGAGCAACTAGCTATTAAAGACGCACAGATAGCAGCTCTTAAATCTCAGATTGCTGGGTAATTTATTTTGGAAATTCTACAAAAACGTTATCTCTTCGGAGAAGATTTTACACTAAGTAAACTGTACATCAACGGTGAATGGTTTAAAGGTTGCCCATACATTCTTGAAGATACTGTGCGAGAAATTAAAGGTTTATCCGTAGAAAAGTGGAAAGTTAAATGTGAAACAGCAATACCTGTAGGACGCTACGAAGTTAAAAAAACTTGGAGTGGTAGATGGTCTAAATTGATGTGGGAAATAACCGGGATCAATGGGTTTGTGGGAGTAAGACCTCACGCTGGAAATACGTCTTATGATACCGAAGGTTGCCCGTTAACTGGTAAAGAACGTGATGAAAAGCATGGGGAAGTTTCTGGTAGTCGTATAGCTCGTGACGCACTTTATGCTAAAATGGAACAAGCCGAATCATTTGGCGAAAAAATTTATTGGGCTGTGGAAGGATTACCAAAATGAAAGAATGGTTAAAAGACAAACTTGGGCTAATCAAAGCTGATCTTAAAAAAGCTTGGCTATCAATGACTATTTGGTTTGGTATTATTTGCGAGGGAGTTATAGAGTACCTGCCAGAAATTACCAAAGCTGTTTCAGAATCAGAAGAATATATGCTTCCAGAGACTTACAAACGGATCATGCAGGGTATCGTACTGATAAATATTATTTTACGATTTAGAACTACAAAAGCACTCCGTCACAAATAATGGAAACAGTCTTAATCACACTCCTGATTTACGCATCAGGAATCTATACTGGTGTCAGTTACGAACACACTAAACAATTAGAAACAGAAAAGATTGTTGCCGATGTTCGTCAAGCAAGTCAAGAATCTGCTGCCGCCGAGATAGCCAAGATTGAGATTAAACAGTCTACAATTCTTCAACCTGTTATAGAGACCATTCGTAGCGAAGTGAAATATACAGATTGTCGTCACGACGTTGCAACTGTTAAACGAATTAACGAGGCTTTGACTGGGAAATGAATACTAAACTTATCGTAGGTTGCGTAGCATTAGTAGTCCTCGCTGGCTTGCTGTATGGTGCCTACAGTCTCGGAAAGCGTCAGGTGGTGGTAACGTATCAAACAAACCCTCTGGTGGCTGCTAACTGCCCTGAACCGACACCGTTGGTTGGTGATGACTTCGGTTCAACAACTCTAAAGCTAATTAGTGTTGGCGGACAGTATGTAAAATGCCGCACTGCCTGTCTGTCTAAATAAAACTCAAAAAGAAGCCCTGATGTTTAGTCAGGGCTTTAAAGACCTCCATTGCGGAGGTCAGAGGAAACTTGGAGCGGACTGTCGGCATCGAACCGACGACATTCTGATTGGAAATCAGATGCTCTGCCAACTGAGCTAAATCCGCGAAGCCTCTGTGGTCAGATTGATTACTGACATATTCAGCTTATAAGCTGCGCACTTTACTGCCACACAGAGTTTTGTTGGCGATGCTGACTGACTCTAGAAATCAATCACGTTCGGGTTTCCAAGGTTACGCGCACCATCCGGTACACTCCCGACCTCGATGTGTGGTTTTTTATACCATCATCCGTTTCGACAACGCTTGCATCACCAACAAACATATTATACTAAAAAGGCTTACCCGATGCAAGCACTTTCTCATCTTTTTCGCCATCTTTCATCTTCACCACTTGTAACTGCACGTCGCCACTCATTTCACGGTGATTTAAATCAACCATCCAACAAGGTAATTGGCCGCTTTTAACTGTTTGTGATCCAATAGACAACACTTTATTTATGTTTTCGTTGATTATAACTTTCTTCTTCATCAGTTCGGCACGCATACCGTTATAGTCGCCGCCGCCTTCAGTTACCCATTTCCTGATGGCCGATCTCGATATGTAACCAATATTCTTGTCAATCTCTACACGGCACACCAACCCATTAGTAGGTTCTTGTTTAGCCCACATTGCGTTATCTTTACCGTTAGCGCCTGTACCACCACCCATGACAATCGTAGACCTGATCTGACTATTCATGAAGTCAACCAACAATGACAAGGCTGACCGGCGATTCTCGGATACAGAGCCACGTGCAGTGATACCTTGCTCCAATGCGAACGCATACATGTTCTCAACATTGAAAGTATTGAGTCCTAATTTGGCCGACAATTCGGCACCAGCTAATGTTGAGCCAATAATAGCTGCCCAATAGCGTTCTTTATTAGGTACATTGGCTTCAACGTCGTAGCGGTCGCGCCAGTATTTTACGCGGTCTTTTGCGTAATCTTGATTCTGCATCAACCAAGCTACAAAAATCTCTCCAGCATGTCCGTAGTTATCCCGTAGGGGTTCAAAAATATTCTGAGCTTCTGACTTACTGAGTTTATGATTGCTACTGCGCACATGATATTCAAACACGCGCATGGCTTCAGCACTAGCATCTGATTTGAGCATACCGAGACGCTCATATAGGCTATGGTTAACTGATGTAGCAGCTATTGAACACCAACGAAGTTCTGAACCGCTCATAGCTCCTGTTTGCGTCAACCTACGCTTATCACGACCTTGTGAAATAGCATAACAGAAGTCAGACAGTTCTTCCGGCTCAATATTACTGGCTTCATCATAGGTGGGGCAGATGCTGTTCATGGCCGCGATTTGTTTCATACGAGCATTGACCGTATCATCTTGCTGCAACATCAAATCTTCTGGATGTCCAAACACGCTATTAATAGTTTGCAATACCGTTGACTTACCAGAGCCTGTGTCACCGAGCAACGATACAATAGCTCCATGAAATCCTGTAAATCTGAACAGTAAACTTCCATATGCTATAGAATGCCCGAAAGCGTAGGGTTCGTACCCAGATTGGGTATAGGTGTTTATGATCTTAAGCCATTCTTCAAGAGTTCCCTTTTTACGGAAGCCTCTGGTAAACGATACAATATCTGATGACATTTCAGAGTCTACCACCGTACCGTCTTTCTTTATACACTTATCTTGTAGTACAAAAAACTCACCGTCTTCAGTCCAACCAAGTTGTGCATGACTTTTTGAAGCCGCCGCTTTGTTAATAATATGTTGCAAAAATGCGCTCATGAATTCTCCCATATACTTCTGTTCTTTACTACCGATTATACATCCTTGTCCGGCCAATTCACTACAAACTTTAGCACCTTTTGAATCGCTGATGTCTCGCAGTTTAATTTTAAAATCTCGCCAACCGTCTTTAGGAAACTTGATTTTGAAATAGGCGATGTCCTCACACAATGCGAAATCACTGATACGCTCTATGAACCGTATCGGATACTGGCAGAATGTTATAGGTATAGTCTTATCTTCACCAATCACAGTGCTAATACCGTGACTATTTAGAGTGTATTGAATAGGATATGCTATTTCAAATCCGTCAATGTGGTAGACGTTTTCTGGGATTATTTTACCGTTTTTAGGTTCATCAACTTGTACTGGCTTTACAGGTGCAACACCAAGTCCCGGACAAATTGTAACTGATGCCGATATTTCAGTATTATTTATTACTTGTGGTGCAGCTGGTCGTAAGCTTATTGGCGATCCTTGACGGCGTTCGCAGCCCTCACATTGTTTAAAATTACTGCGGAAATTGGCGCATGTGTGTGGTGTAAATTCACTGGCTTTATGTACAGCAAATGATTGATTGTAGTCTTCATGATTTTCTGAAACTCTGCGGATACATTCTTCAGGTTCAGAACAGGCGTTAGCTATTGACAGTGCAGCACACCATTGCGGATAAACTAGAGATTCATTGTGTTCAACTGCGTACTTCATAGCAGCACAATTATCTAAGATGTACTCAAAATCACCTTCAGGGTAATAATCTTCGACAATAATACCGTGCTGCTCCAATATCTCAATAGCTTTAGGATCGTACTTAACCCTAGCGACAGCCTCTTCAACTACCACATCATTAGCAGCCATATATGCATCCAACGGCTCAACAAATTCAGCTAAGGTGCAAGGCTCAGACCACTTCTCAACTTTTACAAGTGCTTGCGATTCACGTTTATAATTTATAGTTCCCGGTACTCTGAGAATACTGGCACGGTCAGATGTGCGCGTACTGTCGGCAATAAGTTTGGCATGAGCTACGACTTGTTTAAACTTCTGAGCAATCGGCAACCAGTCGGCGGATGCTACGGGTTCAGTGAGAGTCCAATACACATGATAACCATATCCAGAATTGACTAGGATCGGTTTTGGCAGGTTTACTTTCTTGATGAATACCTTGAGTGCTTCCAAGGCTACCGATTGGTTTAAATAGCCCTTACCATCCGTAAATTTATCTTCGCCGCAGTCGATGTCGATGAAGAATGATTTGAATTGGAGAATGTTTTCAGTTTTGCGCTTCGCAGGCTTACCTAAGTTGTCTACACTTCCTACGGCGAAGTATGAATCTTTACCTTCTTCTGAATACTTTAAGGCTTCTTTATATGCTGTTTCAATATCAGCGAAAGATGATTGCGCATACCCGCCATTACTCGGATGCGCTACAAGATAATTTCCAGTGTCAGTCCATGTTTGTTGTAAGAATTTTAGCATATTATACTGGTAGACGTTCTTCGTGAGGCGCGGAGATTACCACTAAATCAGCGGTAATGCAAGAGAATTACGATTGCTTTAAAGCAATTTTTACTACCTCAATGATTTTGCACAGATATTCATAATCTGGATTTGTTTTGGTTGGTAAATATTCATACCAATCATCACCTAGAATATCACGAATCAAATCTTCTTCAATCAGACGTTCATCAAATTCTGAGCAATCTACTTCATTCCACAATTCTCTAGCATCCTCTTCTGTAAACTCAGAGTTCTTACGACGTTCGCAAATTTCTTTAAATAGCACTGTTTTAATTCCGTCATAATCGTTTATTCTTCGTTGTACACGAGTCATCTTAGTAGCCAAATATTCTGTACTGGCTTGACTGAAGAATTGAGACATTGTACGATCACTCATAGCTCCCCAGTAATTACTCCAAGCCTCTCCGTAACAAGTAATGGTGATTTGACCTTTTCCAAGTTCATAATCTTCAATGTAGACGTGAAGCGTGTCTAAACCATTTTGAGATATTGTTAGTTTATTTACTGTTGACTTTTCGATGTGCATGGTTTCTATCTATTAGTGGTAATGCAAGTGATGCTTGAGACTATTTTGTAAGTTGTTGATTCGCTTGACGCGCTTCTTCAATTCTTTGTTTTGCAATAGCAAAATACTTGTCGTCACGCTCTATGCCTATAAAGTTACGGTTAGTATTCATGCAGGCTACTCCGGTTGTACCGCTACCCATCGTGTTGTCTAACACCCACATGCCTTCGTTGGTGTAGGTCTTAATTAGGTACTCGCAGAGGGCTACGGGTTTTTGGGTGGGGTGGAATCTATTTTCACCTGATGGTATGTCAAATTCCAGAATTGTTGTAGGATAGTTTGACCCTTTCACTTCATAATCCCCAGCATTAAGAGAGTTGTATTTGAATGTACCTGACGATTTTATTGCTGTCTTTCTAGTTTTTACATTATTCTTCCACACAACTCCCTGCGGGTTGTATTTTATAGGATTCAATGATCCTGTGTTACAGCCGCATTGACTAAATACAATAATATCTTCGTGAATCTTTAGGGGTTGATACTTTATAGCTACATGATTCGCGGCTTTATTCTTTTTCCAAACCCATGAATATTTATACCATTCAAGATTTGAAGAAATTAATGTGGTTGTAAATGGTTGCGCCCCAAATAAAACAATAGTACCAAAAGGTTTTAATACTCGTTTGTATTCTAACCATAACATGTCTAAATCTATTATAGACTTTTTTGAAAATTTAGACATATTTTTAAGAACTGTCTCAAATTCAGCATAAGTGGTCCCGTAAGGCAAGTCACACAGAATCATGTCAACACACTTGTCCGGCAGCGTAGCCATGAGTTCTATGGTGTCACCTTGTTTAAGTTTTGCTATAGTCATAATAATTCCTTAAAATATTTTCTATAAATTCTAATAAACTTATAGAAAATATCAGCGGAGCCGAAACCCCGCTGACACATCACTGACTACTTAATCCCAATCAGCCAACTGATCGGCAACTGTTGCAGATGCTTCTTCAACCTTCGTAGAGGGTTGCGCCGTAGAAGCAACACTTGGCGCAGCTTTTGCAGCGGCTTTAGGCTTCTCTGCTGGTGCTACAGACGCTGGAGCGGTCTGGACTTGTTCGCCCTTGTGTTCAACTTGTGCTACTGGTGCAGGGGCTTCAATAGCTGGCTGAACAACTTTAGCAACAACTGGCTCACGATCAAGACCGAGAACTTTAATCACTGGCTCAGAATGATAAAGTGGAAGAACTTTCTTCAACATTTCCGTAGGCAACACGCGAACCATTTTGAATAAGCATTTTGGCTGGCTGGCTTTCGCATCAAATTTCACCGTAGTCTCAACCATAATAGTTTTCGGGATACCTTGAGATTTCAGATATTCGACATAGGCATCGTATGCATACCATCCATTTTTCTTGTTCTCGGCTTCAGCAGCCTTATCTTCCCAAAGAGAGGTGATCGCCAATTGAAGTTTCAACGGTGTGTGTGATTTTTCTTCGTTAATTACTACAGCCAATCGACGATTAACTTTGCAGGCTTTAGCGTCAGGATTGTCGGCTGTTGCTCCGCTGCCTTTAACTTTCTGTGGGCAACTCTTGCAATCAACGTGTTGTGGTTCACGTACAGACGAATCCGGTTTTTGACCATGTGTGCTATAACAATCAGGGGCTTTGTTAGAGCCTTCAACAAAACCTTCTTTGTAATAACTGTTACAACGATCCCACTTGCTCTCAGGTACTTGACGCAAAATGATTGCATTAATACTTGGAGCCGCCATAGGTTCCCCGTTAAACATCGTCTCAACAGTGGTTGTCTCACCGTCGATAGTGTAACGGAACTTGGAACCTTTGATGGAAAGACTATTTACTTTTTCGGCAGAATCTTCTTCCGTTGGAATGTTAAATTGATCCAACATACCCAAAATTTCAGGGTTAATTTGCTCTACTACTGCTACTTGGTTCTCTGACATCTTTACTTCTCCTTTACTTTTTAGATTTTGCTACTGGTTTACGAACTGATGCTGGCTTCTTTACTTCTGATACAAGTTCAAGACGTGACGGGATTTCTCGGACTTCGATTTTAGTGCCTTTGTAGAAGTCGAAGTCGGTAATAGATGGTACATACTCATCTATCTGCTCGTGTAGTCCTTTCAAATCTTTACTACTGTAACAATGTGTTTCATCTTCTTTGTGTACTGCGAAAAACATTTTACTTCTCCTTTAGGTTAATCAGGTTTTACAGCATTTTCAACATTCTTCATCACGCTTTTCAATGCAGTCGCTGTATAAGGTTCATCTTTATCAGTGATACTACCTCCAAGTGTCAACATATCTGCTGCTACTGCGATTGGCGTTTGAACCACCACACCTACAGTGGCTTTTGCTAAGTCTCCAATAAATCCAAACATTTTTACTTCTCCTTAGTTAAAAATTTAATATCTTCTTCAATCTCCGCCAACACCTCAATAACCTCTGCTTCCAACGCCTTAATTAACGCTGTGTCAGGAACATTTTCGACAATCAGCAACTGGTTCGCTGGTGGCATACGAGGGTCGAAACTGACGAAGATTCGTTTGGTGCGCTTACAACTTGCCAACTGTAACAAAGTCTGTTCTTCATACTCTTCAGGTATGCAATTAGCTTTCAAATACTCAATGTGAGTTGCCGAATTCGGGCATTTTATCTCAAGTATGGCATCGTCGTCAACTAGTCCATCTGGTGATGCTCCGCACCATTCGATGTCGGGGTGATCTACGAAAGCTACAAGTTGCACTTTCTTGCCAGTAGCTTTTTCAAATGCTGCTACAGCTAGTTTTTCCGTAATTATACCATGTTGGACAGCCCTCAAATTTGAGATGTCACCGTCAGCACTTACATTTGTCAGACGTTCGGCTACGATCTTGCCGATAAGTGTTTTAGCAGCCTTGGAGCGTGAACCATTTTTCAGTTTGCTCAGGGCATCCTTAACTCGGCTTCCAGTAACTTTACCAATCCTTCGCTTAAACCACTCTTCGGTTCGCTGAAGGTCTGGGTCGTCTTTGATGATACCGTGCTCTCGTAGGAGGGCTAGGGCTTCATCCTGTGATGGATAATCTTCGATTAGTTCAAACATTATTAATGTGCCTTAACAGCATCGAGCGCATGAAGGCTATAGATGTGATACTCATCTCCCCACTTAGATAGGCAACCATCATAAGTTACATTATCTTTTTTAAGAGTATACCAAACACAACCGCCCCATCTACCTAAACCAGTATATTCGTACCCTTGATAGCCAATAACTGAAAAACCATTAGCTCCCCAAGTCTCGGAAGCGTGAGCTTTTATAACATCTACATTCTCATTAGAACATCCAATGAGAGATACTATTACGAAAACTGACACCATAAGTTTTGCAAACATTCTTCAACCCTCCATCTCGTAAACTCGATTAAAATTTAATACGGCCGCCACCTGTACGAAATTGTTTCTTATCTTTCTCGGATAGTTTAAAAAAGCCATCCAAATCGTTTAGGAACTTCTTACCACATCTGGTACGGAGTTCCCCATTTTTCTTAAGCTGCCAAACACTGTAGCCGTACTCGAAGTCCCAACCATTGTAGTGGTAAGTTTTAGCGAAGCAGATGTGTCCGGAAATCATTTGGTTGAATCTTCTTTACCGGCAAGATATGCTAGAGTCGCTGCCAGCGCCAACATACCAAACATTAGTATAGGTAGCCACCATGAATACGGTTCTGGTGGGGTTTTAGGCAGTTGCCCTACTGAGGCAGTTGTCATACCTACAACAAACATGATATACCCGACACATATAATTTTATTCATTTTTCAACCTCATCTTAAATTATCCAGCGAGACATCATTATCGCAGAAATCAAGGTGGTTGTCAACTGTTATTTCACCAGCCCCGCCTTAAACCATTCAGGCAAAATGTGGTTTACTTTTTGGAAGAAGGCGTGAAAGCGGGTGTCAAGTAGATACACAACGGATGAGTCATCCTTGCTTCTTGTACTTCTACCACACATCTGCATCACATCAATTAAAGTCCGCCAATTATACCACACCCAATGCCCTTGTGAAAGTTTTGCATGTACATAAGGATCGGTGATTGCAGGATATGGTGGGCGTATAATAATCTGCCATTTTGCCCTTGTTCCATGAGCGTCTATACCTTCACGAATTGATGGGCTAATAAATACTAATGGTTCTTTAGAATCATAAAACATTTGTAATTTTTTGGCAAATGTCTCAGGTGTATGTGTCACTATCCTACCAGTTTCTGAAAGTGATGCAGTTAATTCTTGCGCCATTTTATAAGAAGCTGCATGTATCAATCCTTTCTGTAAATTATGGTGTTGCATAATCCTACGGATTTCATGTATAGCAACTGATGAATTAGTTGCCCACATCTTATGTGAAAGGTCTAGGTTAGAATGACGTGGCATAACAACAGGGCGATTCTCTTTCGGAAAATCGCTATCAATATTAATAAACACTGCATCATTAGGAGAAATTCCAAGTCCTGAAAAGAAGGCATTTTTATCCAATATCGTACCTGACATGAACACAATAACATCCCCAAAGGCTCCGAAAAATTGGTGGAACGCATTACCCACATAACTTGGAATCATAGTGATAACTGTTTTATGTTTTCCTTGGATTACTTCGACAATTGCTAATTTTCCATAAGCGTCAATATTCTTTTCTAATTTCTCAAGTTTTTCCAAGTATGCTTCACGCGAGTCATTTGGAGTATGGAGGAACTGGTCATCTTGTTTGAGCCATTGTACCCATTGTAATGGTGTTTTTAAAGGTGATATGTCAGACAATGGAACGTCTCGGTACACATTAAAAGTTACACTGAGTTGTGACCTCAAGTACGCTTCGATGCCGTGGCTTTCATCAATGATAATTATCCGCCGTTTTTCAAGACGGTCATACATCCCATTGAAAAAGAATGATGCTGTGTTGCAGCACACTATATCTTCTTTTAATGCTTCCGCTAGAGCAATATCATACGGGCAATCACCCGAATTAACTTTGCAATCTTGGATACGCTTTTGCCGTGTCTCAGATTTAACTCCAACACATTCACCTGTAGCGCAGGAATCTTCAAGTTTCGGTTTCGGTACATTATCACCAGCTCGAATCAACTTGATAATTTTTTGATTTGATGTTGGGTTTCCGTAAGTGCATTGGTATGCACCTTTACCCTTCAACACTTTCAGTTTATTCTTGAAATCTGCTCGGTATTGCTCTTGCAATGATTGTGTTGGGCAGGCGATGTATCCTTTACCATAATAATTACACAAAGAAACTGCCACCGCACTTTTACCAAGCCCCACGGCGGCCTGTAGTCCGATGAACTTTGCTCCACCATCTATAGCAGCTTTAATTTTCTCAAGCGCGATTCGTTGATTTGGTCTGATTGTTTCTAGTGGAAAATGGTTTATTGGCATTGTTTTAGTTGATCGTTTATAAAATCTATTACTTTGTTAGCATTGAAAATATTTGTGCATTCACGTTTAAAACTAAGAATTCCAGAATTTATACTTGGTATCTGTGCCTTCAATAATGACTCTATCCGTGCGGCTTCTGTCCCAGAACATTCAAATTTTGCTAAAACTTCATAATGTACGCGATGTTTTCTAAATTCTATTTCGTGTTGTGCGATTCTATTATCAAATACGTTACTAATACCATAACCACAATAAATATCACCTATATTTAGCACGTATATTATCGCAGGCAACGCTGTTTTAAAACCAGTCACGCTACAGGCAGGGCATCCGTGTTTAGCATGTAATATGTTTGTTGGTTCTGCTAACCATTCATGACCACAATTTGTAGACAAACATTTAAATGTTATTTTTGTATCTACATTAACAAATTCACCAATTCGTTGTATCGAACTTCCTTCGAGTCTTACATCGACTATTTCATTGGATAGTCTCTCAACTTTAGAACATCTAGCACAACCCTTACCTGCGAATAAATTTGATGCTAATATCGACCATTCTCTACCACACCCGTTGTTTTCGCATCTCACCTTAAACGGAATAGAATGCTTAATATAAGGAGATACCCTAATTATATTTCTTCCTATAAGTCGTGTATCTATAATCTCGTCAGTTAGTGGAGCACGTTTTGAGCATTTCGGGCATCCTTTACCTGATTGAATGGCTCCATATCTGGTGTACCATTCATATCCGCAAGTGGGGATACTACATTTAAATTTTAATGGTTTATCAGACTGGGTATAGCTACCAACCCTGATAATATTTCGTCCTACTAAACGGGCATCTATTACAGTATTAGTTAGCGGTTCACTCCCCGAACATTTAGGGCATCCACTACCTCTACTAACTACGTTCAATACTTTAGTTTCCCAAACGTTAAGGCAACTATTAATCAAGCATTTAAATCGTAACTTAGACTCACCACTAATTACTTCCCCAATACGCTCTATATTTCTACCCTTTAACCGAGAATCAACAATCTCATTAGTCAACCTCTCCTTCTTAGCACATCTAGGGCAACCATTTCCGCAACACGTAACATTGGGTGGGAACGTAGACCATTCACAATTACAACCATCTTTCAAGCATTTAAATTTTAACGAAGTTTTGCTGGAAACATAATCCCCTATACGCTGTATATTGCGCCCAACCAATTTAAAATCTATGTCTGAATTTGTTAATCTCCTACTCATACACACTCTCCTAAAACAAAGAGGCTTCACCTGAACTCTCAACCTTGCGGAAGTTGGAATAATGGGCTGACACCCACCAGAGTTCATGTAAAGCCTCGCCAGTTTAATTCGGATTCCAAGCCGATAGGAGAGTTTATATACTAATTTATATTACTTGTCAAGCAATTTCTGAATCGCCCAAGGTGTTTGATTTTTGGGGAAGTGAGTAATCAATTAAGAAATCACCCAAACACAGCCTACGATCACTCCAACAAGACAAATAAGCGCCATTAAGGTGATTACTGCACCAAACATAAAACTCATGAATTTATCTACAATTCTGTACTCACTTTCGCTCCAAGCGAATATTACTCCACCTAGTAAACACAGCACGAAAAGAATCTTAAACACTACGATTGCATCAGTAGGTAGTTCATGCGGATGCAATCTATTTACACAACTTGAATATTCTTGCATTTGTGTAACGGTAGCTACTTTAGTATCGTAATTAGACACTATTGACTTACAAGCCATATCTTTGGCTTGCTCTGCTTCAATCAAAGCGATTGTGGAAATTGTTAGTGCTGCTGAAGATACTGGCATTTTTGATTTTCCTTAAAATGTAATCGTAGTAGAACTACCCCCAGTAACCGTAGCCATCACCAGCCGTACCGAATGATCTTTATAAGTAATAAATTTCCACAACCTGACCAACCAACGTGTTTCAGGATAAGTGTAGGACAGCATATCACCGGCTTGGAGTCCGTGGTTTGAAGAGTATGTAATCACAAACTCATCCCAAGAACTGCCGAACAGATAACGGCATTCATACCAACCATAAATAGGAAAGACTGTTCGCGGATATTTGGTTTACGTGTCATCAATAAATAAATTGTGGTGCTTACTGTAACACAGGATAATCCAAAACCAATTAGTGATAGTGTGTAAATCATTTCAACCCCCAAACATCTTTAAAGCTGACTTCATAGCTTTAGCCTGCCTGTCGATCATAGCTGCAATCAACGTACCTTCTTTACTTGTGCAGATAAGACATTCAATTTCTGCATCTGCTCCGAAGGCAGATTTCTTCTTTTCTAAAGTGTTAATCAAGTCTTGTAATTTCATTTTGAATCCTCTTAAAGTTTAATCTCGATCTCGCAAACATAATACGTTGGTTGCCCGATACCGTTAATATTCATTAAACTGATGCTCATCTTTCCATGATGGTCAAGCGCAAACTCATTAACCATCTGCGAAATCTTCAATTCAAGTTCGCGCTTGGCGGCTTTAACTTCTTCGATTGTTTTGGTCATTTTTTGTACTCCATATTAGTCGCCCTCAGAGTGTCGATGATTTCCATCCATAACCTTTGGCCTTCATAATCCATTTGAGTTTTCATATAGGTTCTAACTTTGCGCAGGCAGTCTGCTAGTCTTTCACGATCCTCGGAGATACACCCAGCACTTAGGTCTGACTCTCCTTTGCCGCAAGTCTTACACAAAGCTAATACCACCTCCCCGTTATGGTCTAGGATTGCTTCAGGGCAGTTTGCATCTCCTGTCATATATAGTGTATGTGTCATCTCAATTACTCCCCAAATCGTTCATAATAACAGCAGCCGCAATTAAACCAGACCCGCTCAAAGAACTCCTCAACACGTTCAAGACTGTCGTTTGTCAGGCACTCAACGTTGAAAGTGTTTCCGTGACGGTCTTTGAATTTTACTTCACTGCTGTAACTAAACTTAGGTAACTGAGGATATTTCTCACTCCACTCACAGTTATTATACTCATAAAACTGAATGGGATATTTCCTACCTTCAGCATTGTCAAAACATTTCTGATACAGATACGTCGCGTACTGTTTTAACGGCAAGGGGAATTTTCGGTAGCCTGCGCGTTTTAGTTGGGTGGCGGTAATCATTACAGGCTCCTAGCCTCTATAGCCAAATTATCAAGTTCTCGTGCTACATTACAGAATGCCGCATCGCCATAGGCAAGTGCATAACCATTGCGCTCACGTTCGGTATTCTCAGCCTTCATACCTTCAATCTGAGCGTAGAAAGACATCATTTGACATTGAATAGCTACTACTTGTCCGTTCATTATTCTCTCCTAAATTTATTTCTGCAAAACATACCTAAGATTAGCGTTACTTTCCATTACAGCAGCACAGAAGATTAGATCAACAACAGCATCTGACAATTCCTCAGAATAGCTTGGGCTACCCCGCAAAAGAGTCCGCAAGGCAAGTTTAGCATGGTTAAGGCTATCTTCAGCAACTTCTGATATGTAAGTTATATTTGAACTCATCATTCCTCCCCAATACTATCAGACCAACCAATCATATCATAAATATCCATACCCTCAATCCAGTATTCACCAAAATCATCCCTTACAACTTCACAACGAAATTTCTGACCATCTGTGGTGTAGCCAAGGAATTTGTAGCCTTCCGAATTCGGCAAAGACGATCTTGGAAACAGTCGTTTTCCGCGAACCATTATGTTTTTAATCATCGCAGTCATCGCCACGAGTATCAATCATAATATCCCCAAAAAAGAATACTCCTTTATAGGAAGATACTGTGAATGGTTTGTCGAACTTTGTGACGCTGATATAATCTTCTGCAAGGTCTGCTGCTGTTAGATGTTTGGCACTGATTATTCCTATAAGCCCCGCGTCTACGGGGTAGTCGAAACCGTCAGTCCCTGTAAATTCGCCATCGCCATCTGCTGTATCTGCCGCGAAGAACTCAATACCTGCTACTTCAGAGTGATTTTCTTTGAAAAATTCATGGCAAAAATCATCCCATACAGCAGATAGCGATTCAATGTAACACAGGTCTCCGATGTAATACTCGCCTTTTGGCAGAGTCAGGGAGCCGTCAGGGTTTGTTTTCCATTTTAGGGTCATTTCTATACCTCTAAATCAGTAACGTCCAAACACTCAACCTGAACAACTGCATCCTGTTCAGAACTATCCAACGAATCCCACAACTGTTTACGAGCCTGTTTCTCAGTGCTGGCGGCAATCGTGACTTCTTTGTCCAAGCCTTCGATATAGAATAGGTAGGCGTATTTCATTTAAAACTCGTAAGTAATACTAAGTTGTCCAGCAACACTTTTCATAGCCGATTCGCTGAACAAGCTACGCAATTGAATAATCATTGATCCGTAACTCGATACTATACGCTTCCAGTCAGCATTATCAGAATCGTAAGAACTGATACTTACTTTCATACGTGCCACAATGTCACTAGCTGCTGTAACAGGTACACCTTGTTTCATCAATTCGCCAATAAGGTCTTCCATAAAACAGAAGTTAGGTTGCTTGCTGAAGTTAAGTGCTGCCATCTTTTCACACATGTCTGCCAGTTGTTTAAGTTGTTGCGTCATTTTTAATCTCCTCTTTAATTATTCAACGAGGTAATATTATCGCATGATTTAGGGGGTGGTGTCAAGGGTCATAAGTGGCTATTTCTTCCCAAGCCTATCTTGGATAACTTCTGAACAATTGTAAGCAATACGCGCATTCTGATGACTCCTGTCACCATAAGCATTACACTCATTAACGGCTTCTGCGATGGCGGCGTACCACGCGGATTCTGCGAGTTCACGCAGAGCCATATCAAACGCGGCTGGTTGACTAGTTGGTTTAAACTTTTTTGCCCAGTATTCATTGAAAGTCATCTTAGTTCCTCTTTTGTCTAGTTGCTCAGTTTCATTACCGAGTTTGATTATTTTACATTGGTTGGGGAGAGTTGTCAATCATCTCAAGAATTTTAATAGCACATTCATACCACTGAAACACCATAAAAAGTTCTCCGGTAGGTGAGTAATTATAAATTTCCTCTGCTGTAAGCAAGCTACCATCAGATTTCTCAAGAATTTTAGCCTTTTCGATGGTCTCACACATTTGTCGAATACTCGGCATTTTTTACTCCCCTATTTATAATTAACGTTCGAGCATTATAGATGTTTTAGATGGGGTTGTCAAGGGTGTTGGAGATTAAATTTAAGACTGCCGGGAGGTTGTGTAAATGGGTGGCTTCTTTTTTGAAACCTTCAATTCCGGTATTAACTATTGGGAATGTCTTTTGGATTAAGCGTTCTATCTGTTGTGCTTGTATGCCGGAGCATTCGTAGGTGGTGATTAGTTCTGCGTAGGCGTTGTGCTTTTTGAAGGAAGTTTTGTGCCTATCGGCACGTGTTTTAAAATTATTAGTTATTCCAAAACCACAATGGGTATCGTTGATTGCATACACATATACTACTGAAGGCTTTTTTGAATTAAATCCAGTTTTAGCACAGTTAGGACAGCCAACACCATCTAAAACGCTCCCCACTACCGCACTCCATTTATTACCACAACATAAACAGCTATATTTCATTTTATGGCTGTTACGACCTGTGTATTCTGACTCTCGCTTTATTCCTCGTCCAAGCAATTTAGCATCTATACTGCTATTTGTCAGAGGATTACTCCCAAAACATTTAGGGCATCCGGTACCATTATTAATTACATTGCTATATTTAGCTCTCCATGTATGCCCACAGATGCCTGAAAACTCCATTCCACTATCCGCCCCAACATACTCGGATAATCTAGATATGCCCCTCTTAACTAATTCAGCATCCACTTCTTCTATTGGTCTAGGAATTCTTCCACCGCATTTAGGGCAACCTCTTCCTTTTGACACAACATTATTTGGTAGTGCTGACCAAACCCACCCACAGGACAATTTTGTGCATTTGAAACGTATCTTAGTGTGGCACATAACATAGGTATCTAAGAGAATTATATTTCTCCCAGACAATCTAGATTGTATAATCTCGTCAGTTAGTTTCTTAGCCATAACAAAACCCTCAAAAATGTACACGAGCCGCCAAGCTGTAGTCCTGTAATAAAACAAGACCCGTGTACATATCTGAGGGTTTTACAGTTGCTACATCTTGGCTAGGGTTCTTATAGCAAAATAATAGTAACTTGTCAAGCCTTATGGTCGATAACCATCTTGTACAAATCCAACAGTGCGTCCTGATCGGTTTTTTTAGCAATAAGGCTATCAAACCTCTTCCACTCGATAGGCGTAGCGCCGATATAGTAGATATTCATCGGATGTTTCTGCAATGCTGATGCGATACGCTCATTACTTTGAAGAAAGTGGAGTCCACGTTGGCTAGGAGCTGCCCAAACTATTTTATCAGCAGCAGCCATCTCAAGACCATGGGCGCATACTTGAGGATGTGCGAGTAACACGCGGGGTTCTTCGCTGTTCTGGAAGTCGGTAAATATTCTATCTCGTTCTTTTTTACCTACTGATCCGTACACCATCTCACAGGTGAACTCTTTGCTTATTTCCCTATAGTAAAGTCTCAATGCTCCTGTAAAACTCACAAAGACAATGGTTTTTCTAGGTGTACTGCGGATACACCTCATGATCGCATCAATACGAGATTGGCAGTCCAATTCCTGATAGGTGTCTAGTCCAGTCTTATAAGCCCCTAACGCAATCTGCAACAGTTTACCAACTTTATCGCTGGCGTTAATTGCTAAAAGTTTTTCGCCACTTTCATGTTCTAAAAGCATGTCTTTTTTCATACTATCATACATCTTCTTCTGTTCTTTACTGAGATCACATTCGATTCGTGTATGGGTGAGTTCTGGTAAGTTTAGGACATCTTTCTTCCTTATGCAAATGGCGGGTTGTAGAGCGCGGTGTACATGGATGTTCGCGTCTTTTTTAGGCTTCCAAATAGGTGGGTTTACGCAAATTTGATTCATCACTAACGAACGCCAAGCGCCAAAATATTTAGGAACGTTGTCAGGTGAAACCAATTTCACCATGCTCCATACAGAAAGCGGATTTTCTCCAGTTGGCGTACCTGTCAACTCTATAAAACGCTGACTAGGTTTCAGCGCATCACGTATGGACTTCCACATTAAACTTTGAGAATTTCCGAGGTTATCTGCTTCGTCCCAAACGATAATATCAATGTCTTTACTATTCATCAAATACTTTTTGATTGCATCATTCTTAACTCCGTCATGGTTGATGATGGTTATGGTATAATTGGATTTCAGTTCTTCTTCAAATCGTGGATTGACAGAGTGGATCACTTCACTGCTGTAATTTGAAAACGATTCAAGAGCCAACTGATGCCAGACAGTGCTTGTGGTAGATAGTGTTGTAAAAATAACCATGCGCCTAACATTTCCAAATTTCCGCAGGAAATCAAACGTGAGCATAGTTGAAAAACTTTTTCCAGTCCTCGGCTCGGAAAGATCGAAACAGCGTTTGTTATCAGCTTTAAACCGAGCTGTGATTAGTTGGTGCGGCATCGGAGGATAGATACCTGCCAGCAATGGTGGTTCATACAACTCAAACGGATGCGGACAATCCAAAATCCCCCGTAGTTTTTGGTAAGCCTCCAAATCCCATTTAACCGCAACCTTCGGCTGTCCAGATTCGTCTTGGATTATTTTATGTTTAAGATCGGTCAGGAAGGGAAGAAGGACGTGGCTGACGATTATGGACTTGCTGGGACGATGCACGGTTACGGTCATCTGCTACGATCCGAAAACCATTCAGTTGTTTCAGGAGTTTGTAGCAGTGCAGAGTCCTGATAAAGCTCATATCTAAGAATACTTAGAAGTTCTAAAGAGGTATTGTAAACTTCAGATTCAACCTTTGGAAATTTAGGATAATTAATAAGCCCAACAACAAAACCTAACTCTTCCCCACCAGTATAAATGAATGTTGTAGGCTCAATTGTTACACAAAGTCCGCGTGTTTTAACTTCCCTACGAAGAATTTGTTTGGCTACAGCAATGTCTCCAGCCATGATTATTTTACACCAATAGGTGCTAAGTTTTTCAATGTTCATTTAATATTCTCTGTAGTATACAACTCACAAGACTCTCCACACCCACTATTAATGTCGTCAATAATTACATCGTCGTCCTGTTCTGATAGTCTGAACAAATCCTCTGTAGATCGTCTACCTCTAAAGAATGTCCTAGCAACTGATTTATCTTTATGTGGTCCGACATGCGGATACATTTTCTCTATATACCTTGGAAAGTCGAAGATTTCAGGCATTTCGTTTACAAGCATCAGATGTTTCTTCAGAGACTTCTTCCAACACCATGTACAGTTTCCGTGGTGTTCCATAATATTTAGATCGAACGGCTGCTGCGCCCACCAATCTAATACTCCTTGTTTGTCGATTGGGTACATATCAACTAATGGGTAAATTATATTTGCTTTCGTAGCGTCTTTACGAACCCTGCGTGTTTCATCAGTTCTGATTCCTATAGCTGTTAGAATATCACGCTTTTTCCAACCAATAGATTTCACATAACTATTAATTGGAGCTAATTTCAACTCTCGTGTGCAATGCGGGAAGGCTTGATTTGGGATACCGTGTTTACGGATAATTTCTTCAAATGGTTCGCCTTGCCTTGATGCCGTTTCAAATGTTACAACCTTATGAGTGTTGCCTTTACGCTCGTTGTGGTGAACTATAGCCTCAACCCAAACTGTATTAAATCCGAAGTGCTTATCGCAGTTGTTTACGAACTCTAACGTCTTTTTATGCTCTTGCCCAGTATTGGCGAAGATTACAAGGAATTCAAATTCATCTGATTTATTATCTAATAACCACTTCGTCATAAACCCAGAAGTGCGCCCACCGCTGAAACTAATTACCATTTTAGGTTTCATATCAAAATCTACCAACGCAGAATAATTCCCATAGTTTATCTTTACAATTACGTAATAATATTCGTTTTTTAAAATAATTTATCATTCCCCACAAACTTTCCTGAAGTAAGAGTAAAATTGCTCATCAGTAGAAAATGAATGCTCAGTCCCATCAACCTCCACAATCTGTGCATGACCGTCATCGCACAGTTTCATCTCGTACAAGAAATATGCAGCATCATCAAACGCATCACCAAACACTTCACGCATAAGACGTTCATTGACTCTAAGTAGGCTGTCAACGTGAGGATTGTCGAAAAATGCTGTAGAGATTTCATGTGGGAGTGAATCCAGCCAACGTTCTTGGATTAGTTGTTGTTCTCTAATAAATTTTAAGGTTTCGGTTTTAGTCATCAATGTCTCCAACCACATAAGAAATCTCACGCAACAGTTCTAAATTATTCATTGAATTTATATACTCCTCAAATGCCTCGTCGGAGTTATTTAGTTCGTGCTTAGTCTTGTCACGATACCATTGCTTAAATAATTGTCCGTAAATATCCATTTCATTTCTCCTTAAATTTCAGCGCAACATCACTAGGCGACCACGACAGCACAATACCCGCCACAGCCTTATTAAACGCTTCCATAGCCTCTTCAACCGCTGAGGGTACGTCCATATCGTCTGCGAGTTCATCACAGCAATAGTCGCTTTCCAACGGTGTTACATAGTTCGGTTTGCAAATCAGCAGTCGCAGTTCTGAAAGGTCTTGACCTTCTTCAAGATCATCGTATGCGTCCGCAAGATCGTAGTAATATTTATCTCTAGAATCAGAGTATATCATGGATTTGCCATCCCATTCGGCAATCGGGAGTGCGCAATAACGTTCAAACTCAGCTTTGGCTCGACAATCTTCACAGAGAGTATAGGGTTTCTCAGTTGGTTTTCCGCAGGATTTACAAAGTACATGGGTGCATCCAGCATAACGTGCTGAGGCTTCGTCAGTGTAGAAAAAGCCATTACCACTACGCCAACCGGAAACAGTGCATGGTTGCGCGGCTTCGTCGCTGTCTTGTAGGATTATTTTTGGGGTCATTTCTTCTCCTTATCTGCGCCCATTCTTAGGGCACGAAACTACATCGCACCATTTTCCACACAAACCTGAAACTCTCATCTTCCACTGGTCAAACATGACACTGTTCTCAATTTGGTCAATCGTCTCAGCCAAATCCGAAGCCAGTTCTTGAACTCTGCTGCGCTCAACAATCTCGCTTGTTGGCGGATGATCTTTCTTCAACCAGATATACGTGTTCTTGGTCTTTTCAATTTCTGGAAGATTACAGAATGTCAGCAAACTGAAGCATCGCAACTCATCAAAATCCTTTGGTTTAGCCTTACCCGACTTCCAGTCCAACACCTGCGCCTTATCTTCCTGATGCACCAGCACGTCTAACTTACCTCGTAGCCATGCATTATCATCCCAGAACCCAGTTGGTGTCAAGTCTTTTGTAATTGCAAATTCTTGTTCGGCAGTCACGTATTTTGACTTAAATTTTCGGATGCTATCAAGATATGGTTGCAACACTTCAAAACGCTCTACAGGGTTGCGATTCTCTTTGATACACTGTTCGGCTTCAGCATGGAGTTCAGTACCATAGATAGTGGCTTCGGTTGGCTTGAACTCTACAGACTTGTCGAAATATTTGGCTTTCCATTGGGTTGGGCAGGTTCGGTACAGGTTTATCTTACTGAAGCTTAGAGGATACAACTTAAAATTTTCGTAGCTCATTTAACCTTAACCACTTTCGCTTCAAAGAATTCATTAGTTTTAAACTGCGGAAAACTACCGCGTCCAAAAGGGCAATTAAATGTTTTAGCTAAGTGTCTGTCCTTAGTCTTACCACAGTGCTTACACTTAGGCTTTGGGGCGTTACTGAAATCTAAATCAATCATCGCTCAATCTCCTCAACAATATCAGTAATCTCTTGCAGCCTATCAGACCATCTATTAAGCATCCGCTGTGCTTCTGCGATGTCTTCACGACTAAATAGTGTGTCACCAGTGAAAAAGGTGGCGTCTACTTTGTCAAATAAATCGTCTGTGTGTTTGTTGCTAAACATGTTTAACACTCTCCAAAGCATTCCTAGCCACAAATGCAATATCTAGGGTTACAAAAGCTGTATCCCCACCTTCATCATTTATTTCGTCTATCCATGACTGTTTTTTAGAATACCTGGAGTAACACGGATGCTCTTCTGCGCTTGACAGAATTTCTTTTAGGGCTTCAATTAGTATTTGGTTACTCATATCTCAATCACCAGTTCAGGATTAAATTTCTTATTCTCACTACCACGCGAAGTCACATATCCTCTAGGATTACAAACAACTCTAGTGCCATTTGAGGTATAGTCCATACAGTCATGAGTATGTCCATGAATCCACAGGTCACAGAAACCAAACATACCATCAAGATTAGACGCAAAGCAAGCCGATAGCAGGTCATTCTTGAACCTATCTGCAACACTCTGCATTGACGGGCAGTGATGCGTAACTACTACAGTCTTACCGTCGAACGGTTCAGACAGTTTAAGCTTCAACCATTTCACTGACTCTTCATGCAGTTCTTGTGACATCTTGGCTGTGAACAGTTTACCGTCTTCACGGATCAATCTGAAGTCGTTAAGCCCTCGCTGGGCGGCTTGGAGTGCGTAAGGCTCCTGATCGTAGCCGAACAGTCTGAAATCAGTCCACAAGGTCGCTCCGAGGAAGCGGACATTGTTTAGGATTACTTCGGAGCTGTCTAAGAGATGTATTCCTGTTTCAATGGCTGTAATACCCATTGCCAGTTTAACATCAGATTTGTCAAAATTATAAAACTCATGATTACCTATCACCATTACGATTTCTTTATCAGGCCAAGTCTTTCGCGCCCAGTCAACCCCGTTTGAAGATTTTCCAATGTCACCCGCGAGTACGATAACCTCTGCATCCGTTTTAGGTGGGATGAAGTTGGAGAATTCTAGGTGGATGTCGGATAGGATTTGGACTTTCATATCAAACAAAATATCACAAAAATAATTGGGGATATTAAGAAAATCCAAGCTATTGACGCAGCATATATCCCACTGGTGCCTGGATGCTCACAAGTCAGACTTTTTATCCATTGCTCACGTTGTGAAGAACATGACCAATATATGCTAAATGCAGCCATAACTATTACAGGCATTATAAATACTATTTGCCAAGGTTCCATTATTCCTCCGTCTGCCAGCCATGTAAAGCAATTTTAGGGTGTCCTTCAAATACCATGACAACTTTGTAATCGCGTCGTTTAATTTCAACTTCGTCAGTATCGAAAGCTGAAATATCTGCTTGATATACTTCTTCACGTCCAATCTTTATGGCTTCAGTGATGTTTTCGGATTCCACTGCTGCTACATACGTGTCCTTACCAAAAGGAGTTTCATTATACTTTGCAACATGTTCTGGTCTTAAAAATATTACGGTGTATGGTTTCATTTACTCCACCTTTTATCACGTTCACAAATCACATCTGCTGCATCATCCCCTAAAATAGTATACACTGGACATGACGAACAGCATCCATCTTCGTAGCCTTCGTCTGTATTATTCCAACATACTGCTTTTTCTTTACGAAGAATTCTTTCAACTAACTTTTTAGCTTTTGTTTTTGTAAGAAACGTATAACATTTACATGGGTTAGATAATTCTTCATATTCGTCACTTGTAAGCAAAACAGAACCTTCTTCAATTTCAATCATTCCGGTCTCTCCAAATTCAAAAATTTATGCAGCTTCAAATTGTCCACGATATGTCCTTGAGCGTTCTTAACCAAGAAATCACCTGTACGCATGTCTACTCGGACTTCAAGATATTTCAGGTCAATCTGATCTAGCCATGCCGTGTGACGGTCGGCGGCTGCTTTCAGAGCCTGTGAAAACGTTGTGAAGTCTTTGTGGCTGTACCAGCCGTTTGATTGTGGAGTCATTCACCGACCGTCTACAACTGCTACAAGCTCTTTAATATCGCCGTTAAGATCATCAATCTTTTTAGACAGCTTTTTAGGCTTATTTTCTATTGCGTTCATCTCTTTGATTTCCTTTTCCAAACTCTTAATATGCTGGAAAATTTCAGTATCCTCAACAAGACGTGAATCTTTACCATAAATCAGTGTAATATTTGCTACAGCTTTGTTCAACATGTCAAACTCCTTTTGATTATAAATTGTAACTTCTTTTGAATACCTATCTTCCACTTGTATTTCACCATCTGAGAAATGCTTTAGAATAAATACTAGAGCCTCTTTCATTCCATCAAAACGATCTGTCTTACGGTACATATACCAGTTGTAGGTATTTATCAGTTTGCCGGGGATTGATACTACATCCCACTTATCTAACAACGGGCGGTACTCCAAACTAATACTATACTTGGAATTTGCTGCGCGCCATTTAGCGTGATTTGTATTTCTAATTGGTTTTAGTAGCATTTTATCTCCACCCTAACTGATATGCAAATTTCTCAGAATCCTCTGGCAACGATTTAATGTTCAAGCTTAAGGATTCCCCGTAACAATGAGGTTTACCCTCAATGAACCTCACAACCCCTGCTGAAACAATATGTCCTTTATGCCTCAACATCGTATTCGCAAGATCACGATGAGTAACTAAATCTGTCCGACGAAATGCTACGAAACCAAGTTCGGAATGATTAATGTATTTGTGTGTCATTTACCTATCTCCATCATAAAATCAACCGTAAAATTCTCAACCCGGTCAAAATACCTTCCACGAGTTTGTTCTTCAATATTAGCAACAAACTCGTACCAATTAGTAGTAATATCAACAGATACGACATCATTAAGACCACAACGAGTCAGCGGCTGTTCTGGATTAATCCATGAAACTTTTACGAAATAGTCTTTAAGCATTTTTCACGCTCCTCCAAAAGTTCAGCATAAAACTGCCTGTAACGGATTACTCTTTCAAAATCTTTTTGACATACTGACTTCATTCGGCGGATGTCGGAGTTGTGGGTTAGGTCAGCCATTTTGACTTTTACGGCATCTGGGTTGGACTTTACTATATTCTTATAGGATTCGTAACTTTGACCGCGTTGTTTAGTCATTGTACAAATACCTGCTACAATCCGTTCATTCATCCCCGCAATAAATAGCTCTGCAATTGTTATCTCCGTGTCTTCCAAAAGATCGTGTCCTACGGCAATGCATTGCAACTCTTCATCATCAGTATTCAACAGCCGCATGACTTCGAGACAGTGCAGGAAATATGGCTTACCGGCTTTGTCGTATTGACCTTGATGGGCTGTAGCGGCGATTGCAAGCATTTTGGAGAGCATGGTTAGTCCTTAACCGTAGTAATCTTCATACATCTTCTCGGATTCAATCAAGTCCTCATGAATGCATTTGTCGCACATTGTTCCCTGACCACGATTAGGCATAACACAAGCTCCGCATTGGCTGCAAATTGGATAGTCCTCAGCATCAACCATTTGAATAAATCCAAATTCATTTGTGATTTCTCTGTAATTTCTGGAATCTACGCTCATATTCTTCTCCTCTGTGATTTATTGAACGAACATTATAACCTGTTATGCACGGGCTGTCAAATTAATAATATGGCTTCAACTCTGCGATTTATTGAAGCCATATTATACTAAACTCCCTGCCCCAAGTCAAGCGATTTCCCACAATACCTATACCATTCAGGCTTCATAGCAATTTTCTCAGCAATCCTGTTGCGAATAATCGTGATGGCTTCGGCAGTCGGTACATACCCCCCAAACAGTTTAGGATTGCCAGCAAACACATCATCACTGTCAAAAGCCGATAACTCGTTGAACTGCACTCCACGGACTCTAAGCTCGGCCTTCAACTGTTCGTAACGGTCGGCAAGATATTTACCCTTGTCGTAGAAGAACATAACGTGTCCTGTATTCAGCGTAAACCGGCTTGGGATACTCCGCTGAACGCCAATAAGCCCTCTAGCGCGCAGGCTACGGTTCAGGGCTTTCGGAACCATTTTGATTTCTCGGAACTCTGCGAATAGGTGTTGATCGGTTAGTTCTGAGGGTGGGAGTAGGTTGATGCGGGTCATGGTTAGTCTTTAACAGCCCTAATAGTTTCATCAGTATCCTTATCTAGCAGGAGGACACTACTCCACTCGTCAGAAGTAATAAGGCTACACCTATACTCCGTCAGAAGAGCCATAAGTTTTTCTCGGCACTCTTCAATGTCTCTCCTGCTTTCAGGGATTTTACATTTCATTTTTGAACTCCTTAATATTTTAGCGTTCGAACATTATCGCATTATTTTAGATTTTAGTCAAGGGGAGTTTTAATCTTCAAGTCTTTCTGTACTCAATATAGAGTATCCTTGTTCGATACCTTCAAAGTCATTACCTGAAAGAATATATGTTATTCTGAGCAATAATGTTCTACCAGTAGTTTCGTATGGTTGACCAAGCCTACCATCAATTTCTACAAGTTTAATCTCATCTCCAATTTTGAAGTCTCTATCATGTTTACGGATTTCAAAGTTCTTAATACCTGCCGATTGAGCATCAAAATATTGTGGGAGTATTTTTAAGTTGTGGCGCATTTTTATGACTTTCTAATTAAGGGATTGTTTTTTGGGGGTTTGGGGAGGGTTTTAATTCGTCAAATAATTAATCACTAACCCGATTTCTTCCTCAGTCATCTTCTGTTCCCACCGATCTTTAGGTAGGAATGGTAAACCTTTATTTGCTTCATCCAACTCAATCTGACCATAGGGTGCTTGTTCAGCATTCCACGGTTGATATGTTCGGCCAATAGCAATTGAGCAGTTCACCAAACACTTCTGAAAGAAATCATGGTCAAGCATGATTGTCCGTAGGTCTTTGATAAACTCCTGTGCCTGACTCTTGTGGCAACTGAAAACCAATTCATCGTGAACAGGGAACATAAAACGTGCATCATAGTTCTTTGTTTTAATAATTTTATTCATGTTCAAAATTGTTCTCTTCGCCATCGTTGCGCAATACCCCTGCACTCTGGCATTCACTGACTGATTTCCTGAACGTGTTTGAATCTTTTTAATACAGAGGTTAGCGAAATTTACCGCCCCAACCCCATAAGGTCGAAATTTATTACGGAAGGTGTCCGCCCATTCCTTTGTTGACTCATATCTATACCGTCGATGATGATCTGGGAGTTCAACAAATCCATTTCTTTTAGCTTCATCAATTGTGCCTATACGCCACGCTTCCATACCACTATAAAGAGTTCTAAATCGGTCAACCTTCTCCCAATGTTCTTCTGATGACCAGCCCATGACTGTTGCTGTAGAACCTAAAGCACCTGAAAATGCATATGAGAAGTTGGCCGATTTTCCAACATCTCTACGGAGAGCTTTTTTATCTGGGTGAATTTTGAATTCTTCTGGAGTCATTTCAAGGCAATATCCTGCTGTCAGAGAATGCATGTCATCATAGGGGATTGTAGAGAATGCTCGGCACATTTCAATATCTCCAGAATATTCAGCCACAATTACCAATTCTATAGAATTCCAATCGCAAGAAATTACCAAATGATCTTCATTATCTGCCAAGAAAAATCCGCGAACATACTCAGAAATTTTACCCTTCGGAAGCTGGCTTACATTCGGGTTAGACAGAGCCATTCGTCGCGTGTCAAGCTGGCTAGACAGCGTTGGATACATCCGGCTAGTCTCAGGGTCAACGAGGTTCAAATAGTTCGTCAGGAACAGTTTAATGGTCGTGTCAATAGACCCAAGTTTCTTGAAGCATTCAAGAACTCCTTTAATTGCATTGAAACGATCTTCTTCAATCTCGTGCTTACTCCGTACCAAACGTTCAAGCATCTTGTCTCGTGCATCACCATCTGATTGTGTCTTTCCATTCTCCTGAATATATGAAAGGTGGCAGAGGTCATAGAGCATCGTTCGCTGCGGCATGTAGTGGCTCAGGTTGACACCCTTAGACTCTTTCAAACCCTGTTCCTCAGCCCAAGCCTTAGACACTGGTGAGCGAACCTGATGGCACTGCTCAAATGAATCATCAGAATCAGGGGATGTTGCCCAATTAGTGATTGAATCCCGATACTTCTGATAGCCCTTTGAAAACCATGAATCATACTTCAACAGTTTCTCATGTGGCTCATCATTGAATGGTAGCAGAACTTTTACATGGCTCTTCATCTCAGCCAGAACTTTTGCGTAATCTTCACGCTCAATGTCACGTTGCTTCAAGATTGCCTTCTGGTCAACTCTAATGCCTTCACACCATACCTGAGAGTACACCTGAGACATTGGAGCCTCTTGCTTCATAAATGTCTTCAGTACCTCGCTATTACCTTGAGTATTGATAAACTCTACGAGGGCATCCATAATCCATACACAACACCAAGCATCATCTGCTCCATAACTAGATACTTCATCACCTGTCAGTTGACCCATGTGGGTCTTACCATTTAACACTTGGTCGAATGTGACTTGTTCATAGTTCAGGAATCGCTTGGAAAGTTTTTTAAGCCCATAACCGAATGCAAAATTCTTTACATAGCCACCATAACTGAACTCACTATCGGACTCTTTAGCGCAAACCTTCATCACCAGTTCTTGCTGCTCTGGAGTCATCGGCTTGCCCCACTGATACTCCGCGAACAGTTCTGGTGCTCCATGTCTCGTGGGAGAAGTCTTGCTGCTCATCAACTTCTTCAATCCAATCAAATCAGCTTCACGGAATTCCTGATGGTCGTAGGTGTCATTGTTGAATGCTGTGACAGCCAGTTGCATCGTACATAGGACGCGCTTGCCCAAGTCATAGCCAAGTGAAGCCTGCATCATGGTCAATTCAAACGGGGCATTGTGACTGACAGTTGTGCAGGTGGGTGAACGAGCATCTAGGATTTGTTTAGCCATAAACCAAGGCAAACGATTTTCCACATCTGCATGTGTTAGATTGACGTAGTAAGCGGTATCATCACCTTTTACGTAGATTGAGAATCCAGTTACGGTTGTTCGGCGGGTATCAAATACTAAAGACTTGTTGGATGCTCGTTTACCGTCTTCATTGACTGACATGAAACGATTGAGACCTTCGTGGCGGTCAGGGTCGCAGGTTTCTATATCGAAACCACAAAAGGTTGCGGAAGCTATCTTGGAAATAATACTGGGCATAATTTCAGCCCAGTTTCGTAAATCAATTAATTGTGTTCTTGGAAAATCCACGCTCTCACCAACCTTCTAAATTATTTTTAACTGTAAATCATAATGCGGTTATTCACAACGTTTACTATTTCGCACGATAACCCAAAAGCAATGTGTGTTCTTTGCGTGATGCGCTGTTTTCCATCTACCACTTTTAAGATTTCCTCCGCACGGATCACGTTTAATAATCAGGTCGCATGGTGTCATTCCAGATTCACGCACCGCTGCATTAAAAAGCTCAAGATTCCATTGATAGCGGTGGTTATGCACATAATCCTTGATCTTCGCAAAAATCAATCCGTCTTGTTTCAGCACTCGCTTTGCCTCTGCCAGAAATGGTGCGTGAAGTTCACCCACATTGTCGGCCTTTACACCTTTCCCAAGCCCGTAGTCCGTTCCATATCGTGCCAAAGATTTCGGGCTTGCCGCCGCATCAGGAAGGTGCGGGGGGTCATATACCAGCACATCCACGGTATTGTCGTCATCGGGTAGCGCATTCCACTCTGCAACAACATCAGGGTTCATTGCAGGGTCACGGTCGTAGTACGCGACTTTTGTTCCTGTCATGCAGCCCTTCCACATCCGGCGAGCGTTACAGCAAACATCAATTATTCTGTTTGCTTTCGGAGCGTAAAAGTCAAACATCGCATCAAGCAGTGCGTTGTCTTTGCCAATCCATACAGATTCAATTCTTGTCATGTTATTTAAACCACGTAATTAAAGTTCCAATCAAAAAACATATTGTCCCTACCATATAAAACAATAATGATATTTTAACATTTTAATCTCCTAAATTATCCTACCAATTTCCTGCCAACAATAATCCGCGAATGCCGTGTCAAACTCAGCAGTCTTGCCGGTGCGTTTTAGTTCGTAGAGGTCGTCCAGACAAATCTGACCGTTGTTCTGTTTAACACAATCATAGCCAAGATTGTCCATTGCTTCGATAAGTTCTTCTTCGGTGAAATCGTCTAAATTAATTTCTACGTCTACTGAGATGTTTTTAGTGACCATTTAGAGTATCCTCATTCTACGCAACATTTTACGCCACCATTGGTCTTTCCGACACTCAGAAAACGTCTGAGTAACCATCCTGAATCGGCGCTGATGTTCAACCATATCACCAAATTCATAATCTACACGAATCCCTTCAAAAGTCCTGCGAGGTGTGCTCAGATATTTACCACCCGTAGCACATAGGATTTCATGGAACTGTTGCCATTTTTCAATTTGTATCAGATCGTTGTGTGCTGTACTGGTCATGATATTCCCATTCTTTTGCTTACAATATCAAAATACTCAGGTGATAACTCAATACCCAAAAATTCACGCTGGACACATTTAATAGCTTGCTCAAGTGTAAGCCCACGAGATACAAGATGAAATACTTGGTTAATCGAAGCTCCGCTGATACCGGCTGCACGGACTTGTGTGATTTCTGATGGGTGTGGTGTCATGATTATTTACCAACCTTATAACGCAAACCATCAAATTCCTGTCTACCCTCACTCTTCGCGGAAGCTATTTGCAGTTTACGAAACTCTACATCTTTTTCAATCATGGCAACAGCTTCTTGAATATGTTGCAGCTCAAGTTTGCGACCGTCCAAATAAGCTTCAACATTTTTAAGATTATTTTCGTGCCATTCGATTTTATTTGTAGACATGATTATCTCCTCAATTAGTTTTCAATTTAAGAACACTCATTATACACTAATTGATGAAATGTGCAACTGATTAGTAACACATATTGAGAAATGGGCTGGGGACGATCCAGCGGCATCCTGTAATCCCGGTACTGTTCACATTGACCCAGTTGGCGTACTCGCGTTACAAATTACAAGTCGTCTTAGCCTAGCCCAGCTACTCCCTTTTCGCTCGGTAGAGGCTGACGACCCCATCTCCGCTATTCTGTTTCGCTTGCTACCATTCCTCAATATGCATTACTGATTAAGAACACTCATTATACACGAACTGTAAAAATGTGCAAGCTGTTTATGCAGCCTCAGGGGAATCTGAATTCCCGTAGAACGCTTGCGGGTTGGTTCGTAGTAGCTCTACCTCTGCCGCAGTCAGTGCTCGACCATTTTCAGTCTGTACGTGATCGGTGCATTGCCCTGACTGGTAGCGGCGATAGTCGTTGGGGTTTGTGGTGATTAAGACTAATGGTGTTGACATTTAACTTCTCCTTTGGATTTCATTTCAGTGTAAACGTCGAACAACCTATCAGCTACTTCAGGATTCTTGGCCGACACAACACATCCGGCACCTACTCCAAATACCAGATTACCTTCTTGTCCGTCTGAGAACAGAATGTTTATACCTTGTGGTATTTGTGAGTAGGTGTAGTTCACGATGCACCAACGAATACTTCATGGCCGCGAATTCTTTTCATTCGTGCTGCCCAGTCGATTCTACATTCATCATTACAGAAAAGTTTGGCTCCTTCTACGCACTCATCACAGTTGTAGCATCGTTGACGCGGCAGGAGTTTATGTTCAACGCGCCTGTTCGCTTCTATTGCCCTTTCAACAAAATCTTGACTTAGTTGTTGAGCCTGATCTATTTCATCCATGTGATTCTTTACCTTTCTGAAGTCCAAGTTTATATGCCTTTGCTAAAAGTAAGTATAACACAGAACGATCTATAGTCAACACTTTTTCATCGCAGCGGATGTTGAAGCCGATTAGTAATAAATCGTCGATTTGTTGGGGGGTTAGGGAGTTCATTTTATGTTTTCAATTCGTTTACGTGCAATATCTACATACTCTGGCGACAATTCAATCCCAATAAACTTTCTATTGTTTAACAGCGCCATCTTACCAGTTGTACCGCTGCCCATGAACGGGTCTAGCACTATCTCACCTTCGTTAGACCATGATAGGATGTGATCTTTAGCTAAGGCTTCGGGAAATCTCGCTGGGTGTACTTTTGCTATTTTACATCCCTCTGTGCTCCCTGTTCTGTAAGTAAAGATATTTCCAGTTATTTTATTATCAGAGATTACCTTTTTCGATAACTTTGTAAGAACACCTGTATTGTCTTTGTATTGTGATGGTTGCCCCCAAGTCTCCTGCCCGGCATATTTACAAGGTACTTTGATGGGGTTAAATGATTTTGGCTTACCATTGCTGAATACAAACATGTACTCCCACTCCTGCTCGTATCTGTTATGTGTTAGCGGAGTATAATTTTCTTTTCGATAAATCATAGTGTCATGCAGATTAAATCCGCACTCTTTAAAGAATAGTGCTTGCTTAAACGATGTGCCTGTCTCACTACCTTTAACGGTAGCGTCACCTACTACCCACACTACAACTCCACCGTCCTTAGTAACTCTGTACAGTTCTTTAGCCAAGGCTTCAAAATCCCATGTAAACCCATTATAAGTACGCAGGTTATCATAAGGTGGGCTGGTTACAGTCAGGTCAATCATTCCGTCTGGGAACTGAGCCAGTGCGGAAACATTATCGCTTGTGATTAGTTTTGCGTTACCTATGCGTTCGATGTTCATTTAAAGTTCCAAGTAGCTGCCAAACCTTCTGGCTGGTTTAAAACGGGTTCGGTGAGTTTAATATGTTTTTGATGGGTGTCAAGGGGTTTACGTTGCCTGTTCAATAAAAGTGTCATATAGAGTGCAAATGGGTCTAGGGCTAACGCAACCCCCAGAATCATCCAGCCAACAGCAGTTTCAATGCTTGCCCCAAACGAACCCGCGATACTCACAATCGGCCCAAGTTCCCCAAGACCATCAATGCTGCTAACTTGTGAGATTTCAAGTTTTTCGTTTACTGATTTCAAACTTTTAGCAATGTCTTTACGTTCTTCATCAAATGCTAAAATCAATTTCAACCTTCCATTGACAAACTCTTTCGGTAAATCTATAACTTGTTGGTCTATAGAAGTGATACGAGCCTCTAGGCGGCTCTTCTCTGCTGTCAGGCTAGTCAGGTCTACCTCAATCTTTTGCACGGCTTTATGGTTCATTTGGAAGGCGTTGGCGAGGTATCCATAGACACCTATACTTGTAAGCAAACTCACATATACAGCTACAATTACTACTGACAATTTAAACCTGTTGTTAAGGGTATACCACTGCTGCATGGCATAGGCTACCAACGAATATTTACCGAGTTCAATACCTACTCCAGCACAGACCATGGGCCAATATGCGCCTTTAAAGACTGCCCCGAGGCCAGTGATGGCACTGATTGCTGAAAATATGGCGATAATTAGGATACTTAATCGTAGTAAATTGACTATCATTTACCAATATCCATTACTACTATGATAATCCCCCTGACCAAGATACTGCATGTCATCAAAAAGGCAACCGTGATTCATTGTTTCTGAACAGGTTGTATATTTTACCAATTCACCGTTAATGTTTGCGTAATTAATTTTCTTATGTAACAAGTCGCTGTAAACAGCCTCTTGTTTTTTAGAGTACCAGAAGTGATGGTTTTTCATTTTCAGAATCCTTTAATCAGTACAATAGCATCTTTTAGATTTGATACTTTCTGTACAGTATCTGAACCACAGGCATGTTTAAATGTTCCAGACTCATTAAGAATCTGACAGATTATGCCATGATTCCAAACAGCATTGTCCGCTGGTACGCGCTTGATGATCACACCGATGTTGTCTTCAATCAAACGGTAGATATATGCGCCGTGACACAGTTCATAGGTTGTGGATATGATTTTCATTTTCTGGTACTCAGTTATTTAAAATAAAGAAAATCCGCGGCTGAGAAGTTACTGAAGGCACTCCTATTAAAATTAGACCAACCACATATGTATTAGCGTCTCCGCCTCGATAAAATGTTATGGCTCCAAGTGCAAACATTAGGACAGAGCCTATAATCTTTTGTTTATTTTTGATTGTTGGTATCATTTCCCACCTTTCTTAAATAACTTATCCCAATCTTCTTTTGAAAACGCTCCAACATAACCAAGACCTTCACAAGTCGGACAGTCCTCAACGTCTGGATGATCCGCTGACTTCTTTGGAAGTTCGGCGTAAACTTTTCCGGTGCCGTTACATTTCGGACACTTAATCATTTCTGTATTTCCTAAAAATCGAAGCGTACCTACCATTCACATCAAGCGTTCTAACCGATGTCTCCTGCTTAGGTTTCTTGATTGATGGAAACGGTCTGCCATTTCGTTGAGTCTCGCTGAAATATTTTCCTGCGATAACTTCCCAAGCGGATTTAACATAGTAACGACTGCTACCATCAGAGTGTTCAATATTGACATTCATTGAGATGTTTGAGCCTGTACCAAGTTTTCGAGCCAAGCGAAAGGCTTTCAGTTTGGTGTCAGTCGAGTGCATCCCGTTGCCGGGCGTGTAATTTGGTTTGTAGACGGTGTAGGTGATGGTTTTCATCTCTTAATATCCTCATACAAAACACCGATTGCAAGATAAGCAATGGCTCCTAGTTGCTCTCGCTTACGAGCCTCCCCAGTCATTCCTTGACTTTCAGAGAGTTTCTTCGCTGCCTGTCCAAAGGCGAATCCAACACCATAAGTATCACATAAATCTTTCCACGGCTGATTGAGAAAATCTTTACCGTTCCCATGCCGCTCTTCGCCCTTCCCTTTGGAAACTTGGTTGATAACTTCATCGAAAACTTTTTGGAGTTGATGTGGTTCTGATTCTACCCATTTATCAAAATCAATTGCTATTTTATCATGATGTTCATCCAACCCTGTTTCTTTCAACATACCGTCAAGAACTTTTTTAGGCAAAGTTGCTTCAGAATAAGGTTTAGTATTTACCAACGGTGCATAACCGCCACGATCATCTGCGACTTCCGTAAGCCTGCCAACAGTTTTACCAGCGGCTATAGACTCTTCCATCTGCTGTTCTTCATATAGTGCTGCGTCTTCGATTCCGCCACCCATCTCAGTCTCCTTTAATTGCTTCATCAATAGCATCGCGTGGATCACTTTTCCACGACGACATCCACTTACCGTTTATGCTGACACGAAAGTCATCATGGATTTCATTCACGAGTGCTTTATTTTCAATCAACCAATTCAAACGGTCGGTATCAGATATTTTAGAAATGTTAAACATTAGTCGCCAGCCATTTCAGAAAAATAGTCGGCGAGATCACGGGCTGTTACTGAGTAGCCACAACCTGTCAAGAATTTTAAATATTCATCAGATAAATCAGTCCAAGTGTGACGATTCGAGATGATCATCTCTAATTTATCGTCGCCGCAGTATTGGATGAATTTTATGGTGTTTTCGGACATTTGTTACTCCTTGTTAAATTTGGTGGGTCACGCTGGAATCGAACCAATCCGTCTGACGGTTATGAGCCGCCTGCTTTCACCAAGTAAGCTAGTGACCCGTTGGCAGGCTCTGATGGACTCGAACCATCGACACTCGGATTAGAAATCCGATGCTCTATCCTCTGAGCTAAGAGGCTATACGTAGCAAACAATTTCTTCGATGAACGCGAACTTTGTAAGCGGAAATTTCGGCTTCTTAATCTGCTTCCAGTTTTCAGGATCACAACACGGTTCAAAACCTGTCGGCCCACCCATAGCAGGGCTATCTCTACCAAGGCATTTTCCATTACGCTCGTAAAGCACAATGTCCAATGTGCCGTCATCATACACAAAATTAATTCTACCAATTTGTGTATTACTTGCAACCCACTGTCCTCGATCAAATTTCATTGTTTACTCCCTGTTAAATTCGTTTAAGCTATTGCAGGCATCATGTAATATCATTAAGTCGCACATGTTTACACGTTGACAGCAGGGTTATGAATGCTAAGGGACTCTGCGGTCGTGCTGCACTGCCTTGTTGCCACCAGCTTATCGGCGGTTGCCCGTAGGCTAGAGGAGCGACCCCTTACTTAAAACTAATGCACCGTATTAACATTATGTGTATTCAGCATCGAATGGTCTTGAATCGTCGAGCACATCTCAAACAGTTCTTTGACGTTCACATCATCAATGCATTCTGCATATGATAGCAGACTATCGCATACGCTGGCAAGTCGTGCAGCGTTGACGGTGACTGTTAGGTCGTCAAGATTCTGTTCCTTGTCAATGAGTGTATCAAGCTCGTAGAGGATAGATACACTGAAGTCGATAGCGCGGCTGATGGCTGTCTCGGAGCTTAGCGGCTTGTATTCTCCGCATTCAGCACAGTCGCCGCAGCAAGCGTCCTTTTGATCGTTGCAAGTCATTATCACTCCTTAAAAATTTTGAAAAATGTGGCTGTGTTAAAAAGTATAGTTGCTATAACAAATCCATAAATGTCGTGACTTGCTGCCACGCATATCATTGAAGCTGTCAGGAAGAACGTTGAGTGTTTGATATTCACAGATTACCTCACAACATTCTTACGTTTACGGGCTTGCTCAAGGTCATAATTGGCAAGATGAGTCAAAATAGTTGTTGGCAGGTAGAACATTTGAATGATGAATGCGAAGAACAAAACCAGCAGCAGAACGGCGAAGGCTGGGATTAGCATTATTGACATGTAGATGTAGTTTCTCATTGGTTGTAAAAAATTCCGATAAAATCCATAAAGATTGCAACAGGTACTCCCACCACTATAAACAATAAGAATAGTGGTGTTTTCATTATAGTTAGATATAGACAATCTTTTTTAAATTCTTCAGAAAGCCTCCAAAAACAATAATGCAATGCAGTGTCTTCAAATTTCATTTTTATGTTCCTCCAAAAGTTTTTGTTGCAAGATGTCGTAGCCGTTAGTATGTCGTCCTTCTCGGTCGAAGAATATTTTAATCGCTTCCAAAAGTTCCTCAGCGTCGGAATCACTATCAGGTTGGCCTTTTATCTCGGCACGAAGTATATCAACTTCTGCTGGATCGGCTGGCTGCCAATGAGTTGCCGGAACGGATGGAATGTATCGGTAATTTACTACAAATACACAGCCACATATAGTTACTTCTGCTCCCTTTATGGTGATTGATTTGTTCATCTGCTTCTCCTCTATCAGTTACTACAAGATGTACGGAATAGTTACAGTGCCAACAAACTCTATTTTCAGCGAGTCTTTACCGTGGCGTTCACGAAATTCAGGTGGACACTTTTTATCCATAAACTCCCGAATTTGTTCTTCATTGTTGGCGAGCATTTCTTTAAATTCCCAACCCCAGTCTATTCCGCTAAACCATTCTACAAAATATTTGTTCATTTCCTTCTCCTCTAACAGTTATTTTAAACACACTCAAATCCAAATGCGTTTAAAAGCACCTACTCTTGCGAATGGATTCTTCAAGGTTGCCGACCTTGGTTACTATGTAGGTATAGCTTCAGATCGGAAGTCTATTAGATACTCTCTCAGTTGACGCAGCAAGTGCGAATTCCCTTTACCAGATTTCTCGCTAATTTACCCACCTACATATTCATCTAGCTGGTTTCACTTGAGTTGTTACATCACGTTAAGGTAATGCACGTTACTTGCTACCCGATATACGGACAAGTCCTTAATGAAGTGACAACCAACTCATTTTCACTAGACAGGCTATTTTCTTAAAGAGCGATTACTTCTACAACGTTAAAATATTATAGCAAAACTGGTTATGGATGTCAAATGTTATTTAAGGTTTCTACTTTTTGATGTTTCGGTATAACCATCCATTGTTCGTTCGTTACCCAAGTCCTATCACCACAATATCTACATTTTATATAGGCTATAGGAGACAAAGACATCTGTTTATTATCACGGAATAATGGTTGCCCATAATAGTCATAATTTGATGCTTCCCAATAATGATTACAATCTGTCATTTTATTTTGTCCTTGCTGTGTATGTGCGGCTTTTAGTAAATCGCGTATTGCTGCGCGAATTGGTTTGGCAAGAGGTTGGTCGAAATCGTCGGAAAAATTACCATAATCATAAGCTTCAAATAGTAACTGTGGAACATGCAAACGTTTAATAGCAAATAGGATTTGTTCATTATCAGGTTCACACCCCAATTCATTCGCAGTTTCCTTTAACACAACCCCTAATGTATTCTCAACCTCTGCTAGTTGTTTTCGCAGTTGTTCGATTTCTTGACTGTCTTTGAGTGTTGTCATTTTTTGACCGCTGCCTTTTTAGTTGGTAACAAGTAGAGCGGTACTGATGTTTCATCAGGGCATCCAACAGCTACAGAAAATGCTTGAGCAAAGGTTTCTTGTGATTGAAACTTTTCAAGATCGCTTGGGTACATATGAGCAACTGGTTCCAATTTCTTCATCCACTCAATATGCGATGCTTCTAACCATTCTGCGGATTGACCAGAATCGGCAAAATATGCGATAGCGGCTTTGTTGTGTAACTCTCTACCTAGTCCAGACCCAGTGCTGTGATCGGTGTATTCGATATGTTCCCGTAGAGATTCAATCAGCATTGCGTTCTTCCGTTGCAGGTACTCATTTTTCTGCATAAGTGATAAAATTGTGTCACCAGCACGAATTAGGATGCCGTGCGACTCCCCGCCCTCGTATCGTATTGCTGTGTCGTAACACTTTTTAGCTATATCACTCATATCAAATACTCCTCTCTAACTGTTAAAAACTCTTTAGTCTTTTCTTCTGCACTCAGGTAGAACCAATAGGCGCTTGTGACGTTCCACAAATTAATCGGAGGGAACGTGAAGTCCGGCCAACTGATATCAGTCGTCGCTGTCGTCATTTATATCACCTGTCAACAGTCTCACCTGTTCAGCGTGTTCGCACGGATAAGGCTTGGCGAATAGGTCGGCAAACACGCCTTCAGTAATCAGTCCAAATTTGAAGGTGTCTTCTTTAGGGGCTGTGACTTTCTTATAAATATTCATCGGCTGTCCTCCTCTTGGATTGGCTTCGGTGCGGTCGAACATCAGTAACCCTTTTAACGTTAACTTACGCAGTGACTTGTTGACAACCGATTTATGATCGCCTACCACATGGTAGAACATCGGTGCGGATATGTCGGCATCGTCTGGTAACGTGTTGACAATATCCATTATCTTTTGTTGGGTGGTGGCGTTTAGTTCTAGCATTTATTTAGATTTAAAAGTGTTTAGATTGATGAGAACTAGGAGCCCCCATAAACAATGCATTGAACCTGTAGTTATCGCTATCGTACCAACACATAATACGGCTACAATTATGGTCAGCATGTTTTCGTAAATTGATAGTTTGTATAGGTCTGGGTTCATTTTATTCTACTCCAAATTCTTCAAGTTCTGCGATCATTTGGTCAACTTTATCACGCATGGCTATATGTTCGGCTTCTTCAAGTTCTGTACTTACTTCTTTTAGAAGTTGCAGGGTGTTGCTCAGTATTAGTACTGTGTTTAATGCGTATTTAGGCATGTTTAATCCCCCTTTATCTGTAAAACAACGTCGTCAAGAACACTTACTGCAAAAGAGGCAGCACTATTTACGCGCCCCCTGTAAGTGTTTGCTGCTGAGACTTCTTCGGACTTTTTAGATACTATAGCAGCACAGTGAGTAATCGCTGCGTTCCACGCCATTTCAGCAGAGATAGCGTTACGATCTTGTTCAAATACGTTCTTGTCAAGCCAATCTTTATAGTGCATTTTCACTCTCCAAATTTAATTGATTGTGCCGGTTTGTTGTATTTGTCGTAGCTGTCTTGCATCTCATCAAGTCTATGCTGTTGATGCCTTATTTCAGAATCCAAATTCCATATCTCACTTTGCGTTTGTGCGTTGCCGCGCAGCAATTGTGCATGGGCAATCTCTTGCCTTATTCTTGATTGCGCATTTAAGTTATCGCACTGGTTCATGATATATTCACCTTTGGCTGCTTTAAGTATGTCGTTTACTTTTGGGATATTGAACTCTGGAATTGACTCTTTGCAGGCAGCTAAAAGTATCTCGACAGCTTCCAGCAGTGCATCATGGCTATTCCAAGTGAGTGCTAGGCGCTTGGCGTTGTCGATATGGTTTACACCGTCAACCGCAGGTGTGTTTGCAACAACAACATCACCAATGCATAACTGTACCGTTGCACCCATGTTGTAACCATTCAACTTTCCTTTAGTGTGCATGATATATTCTCCTCTTGTGTTAGTTATGCAATGCAAAACATCCAGCCATCTTTCTGCGCGCCAATTATTGCTTCTTCGAGTGTAGTTCCAAATCCAGACCAAAACCTTCCGCTCGGATACCATACTACTATTTGGTTTGGCGCTTCCTTAGTTCCTTTTCCAAGGTACATAAATGTGTGCCCGGTTGCATTGAAGTTTTGCACCTTGTAAAACTTTGAATATGATTTTACGTATTCCGCATCCTTTGGCAATTCAGAAGAATCGCAGCTTGAAACAAAAAATGTGTGTCCTGAAAATGTGGAATGTATGGTTTTCTTCATGATCTATTCTCCTCTTGTGTTAGTTAATCAACTTAAGAACACTCATTATACATGAACTGGAGAAATTTGCAAGCACTTTTTATTGTCGGAAATGGATTTCTAACTGTTTTCGGTGGTGGAGGAACTTTTTATAGTATTGATCTGCGCTTATCTTGGCTTTACCTGCTTTAAAAGTGCCAATCCCCACATTATAACTACGAATTGCGTTCTCAGAACTATCAAGTCTTTTGTAATACTGTCGAAGTAACCCTGTACCGGCTATCATGTTTTTGTCTAGGTCTTTGCTACCCCCTCGAACCTGCATAATACCGACGCTCGGTATCCCTTTTTCTGGGTTGATAGCATTGGTACGGTATGCACTTTCTACCCTAATCACAGCCAGTATATCTAAGTAGGTCGGAAAATCTGGATAAGCTAACTGTTTTGCAAGTTTTACGATACGCTTAGGAGGTGTAATAAAATTATCGACTGCACCCGCTTCGCAACTAACCAGTAACATCAAAAAACATGCAAATTTAAACATGTTAGCCCCTTTTAAAATGAGTTAACGAATGATAACCGAACTTGAAGATTTTGTCAAGCCTGTATTTGTTACAGTTAATGTAAAGCATTAACTTCCATCCGTGATTTTTTAGGATGCTATATAAAATTGCAATGTATTAAAATCAACAGCTTACGAATTATTTGCCGATATAGGCGACATTAGAAAGAAAATATCTTGTCGCCTATATCATGTTCGACACCTTCATGGTTGAGCAAACGGAGTTGGCGGTATCCAGTTACCATCGCACATCTTTCCAGATATTGCGGCTTCCCATGCTCGCTTAAAGCCAGCCTGAAACACCACGCGCCTATCTCTGTTGTCGATCTGTGGGCGTGCTGCAAAATACTCGTCCTCGGCAACTATGCAGTTGGCCTCCATTAGTGCATTGTCTCGTTCGTTCATTTCAATCCTTTCTTCGTAGAACGGGCGGTGTCGAACCCGTCAATCAACCCGGACTCCGCAAAAGCGCGGAGCCGGTTATTTCTGTTCGTTATGCCCCTCAATCCGATTCCGCGCAATCTCAAAGTATTTTTGGTCTTGCTCTATCCCGATAAAGTTGCGCCCTGTATTTAGGCAAGCTACGCCCGTCGTGCCGCTCCCCATCGTGTTGTCCAGCACAGTCTCACCCTCGTTCGTGTAGGTCTTGATGAGGTACTCGCACAGGGCTACAGGCTTCTGGGTGGGGTGGAGCTTGGCATTTTCTTTGGCGAATTCCACGATCTGCTTAGGATAGTTTGTGAATTCTTGGAAGTGTTCCGCTGAGTGCGATTTTCGCGCAGGTGCGTTATCCCTACCTAGATTCTTCGGGCGAGTTGTGTCCACCGTCTTGCCGTAGGGTATCAAACCTTGCGGGAAATAAGGCATGTTATTTTTAGACCCATTCGCTGTCATGCCATCACTGAAAACACAAATGGTTTCGTAGCTCTTTAGCGGCTTGAGTTTCGCGTTCACGAATCCGCTAGTGTTCTTTTTATCCCACACCCAATCATACTTAAATCCCGCCAAGTTGGATAAACGCATCACACTAGAAAAAGGTTCTTCACCGAACAACACTATCGCCCCGTTCTTCTTTATCAACCGTTTATATTGCTCCCACAGTGGCTCAAACGGAATTACCGTATCCCACTTGCACGCGGTCGTGCCGTATGGCAGGTCGCACAAGATCATATCTACCGATCCATCGGGTATCTGTGCCATCAAATCGAGGCAATCCCCCTGCCACAGCGTAAGGGGCATAACTTTACGGTCAAGCGGACTTGCCGCCTGCGTCGCTTCGCTCCTAGTCGTCAATCCGCTTACCTCCATCGTTAGGCCTACCATACATATAGTTTATGTGGCAGACTCCCTCATTAAATGTCATTGGTCGAGATGTGCTTTTTGTACCTTCTCGCAATTTCATCCACCCACCCCATGATTCAACATAAAATTGCCAATACCCATCCATCCATTTATACGGGTTCCTTGGCAGGCTTGTTATTATTTTTTCTTTATCGCCTAACCCTGCGTTGAACCCAGACCCGCCGATACGTGCTTCGTTTTTAGTTTTTTGGTTTTTCATAGTTCAAATCTCCGTTTCAAGTTTTCTAATCGGCGGGCTGGTTAACTGGTATGTTGGGCATCATCCACCCATACCTCCATCACCCATGCACTCACCATTGCATTCGCGGTCAAAGCAAACAGAGCAGGGCTCGCTATCGACTTCTTCTTCGCTGCTATCGTTTACAACCTCTTGGCAGTTTATTCCTCCGCAGCTTCCACATTGGGTATGGGTAAGCGCGACCATCGGGCCTCGCCAAGTTACATGTCCACCACATAAAGAGCAAATCATAGTACGTTCCTTTCTTCGTTAATCGTTATGCCCAACCCTGCGCTCAAGCGGGATCGCACAAAATCGTGCGACCCCTTAGCTTGATATGTTCGGCGTCTTGAGCATAGCCGCATCAATCGCCTCTTCTGCGGTTGAGAATCGCTTGCCGTCCAAATACCAGCAGCAATTTCCACCTTGATGTGGCATTCCATGTTCAAGAACGTGGCGGTATCGTTCAGAGTCAAGTTCAAGTGCCGCAGCTCGATCCGCATACCCATTGAGTGCGCTCCCGAAGTCTCCGCATTCGTGGTCTTGTTTTAATTGCTCGCTAAGTTTCATAGTGCTCTCCTGTCAATTAGCCGCCGAACCCTTCATTCAACCCGGACGCGCTGATGCGCGCCGGTTAATTCAAATGTTCGACCCCATCAATTTCCAATTGCGCATATTGAAAAATATATCCCTGCAACAAATTCAGCTACGCCTGTTACGAATATTGCTAAATTACGTTTTCTTATTCCTTGCCCGAAAGAATCACCTGAAAGGATAAGTCCAGCAATACCGATTGAAAAGTTAAATATCATCATCTTGAATCTCCGATTAAAATAGTGGTCGAACCCTTCATTCAACACGGACGCGCTGAAGCGCGCCGGTTAATTCAAAATGTTGGGCGGCAGCAATTGCCCGCATTCTTTACAACGCTTTGGCATCGGTGTGCTGTCGAGGAAAGCAACCCACCCGTGATTGAGGTTTTTCGTTAGGTTTGCGCGCTGCATCCACACCCATCCGATGAATTCCATGCTTGATTCTTCCAGCGGCCCGTTATATTTTGTGTGCCTTGCCAATCGCACAGGCCACCAACAAAATTTAGTTTTAAAGTTGCTCATGTGTGGTCTCCTTGTTCAAACGTTATGCCCAACCCGGCGTTGCAGCGAAGCGCGGCCATAAGTCCGGCGGGTGTTATTCTGTTATTTTTTAGAGCGCTCGCTGAACTCGAGGTTATGCGTCAAGCAGATCATCAATAAATGCTCTCGCGTCAGCTCCGGTAAATCCCACGAAATACTCCATCCCGTACTGCACCACCATGCACCACCGACGGTGCTCGTAACGTGATGCCGCTCTCCATGATTCCAAGCCAAAACCTCTGTATGTCGTGCTGTAGGCGCTCATATCTCTCTCCGTGATGCGTATTAAAGGCTTGCCGCGCCCACTTGCCTAAGCACGCATAGGTATTCCCAGTTTCTTTAATCTCTGCTTCAAAGAGTGGTTTAAGATTAAATGGCAATGCAATTAATATATCTTTTGCTAGTTTTATTTGCTTTTCGGTAAGCATGGTCCCTCCAAAATAAAGACGTATAACCCTACTTAAGAACACCCATTATACCAGAACTGTAAAAATCTGCAAGCACTTTCTCAACCTTGTGCGATTATGTGCTGCTGCAACTGTTCAATATATTCTTCATCGGTATCTGGGAGGGCTTCAGAGCCTGTCAGACTGGCTTTGAAGGTCTCCAGTAGATATGATAGTTCATTGAGTCGTGCGGCTTCCGCAGGGTCTCCAATTTCAGGAATTTCGTCGAGAATACGGGTGATCTCATAGTCTGCACGTGTTTTGGCTGTGTATCTGCCGCTGTTATCTATCCACGGGCGGTCATCTGGCGACTCCTTATAATAGTCTAGCAGTCCTTGGTAGAACGGCAGGGTCAGCAGGTCTAATGAACCTTGGGCGGCGGCTAACTTCTCTTCGGCGCGGCGGGATTTTTCGGAGGCTATTGCCGAGATTATAAAATTGCTGATATTTTTTATATCTGTCGTAACATTCTCGAATCTGCTTACAGACCATTTCAACACTTTGTCTTCAGGTTGTTTATACACGGCTGCAAAGAACGCTTTGATAGTCATCTGCTTATTTTGGTAAATAATTTGATCTGTCGAATAAACGTTCAGCATTTCCATCATGTCAGATACTGTTACGTAGCTGTTGACATACTCACCGTCTTTAATGTCTTCGCAGGCTTCAAGGAATAGCTGCACGTTTTCGGCACGTCTTGACTCATCTTTAAGTGTATCCTTATCTATGTTCTTGCAGTAGTACTCCCACAAGTCGAATCTTTTGTATATTGTCGGCAACACGCGCTCGACTTCACTGTTTAGGTAGTCTTCGGTGAACTGGTCATAGTCTTCTTCCTTTATATCTGATGGTATCAGTCCTTGCATTGTCACATAATCAATCTTTTTCTGCGCAGATGTTGCGTGTTCGCTTGTTCGACACGAATTAATCAGCAGTTCATAATAGTCTTGGTCTACACCGTCTTCCCCAGTCAAGGCTTTATATGTAGCTCGTGCTGCGGCTGTCTCCATATTAAACATTTGTGTTAACGTCTTACCATCGTAGTCCCTTGGCTGCGGGCGAGGCGGGAAATACTTGGCGGCAGTATCCTTGAACTTTTGTTTCTTTTCTGCAATGGTTAATGATTTCGTAGGTTGTGTTGTGGTGGGGGCTAATTGTTGGATGGTTACGCCGGTGTATAATTGCTGCATTGTTGGGAGTTTCGACACCTTCTTAGCTAATACCGCAAGTGATGCATCACTACCGTCACCCATTAGAAAGTCAATCAGGTGATCTTTATCTGCACAGTTGCACAGTGTCAGGAATTGCTTGAAGTTCTTTTTCTTATATATCCTGCGGAGGTCTAGTTTATCATAATCTATGGTTTCATAGGTTAGGGCAGGTTCTTGTGGTGCCGCAACTTTTTCAGGTTCTAATATCTCACAACATTGCTGCCGATACAACGCTAAACTACGCTCGACACCCGCCTGCCCATCAGGATGCTTTATGGTTAAACCTTTCGTAAAACGATTCATGACTTCATCTGAATGTGAATACTTAGTGTGTGTATGTTTAGCCATATCTGCACTTATCAACTGTTTCAATACAGGTATTAGATGTTTTGCATTATAGTAAGGCTTCGCCGCGAATAAACTATCTTTTTGAAACATCATCGGGTGGTGCGCAGGGATTATACCTTGCCTTGCAATTTCAGTATCTATAATACTTACAGGAAAACCAGAGAACTCATGAACCATTTGCACTGAGAATAAAATATCTTTAATGATGGTAAGTTTTATAATGTTGTAGGCGTTAATATCTGCAATCCTAGTTGGTGGAGTTCCGCGATACATTAAGTAGCTACGAAAGCCGTCTTTATCCCACGCAAACATAGCTGATTCTGTATAATAACTCCTCAACTTCAAAAAGTTAATATCATCTGAAAATTCAGAATTTAGTACGTTTTTTTCTTCTAATTTATAGCGCATTGATGCACTAATGTTGTTAAGTTTACAGAAATATTTCATAACTTTTTTACTCCAAAATTGAAAAATCGTGTCCAAGGTACAAGGAATCGTGTCCAAGGTACAAGGAATCGTGGCCGTTGTCAAGACATTTTTAGCGGTTAGTAAAGGAATTATGTCCGTCGAGATGGTAGTAATTCCTAATGTTTCGGACAAAAGTGTCGGTTGAGAGGCGATGAATTTCCATTAGACGGACATAATTTTGAGTGTTTTCATTATACTTTTGGACTTTTTCGTGTTTTCGGCACTATCCGAAAATGCTGGAAAATCGAAAAAATTTTAGAGGAATGATGCTGGTATTGGGATTGCAGGTTAGTGGTCGCATACTACGATGAAAATAAGTATAGAGCAAGTTTTTAAAATAATTTTCTCAGATTTGCAGAAAAATATTTTCTGGAACGAGGTTGTACTTATTTATGCATATTATGTATAATATATATAATAAGTACATAGGTAACACATTGATTTCATTGCAGTTTTATCGTAAGATGCTGCTGAAAATACATAATATGTGGCTACCTGAATCGCTGCAAGGTATGTAAATAAAGGCTTGCAGAGGTGCTTGCAGCCACAAAACTGTGTTATGATGTGTTTTTAGGAGGCACACATGCGTACTGTTTACAAGCTGAAAATGACACACAAATTTGCTAAAAAGCACTTCACCTATTTTCCGAAAGGTGGGGTTTTGAAACTACGTGCAGATATTTTAGAGACTCGTTTTATACAGAAAACTGCTGAGTGGTGGCAGGAGATGCCAGAGCCTGAAAAAGTTACAACGGTTGTAGCGATCAAAGGCTCACCAGTGGCATTTAAAGCTGATGGGAAGCTATGGGTGCAGCATAATGGTCTACGATGCCTTGCAACCGACTTCATAGGCTTCCTAAAGTATGGTTGCTGGTTCCGGTACGATCCGAAAGATGGTGATTATTGCAATTTACGATGGAGTAATCTTAGGAGGTCTTAGATTTTGAGTGTTTTCAGATAGTTGCAGCAGCCTTCTACACCAGATTCTACATAATACTTGAGTGTTTTGTTAAGTTTCGTTTGACATAAAATGTATTATTGTCACTAGAATCTACATACACTTTCCAAAGTAAGTTTATGATTCTTCTATGTTTTCTATAAATAATCTTAAAACGTTGACAATTATCAAGAAAATAAATCGCTAGACAGATTCAAATAATTTTGGTATAATATAAGGTTTGAAAACTATTTACTTGACAAACTAGAAAATTTTTGGTACAACCTAGCTGCCAAATAGTTATTTAGTCACATCCGTTATATGCTCATCGTCTGGTTTTAATACCGGATAACTGTTTGGCGACAGGTGAGCATATAACGGATGTTTTTGTTTAGGAGTAAGAAATGCAATTAGGAATAATTTATAAGTATACGTGTAATGAAACAGGAAAGTCGTACATTGGTCAAACTATAAACCCTGAAGCTAGAAACCAAAGTCATTACCATGACATTAAAGGTGGTACAACTACATTGTTTGCAAAAGCAGTTACAGAATATGGTTGGCGGAATTTTGAATATGAGATTTTATGGTGCGGAGATGCATTGAAGTTAGATATGATGGAGTGTGATTACATAGATAAATTTGACACATACCGAAATGGTTATAATTCTACACAAGGTAATAGATCAAAACCTAAAACATGTAAGGTTAAATGCAAACCTAGCAATAATATAGTTTTTAAAGATGGACTGCCGGAAAATTTGGATGATTATATAATGTCAATTGAGGCAGAAATATTAATTAAAGCCCTTAAATTATCTGGGGGAAATCAGACAAAAGCAGCAGATTTGCTAGGTATAACTTTTAGAGTGATAAGATACAAAATAGAAAAATATTCTTTGAGAGAACAAATAATTTAGGAAAAGAGAAATCATGTTTTCGATGTTTTGCGCCGGTCAGGAGGACTAGATCTCGCAATGTTTTCACTTACAGCCAAAAAGGGAATCATATAAACCATGTTTTCGTTTAGAATCAACAAGTTACGTTAAGTAATTACTAAGTTACAACAAACTAAACAACTGACAAATATCAATATAATAGTTGAGTATAAAGTGTGGCTTCTTTTGGGAACTAAAAAGCCCAAAATTGTCACATTACAAATATAATAAAATCAATGATTTAATAAATTTACGCTATTTCCGACACTTTCCAGCCAGTAAATAACCATACTAAACCAGTCAACAATCATTATACAAACTACTAATTATTATACACTTTATAAAATAGTTTCTGGAATTGTATAATGTGGCATGACCTTTGCATATATCCTTGGCATAAATAAAGTTTGACACAGTTATAAAATAGGCTTTATTATTCGGGTTCGTTAATTACTTAATAGGAGTTTTAAAATGGCAAAAATTAATTTTGAAGTATGCGGCGCAGATGTAGAGTATGAGCTGCACGATTTAGGCAAGCGCGAAGAATTGCGGATCAATGGCGAATCTATAATAGATTGCTGGGGTGATGTAGGTGCATGGGGCGCAGATTATCACATGGCGGTAGCGGGCTTGCATGGCGCTGCAAAAGAATCAGCAACATATAAATATTTGCGTACCCGCGCGGAACAATTGATTATCCAAGAAATATTTAGTTTGCGTGAGATGGTGAAGGAGTTACAATGATACATATAATAGACACCCTCGCCACCGAACACGAAACACTAGCCAAAATCACTGCACATCTAGCCAATGGTGAAGACAATCAAGCCAAGGCCGAACTATCTGAAATGGTATGGAGACTTGCAGGGATTGCGGATAGTTTACAAACTCAATTTATTTGTACAGTCAGAAGCAAGTCTGGAGCGCTTTATGATTATTACAAAGGCTATGAGTGGCATAATTTAGTACCTCATGACTCCCCTGCACCGACAAGCGGCTATGTTAAACCGGAATATATTTTTAGTATTAAAGGTTGCGAAATCAACAACTTAAAAAATAATTAAAAATAGTTGAAAAAAGAGTTGACACACTTTCGAAAATAGCCGAAGATGCGGCTTCTAACAACAAACAAAGAGGAGTAACAAAATGAAATTCGACTTCGCAGCGTTTAAAAAATTTGCTGAATGTGGTTTGACACTGGCACGCAGCTTGGCTATTGCGAACGGTATCTCACCGGCACAAGCTGATTTATGGGTGTTGAAAGTGAGCGCAAAATGATTGAGCTTTTTACAATCTGCGCATTTTTCGGCATACTGGCGACAATCGCCGCTTTGAAAGGAGAGTTATAAAATGCTTAACACCTTACATAAAACATTCAACCGGCAAGCTGAATACATCGGGACCGGGAACGTTTACGGCACTTGTCAAGTATCAAACTATATCCGCGCTGCGAATACTCTTGACTGTAACGGCATGACAAACAAGCCGGGCAAGTTGCAGGATTTTGACATTTCACTTTTTCGCAGATTGCCCCAAAACGTGGAAAGACTGGCGCGCAAAGTTGCAGACGATGCAGGGCAGGCGATATTGTATAAAATCCGGCACTGGCGCGGCAAGGTTGAAATTGTAGACGGCTGGATTATCACGGAGGGGCATAAAACCGGATATAAACTTCATCATATCGTCAAGGGACACCGGGCAACTTACAAACAGCGCGATATTTTGCAGGTAGTGGCAAAGGAGCTTACAAAATGAGCCGCGATAATTTTTATATCTGTACTGACCGCGATAATAAAAGGCTGCACCTAACCCGCAGCAAGCCTTCAGTTTTGTGCAGCTACTGGATAGAATACCGCGACAATAAGCCATTGCGCGGTCATCTGCACCCCGAAGAGGTGCAGATTTACGATTATTCAGTGCAGGAGTTTTTCGCAGTACATGACGGCTCCATCAGTTTGACCGGGCACGCAATGCCTAAAATTCAGAATTTTCAATTCATATAATTCAAGAGGAGAATAAAACCATGAAACATGCCATTAGAAACAGCTCAAGAATAAGCCGCAGGGCCGTCCGCAAGGCGCAAAGTGTCTTTTTGCAAGGTATCCTATACCCGGCACTCGAAGAGGCGCGGCAAGCGTTCGCAAAGGTTGAGCGGGTGCCGTATATGCCGGAGGTTGAGGAGGCCGGGATTAGCTGGTCAATTGATGAAAATTACGCTGAGATGTGGGAAGGACGCTAAAATGAGCATACGCTCGGATTATGATGATGCACTAGACAGCTTCGTTAACGGCCAAAAACGGCAATTTGTCAAACAGTTTGACGAATTAGAGTCAAAATCAGATTTTATTGACTACATTTGCGATTTAGGGCGCGCAGATGAAGTTCTGGAAATGTTGAAGAGTTACTTTAACATTAAAGCCCGTTAATCAATAACTTACAAAAGAGGATAAAATATCATGACTAAACGCGAACAGCAGGAAAAACAATGGATGATCGAAGCATTGCAGCGCATCGGCATAGCCCTTGAAGATATACAACAATTGCGCCGCATATCAATGACATTGCGCCGCTGGTTCGAGCTTGAATGCGGAACCGGAACCGATACAGTATCGGAAAGCGTAGAGCGCGACGAAACAACAGACAAGCCATATCGCCGCGTACAGTACATGAGCCGCTCAGGATGGATAGATAAGCGCTACCCTATAGCCGACCGGGAAAAGGGCGCTATGAAGCGTTTAGAGGTATTCCGGGCTAAGTATTCAAGCATTATCTTTTATGTACAAGGTGACCCGCGTGGCTGCGCATTGTATGCGCTAACATCCGACAAGGTGCCAGCTGGCGAGGATGTAGGCGCGGTTTATAATCGTGGCATTGCGATTTATTAAGGGGCATAACATGCTGATAAATATCAGATTCTTCAAATACGATACTGAGTCAGACAATATTGATATTGTAGAGTGCGATGAATCAAACTTTCTGGATCTGGTTGGGCAAGGCTTCAAGATCGAATATGAGCGTAACACAGTACGCGAGAATGGTTGCGCTCAGGTATGCTTAACCGTTGATAACTTGGGGGATTGTTAAAATGATAATCACACTACCAGCACGATGGTCCAGCGCAATCATTAACTTTGACTATTCCGGTTTAGACAAAGAAGAGTGCGCAAAGCTCAACAATACTTTAGCAAACAATGGCTTATCGTTTACCGATTGCCTACACGTTAGCGAAGAGTTTTACGCACAGTTTGACGGGCTAGGCGACACTGTGGCCGATTATACTTTTGCGAGAGGTTGTTAATTATGAAAATATCAGAACGTTACGGCACAGTCTTACGCCTTTACGATAACGGCGGCAAGTCTTTTGACCGCTACACAATCATACCGCCACGATGGGCAAAGCAATATAGAGAACGTAGCAGGTTATTTGAGGCTATCGGGGCCAGTAAGTATCCATATAGTCCGCAAGGCTTCGGAATGCACGTATCAGCAATGCCGGGCGCGCACCTTGGCAAGCGTATCAAGTGGCAAGACTTGCCCGAAGATGTGCAACGGTTTGCAAGCCAATCATTCCCGGAGTATTCACCATGTCAATTGTGATAGCCATATTGCTGATTCTTTTACGTCGTCGTATCGGTTTTAAATAATTTTGGAGGGATCAAAAAATGCGGCCATTTTTCAATATGCAATTTTTAGCTGGTGTACTTTTTGGTATCGGTTTATTTTTAATAGTTTTAAGCATTATTTTGTAGAGACACATTAACTTTTGGAGGATCGAAAAATGTATAAGAATAAGAAAGAAGAATTTATTGTCAATTTTTGTAATGCGATGCGCGATGAGGCTCTTAAAAAAGTAGATTTAATGCCTGATAATTGGGACGGGCACGAACTACGGACATATCTCGCTGATAAGTTTGCGTTTGAGACATCATCACAGATGCAAAGCGGAAAGTCCTCACGCATGAGGGAATACAGGAGAGTTATTGCAAATACCCCGTTATAACCCCTAACCTTCCCCAACCCTCCGCCGCCCTTCGGGGCGGTTTTTATTGTCCGCTAGTTATTCATAACTCATTGATTAATAAGGGGTATATAGCCCCCTTATTATACAGATTCACCCGTGGATACTAGCACGGAAATCTCGAAGACTTGGATAACAGTATCTTTTTTAAGACACTCCTTGACTCTCCACCACAACTCAAGTATAATAGTCAGACTTAAAGGAGAATTAACATGCGTGGAAAATACAGCCCGACAGTTTCAGGATGGTACTCCGATGACCAGAAATGGTGGCGAAACAATTGCGTCAAAGCTGAACACTATCAGGAATTTGATAAAGACGGTTATGATTCTTATGGATACGATAAAAACAATATAGATCGTGCGGGGGTTCACGAAAACGATTATGCGTTAAATGAAGAACTGTTTGAGAATGTTTGGAGTGAGTGGTGGAGCAAGCCTATGCCGAAAATAAATTATTAAACAACCCTTGACACTATCCCATTTGTGAGAGTATAATGTGTTAAATTTTGAAAGGAGTAAAATGTCTAATAC
>Ga0224505_10000127_pt1 | contig 57984 bp, 61 predicted proteins | sample SF_Jan12_sed_USG_FD_169102 | JGI IMG/M metagenome (GOLD analysis project Ga0224505, IMG submission 169102) | Sediment microbial communities from San Francisco Bay, California, United States - SF_Jan12_sed_USGS_4_1 | ecosystem: Environmental > Aquatic > Marine > Sediment | place: USA: California...
GCCCACTCCTCCAGCGTCTTCCGGTCTGGCTCGGAACACTGCAACCTGTGCGACGTCTTGGACATGGTCGGCCTCCTTGCCCAAGACGGTACGCCTTATCGATTACTTATGCAACTAAGCACTAGCTCACCACGGCACCTGCCTGCCACGCATGGGCTCTCTGGAATCGCCGGAGGGCCCGTTCCTATATCCAAAGACGGTTGGTAAGATGGTCTGCATAGGGAGGTGGCCATGCCAGGATACCGGATTAGTTTTTGCCTGCTGGTAGTGTCATTGTTGATGTTGCCTGAAGTGGGATGGGCTGAATGGGTAGCCCTTGATGCACGGTATCAATCACACCCTTTGCAAACGGCTTATATCGATTCCAGTACCATCCGCCGAGAAGGGCAAGTTTCCACGCTTTCGACGCTGATCGACTGGAAAGCCATGCAGGGTGGACGGACCCCGACCCGATTTTATTCCACCAAGATCACCAAGCAATTCGATTGTGCAGAAAAGCTGGTTCGAACTCTAGCGGCCACGGATTACGACCATCACATGGGGACGGGTGAGGTCATCGGCGGCGGAGTCCCGGCGAGTGAGGGGCACTGGGTGGTTATTGAACCGGGAACGATCAATCACGGCTTGTGGGAGGCGGCGTGTGGCATTCACTGAATGCGATACAAGAAATGTTGCTATCGATGTGCAGGAAGCTATTTGAGGTTTCCCGCTGAGTTATCCAAGAAACTGTTCACCAATTTCTTGAGGTTTGAAGACCCCGCGCTCGGTGATAATGCCGGTAATCAGTTCCGCCGGGGTCACGTCGAAGGCTGGATTGTAGACTGGCACATCCATCGGGGCAACCGGATGGCTGCCGTGGATCGTGGTCACCTCGGAGGGGTTGCGTTCCTCAATCGGAATCTCGTCTCCCGATTTTGTGTTGAGGTCGATGGTGGAGTACGGAGCGGCCACGTAAAAAGGAATGTTGTGGGCTTTCGCGAGGACCGCTACTGAATAGGTTCCGATCTTATTGGCAACATCCCCGTTCGCCGCGATTCGATCGGCCCCGACGACACAGAGATGAATCTTGCCTTGTCGCATGAGCGAACCGGCCATATTGTCCGTAATCAGTGTGACGGGAATCTGATCTTGCATCAGCTCCCATGCGGTGAGCCGTGCACCTTGAAGCACAGGGCGAGTTTCATCGGCAATCACATTGATTTTCTTGCCTTGTTCCCATGCAGCACGGATGACTCCGAGTGCGGTGCCATAGCCTGCCGTCGCCAGTGAACCGGCATTGCAATGGGTCAACACGGTCTCTCCATCGCGGATCAATTCCGCGCCATGCCGCCCCATGGTTCTACAGAGCGCAATATCCTCCTCAAGTATCGCTTGAGATTCTGCAACCAGAGCCTGCTTGATCGCCGAGATGGGTTCAGTCCGTAGCGACTCCAGTTTCTGTTTCATCCGTTCAATGGCCCAGAAAAGATTGACCGCGGTCGGTCTGGTTGCCGCCAGCTCATTACAGATTTTCAGGACTGCCTGCGAAAAAGTCGGATAGTCTGTTGCTATGATCGTGTGGGCGCCCAACGCGACTCCCATCGCTGCCGTGACTCCAATCGCCGGGGCTCCCCGAACCTTCAAGGTGCGAATAGCATCCGCCACGGTCTGGTAGTCCCGGCAATCGAGAAACTCTACCGCTCCGGGAAGTTTGCTTTGGTCGAGCAAGCGAACCGCGCCATTTTTCCACTCCACGGTGGGAACCATGGAAAGATCTTCTAGCGGGAATGGGGGAAGAGTGCAAGTGGTCATCGGCGGCGACCGCTGATTTCCAGCACGGTGAGCATCGCAGCAATCAAGCCTGCCTGAATGAGCAGGAGTATGGCTTCCACCGTACTGGCATGGCGCAGTGCCAGCGCAGAAAGTCCGAGGCAAATCGTAAAGAGAAAGATCATGGCGACACTCGACTGGCGGGACCCAAGCGCTCGTTCGAGACGGTGATGGAGATGGTCTTTCCCTACATAATCCAGCCATTCCTTTAGAGACCTCACCTTTCCCGTGAGGATTCGTTCGACCGTAATGTGGATCATGTCGTAGATGAGTACGCCAAAAATCAGCAATGGATTGCTGAACGAAACGATGGGGTCCGAGTCAGCCCAATTGCCTCTGACGGCCAGACAGGCCAGTGTGAAACCGATAAAGGTCGATCCTCCATCTCCGAGAAAAATGACCGCGGGTTTCGTTCCTCGAAAATTGTACGGCAGGAAACCCAGGCCGGCGCCGATCATGGCGATGGCAAGCCACCCCAACGCGGGTTGTTTCGTTTCAAATGCGATGACACCCATGAAGCCGGCCAATAGAATTGCCAGACCTGTGGCCAATCCATCCATCCCATCAAAGAAATTGAACGCATTGGTGATTCCGACGATCCAGAGAATGGTCAAGAGCACGTTGGCCATCTCTCCGAGCGGACCAGGCGGAAAGAGTGTGAGCACCTTGCCAGATGCCGTGACGATGCCGGCTGCCAGCAACTGTCCGAGAAGCTTTGCCCAGGCCGGTAGTTCGCGAATGTCGTCGAGGACGCCGATGATCAACAGTAGAGAACCGGCCACAAGAACGGCGACCATCCAGTCCGGGACAATCGAGTTTAAGAGCAGAGAACCGATGAACCCGGCATATAGCGCGATCCCTCCAAGCCGTGGCGTGGGGACGACATGGATCTTACGGTCGGCTGGGATATCGACGAGATTCCATCGATGGCCTATCCAGACCATCAGCGGCGTTAAGGCTCCTGTTCCGAGAAACGCGAACAGAAAGATGTACAGCCATCGCAATCCTTCGAGTTGAAAGAGTTCCCGAACCGGAGGAATTGCCAGAGCCATTGCCCCGAGTGCCGCACCGGAGACCAACGGCGTAATCCAGCGCCAGGTCGTCGTTGAAAAGGGAATTGCCAGCTCTGTTTCAGCTGTCTTCATGACCACTCCGCACGTAGCGCCAAGAGGATCTGCGCCACCTCTTCATCCGTCAGTGCCGGGAATAGTGGAATAGAGAGCGCGGTTCGTTCGGCTTCTTCGGCGGCAGGGAAGCCCTCCATCTCCAGATAGCGGTGCAGTGAACGGAAGACGGGTTTGCGACAATGGAGCCCTTGAGTCTCAAAGCGCCCAATGAGGTTTTGAAGTCCATCAGGATGGTCGGCAAGATTCGGGAGGCGTACGACGAATCGGTAATAGGTATGCGTATAGCCTGATGGGACCAGCGGTTGTATGGGGGTGGCGCCGCTCAGTGCTGATCGGTACTCATCGGCGAGCGCACTCCGGCGTTCCAGGAACGACCCAAGACGGTTCAGCTGGGCCAAGCCGATTGCCGCATGGAGGTCCGTCATTTTCAGGTTGGTCGCCCAGGGATAGAGTGATGGCGTTTCGTCATATTCTCTAAGTCTACGGGCTCGTTCCAGGAGGCTTTCATCCTGGGAGAGCACCATGCCTCCCTCGCCGGCGCAGAGCGGCTTGGTGGCATAAAAGGAACAGACGGTGATCACGCCGACTGATCCCACGGACCTCCCCTGCCCCACTGCGCCCAACGTTTGCGCGCAGTCTTCAATGATCGGCACGCCCAATGCTTGAAGATCTGAGAGAGCGGCGGAAAGTCCAAACAGATGTGGAACGATGATAGCCTTGGTCTTCGATGTGACGGCCTGGCGGGCTGCTGATGGATCGATGTTGAATGTGTCGAGCTCGATATCCACCAATCGTGGCATGGCACCGACGCGCTGGACTGCCAGCAACGGGGCGGCGCACACGTAACTGGGAAGGAGCACCTCATCATGTGTGCCGATTCCCAACACCCGGAGGGCGACCTCCAACGCGGCCGTTCCGGACGTGACTGCCACCCCGCCGGGCAAGCCAAAATAGGCGGCCATGCCTCGCTCAAACTGGTCCACGATCCCTCCCTGTGCGAGCTGGCGAGAATGGAGCACGTCCGTGGCCGCTCGAATGTCGGCTGTTTCGATAGAGGGTCGTGAGTGTGGAATCATTCGCGCCGTGCCAATCATACTCCGATGTTGATGAACAAGCGCAGAGGGAGAAACCCCTCTGCCGTCCGAACTCGCCCCTGGATGCCACGGAAATGAGCCGATGATTTCACCAGATCGGCGATGCTGAGTCCTTCGATATTGGTTTTCTTCACCTGTGACGCGTGAGCTTCCAGCGATTGAATCTTTCGGTCCAATACTTGTTGGAGATCGACGAAGACTGTCGGCGCAAAGTTTTGGGTGGTCGGCCCTTCATAAAACAGTACGTTCTTGGTGTATCGCGTGGCGGTAATCGTACTCATGGCCAAATGTCGATGATCTTGATGGGTGTCGTCATGGTAGTGGACAAAGATGAAATGTGGTTCAATTTTTCTGACGATGCCCTCAACAGTCTGAATCAGATCACGTCCGAGCGGGACTTCCGTGTCTTCATACCCACCCCAGAACACCTCCTCGGCTTGGAGTAATTTAGCCGAACGTTCCTGCTCCTGTTTACGAAGCGCCGTGTTCCCACCCGCTCCTCCCTGGGTCATCACCATGAGAAAAATGCGGTGGCCGTTATCCGCATACTTGATCAATGTCCCCCCGCATCCCACCTCGATGTCGTCCGGGTGAGCCCCGAGAGCGAGGATGCGCATCGGTTCCTTGGTGTTAATGACCATCATGTTTCTTCCTCCTAGGCAGTCGTCACACCATGTCTGACGAGTCTGGCATGGCGCAGAGTCCCCAGAGCCTCAGGCCCTTGCAGCAACAAGAGATCGAGTGCAGAAAGGTTTGGTTCGAACGGTTCATAGATCTGACGATAGGATGGATGTTGAAACGTCTGTCTTTCGAGTCGTATGCCGGAGGCCTCAAAACGTGGTTTGTTCATGTAGCGCTCTGTCCCTGCCCCTGCGAGATACTCTGTGGCGCCGACTGCGTGACAGAGGTCGATCAACCGGTCCGTCGGTTCATCGCGAGCGGTAAATTCCGATGTGCAACGAACCGGGGTGAGAATGCCGTAGGCCTTCAGCAGCCACTGCACCGTCACCTTGTTGAGGTCGCTGAGTTTCGTCCAGGGCCTGGCGTAGAGCTCGCGCAGCTGCGGAAGATAGCGATCAATATAGGGTGCACGAGCATAGTGCATTTCAAGTGCGCGGAGGTGCTGGACCTTCCATATGGCAGTGGGGTTAATCAACACATCGTCGATGCGCTGGCCGAATTGCTGCAGCACCGGGACTGTCAGCCATTGCCAGCCTTGAGACGTCCGAATGCGATTGCGGTTTTGCCACTCATTCTTCTTGAACTGGACGGTATCAAGAATGAGAAAGAGGTCGGCTTGATCCACTTTGTCCAGATACCCCAGCCAGGGCATGAACTGCGGTTGGTGAATGGTCACACGCATGATGGCTCCAAGCTATCAACGCACAGTGTCACGTCTTGATTGCATTGCCAGAATCAGGGTCCGGTCGTTGAGCAGATTCCGTGTGTGCCTCAGTACCTGGAGCGACATAAATTGGATTGGTCAGCAGCTCGCCGCTTGGCCCCACCAACTCCAATCGATATGATTGCCATTCACTCCGGTTGGTCTCATGGTCGACGAAGTCGATTCGCACCGGCGTGGCGCTCTCAAACTGCTTGATCACCTGGCCCGAGCGGATGATCCGAAGTTTGGTCAGGTGGTGTTCGCTATCGCTGGTTGAGACACCGACACGGATTCGGAGCTCTCGGCTTACGGTGGCTTCCAGCGTGTCTCCCATTCCGGCTGAATGATCGGCAGTCGACACCTGAAATTCGTCAAGTTGAAGGAGCGTCGTCTGCTCGCCTCGTGCGACTGCGTAGACGTGACCGGCACGGAGTGCCGCGAGAACACTCTCTGCCGTTCGTTCAGAAGAGTTGATTACGGTGTAGACTCGATCAAGGTCCTTCCCGGCATCGGTCGTTCCGTGAAATGCGACTTCTCCGATCAGGGTGGGAAAGTCTTTGTGAACTGCCGTGAATCTTGATGCCACAAGTTGATCCCATATCCCACCAGGAGTCACCGCTCGTCTGGCTTCTTGATACAAGCCGCCAAAACCGGTGTAGCGCTCCGTCAACACTAATGCTTCCGGATGGGGCTCGGTCTTCACCGTGACTGTCCCAAGTGGGCCAAACGCGTGTTGACTGAAATCTCGCGCCTCTGTCATGGACCAGAAGACCAGCGCACCCCGGTCAATTGCGTTGTCGATCAAGGCTTGATACGGCTGATACCCAAGCCCACCGTCATGAGAACTATAACGAGGCATTTTGATCGGCCATGCATTGACCAGGAGCCCACTGCATATCAGCAACAACATGGCCGAGAGAACCCATCGGAAACGAGGTTTGGACGTGGTCCGTGTTGAGGATGTGTGACGTAGGGGGTTCAAGAGTCCGGCAACGGGAATGAGTAGGAGCAGTGGTAGTCCATTGGCCAGGCTCTGCCTGTTCCAGACAAAAGAACCGGCGTTCCCTCGCGATGGGAGGCCTTCATAGTCTTCGGCCTTCTGGAGACCGATGACCAAAAGATTTCGCTGTGCATTGTGCATGGTGAGATTACCCTGCAGGAGCGAACCGGTCCAGTAATAGTGGGGGGCGACCTCTACCCCTGGAATAATGATCAGATTTGGATGACGCTGTTGGACTGTGCGAACCTCATCGAGAAACCGCTGGATGCCGAATTCCATGACTGAAGGAAAATTGACTTGGTATGCCAAGAATCCGTCGAACGGATGAAATCCATAATCATAGCGAAGCGTGAAATTTTCAGAGAGAATGAGCACGTCCAGCTGTTGCTGCTCAGCTCGTGTGGCGAGCGATTCGAGGCTGAGCGTTCCGGTGCTCATCGTGCTGTGGACATGAAAGGCGGCTCGTAGCGATATGGGAGGTGTTCCTGTAGCTACAGCGGAGGCTGGTGCGGCTGCGGTGAGGCCCATCACCACCAGGCACAGCATGCTTGTGATTACATCCCTTGTTCTACGCATATCCGGCTAGTGCTTTCCTGTAGGCTGACTCAATGGATCGGACCATCGCTGGAATTCCATAGCTCGCATCAATGGAATCCCTTGCGTGCGTTCCCAATTCCACGGCCCAAGCCGCATCGTCTAAGACTTTCCGTATGGCATTGGACAGCGCCGAACTATCTCCTGCTGGAACCAGAATCCCGTTCTTCCCATCTTCGATGAGCGCTGGAATGCCGCCGACCCGGCTGGCAATGACGGGAAGCCCGGCTGCCATAGCCTCTACCAGGGCTCGCCCCATCCCTTCGTTGAGCGACGGCAAGACAAAACAATCGAAGCCGGCCAGGCACACATCGATATCCTCTCGATGCCCAAGCAGGTGTATGGCATGGATGATTCCCGCTTGCTCGGCCCGGCGCAAGAGTGCGTCATGCTGATCTCCCGTCCCGATAATGACTAGGTGGAGGTTCTGTTGCTCGTTGTTCAGGCGAGCCAAGGCATCCACCAAAAACCGATGCCCCTTAATCTCGGTGAGCCACCCGACGGAGCCAATGATTCGTGCGGTCGAGGGGCAGCCGAACCAGTCCGGGATGATCTTTCCGTTCGCACGGGCCTTCCGAAAGCGATCACGATCGATACCGCTTGGAACTACGGCGAAGCGATCGGCCTGGCCGACACCGCGCTCAAGGTGTTCCCGTGTCTCGGCAGGCGTGAGCCCGATGAACCAGTCCGTGATCCCTGCTAATGCGCGTTCGATTTGCAGGAAGATCCAGGAGGGCCACGCGCTGAAATGGCCATAAAACACGTGCCCATGCGGAGTATGGATAACTACCGGGACTCCGGTGATCCATGCAGCCAGCCTCCCCAATACTCCGGCTTTGGATGTGTGGGTGTGGACGATGTGAGGGCGCTCCTGTCGCAACAGCCGAACAAGATGCCAGAGTGCTCTCAGATCGGACGTTGGATTGATATGACGAACCAGCGACCTCACGATATAGTAGGGGATCGATTCTTTCTCTAACAGCCGGAGGTTGTCGATGGTGGCGGGGTATCCTCCTTGTGTGTCACAGCTACTAGCCTCACCCGTGATGATCACCGGCTCAAAGTGTGCACGATCATGTCCGAGAACCGTGAGCATGGTATTTTGTGCGGACCCTCCCTGATCAAGCCGAGTAATAATGTGGACGACTTTCTGAACTGCCATGGTTCCTACGCCGCGAGCTGAGCCGGCACTGCGCTGTCCAGTATCCTGGCGAGCTCGCTACAATGTTGCGTCCAGTTGTAGCGTCGCTCAACGAGTAGGCGTCCTTTCTTCGCAAGCCGGGCTGCTTCCCCCGCGTCCTGCAATCGTGCTAACACCCGTTCAAGGGCTCGAGCGAGCGATCGTCCATCAACCCCTTCTGCAACCAGGATCGGGTCGACCTGGTTTAAGATTTCAGGAATCGCTCCAACCGGTGTGCCAAGCACAGGTATCCCACAGGCGAGTGCCTCGACCATCACGAGCCCGAAACCTTCCAGTTGGAGACTTGGCATCAGAACCAGATCGGATGCTTGGTAGTAGTGGCTGAGTTGTGATTCGGGTATGAAGCCTACGAGGCGTACGACGTCGTGCAATTTCTTGTGTTGGATCTCTTCTTGAAGTCGTGCCCGTAACGGCCCCTCTCCACCGATGACGAGCATAAGTCGCGGCTGTGTGGAGACCAGTAGTTCGATAGCGCTGAGTAAGTTGTCCAACCCCATCCTTGGGACAAGGTTGCGAACGGTGAAGAGGAGCATCCTGTCGGTCGGGAGGTTGAGTGTTGCTCGTGCAGCCTGGCGCTGCAGTGACGGTTTGAAGAGCTCTGCATCGACCGCCCCAGGCACCAGCCCGATCCGGGTGGCTGAAATACCATGTGCCGCCATCACTCGTTGACGCATGAACTGGCTCAGGACCACCACGCGGTGACATCGTGACATGACTACACCTTCAACTGACTGCCTGGCTCGAAGATTGGTGTGTCGGCGTAGGTTCGCAAAGGTCGATTGTGCCGGGGCCTGTCTCGTCTCATATTCCTCGTGCGCAAGCGAGTGGCAGACATAGACCCATCGAGAGGCGGCCTGTCGGCGCGAGAGAATCGGTCCAAGTCCTGCCAGCGCTTGATGGATGATAACGGCATCTACCGGTCCCGTCACGCTGAGCTGGTCGAACCGCTCGACCGATCGACGGATGGATGACCACAGGAAGGCGGCTTCATGCTTGCGACTCACGGGATACCGCCATTCTTGTATCCCATCCATATCAATCACACCTTCGAATCCTTGCTCGGGCGCTCGAGTCAGGATCCTCACATGATGACCCAATGCGGCTAATCCGATCGCCTGGTTCCGAAGGACCCGCTCCGCCCCGCCGATCACTCGTGCCGAGGAGACTTCAGCCAGTAAAAGGATATTCATGCGACAAGTCCTACGGTCGTTTGATCAGTGGAACGAGTACGCAACCCTCGATGCCACAATTCCAATACGATGAGCGCGTACAGCTGATCGGAAAAGTTGCGGCGCCCACTCTCGTGCTCGTTGAGCAACCACTGAACATAAGACGGCTTGACGTAACCGCGTTGTTTCATCTGATCGCTCGACAAAAGATCATGAGCCATTTCACGAAGGTCCTCTCGGAGCCATCGAGCCATGGGGACCATAAATCCTTGTTTCGGTGCCGTTAGAATCTCATCTGGCAAGAGACCTTCCAGCATTCGTCGCATAAACCCCTTTAACTGCCATCCGGAAAAGCGCAGTTTAGAATTGACACGAAGGGCCGCAGCCGCCAGGAGATGATCACAGAATGGAACTCGCAGTTCGAGAGAGTGCACCATACTCATGCGATCGGCCATCCGTAGGAGGTCGTCTGGCAAATAACTCTGGAGGTCGACGCCCATGGCACGATTTGTAGGATCTACAGATGGCCACTGATTGAAGAGCAGGTCCGCAGGACCCAACGGTCGATCATTGATAAACGTGGCCTCAAGTGCGTCTCCCCAAAGAGTGCCATCCCATTCTGGAGGAATAAAGGTCGTCCAACGCCGGTACTGCTCATGAAGCGGGAGGTGCCCATCTCGGAGAAATCGTTTCAGGCGCCCGCTATAGTCCCGGCTTGTTCCTTGTTCGTTGAGGCATGCACTCCAGTGTGCTAGTTGTCGGCGTAGCGCGCTGGGAAGATGCTGATAGTGGGCCGCCCCACGAAGGCCGAGATAGCGAGGGTAGCCACCGAAGAGTTCGTCACCACCGATTCCGGAAAGGGCCACCGTGACAGATTGTCGAGCAACCTGTGATACCAAGTACGTAGGAAGCGCGGATAGGTCAGCGAAGGGCTCACCCATTCCCGCGACCACTTTTTCAATCAGAGACACGACATCCGGCTGTAGAATTGTTTCAGAGTGAATGGTCTTGAAGTGAGTCGCCAGAAGTCGGGCTGCCGCCAGTTCGTTGAACGATTGATCGGAAGGATGCTCATACCCGATCGTGAAGGTGCGAATGGGATCAGGCTGCACCTTTGCCATGAGAGCTAAGAGTGATGCGGAGTCGAGGCCACCGGAAAGAAATAATCCGAGGGGCACATCACTGACAAGATGAGCGCGGACAGCGTCCTCCAGCGCGGGAAGCACCTCGTGAGCCGCTTGCTTGTAGTTCCAGGTGGTCGTGTTGGCAACTTCGTTTCCCAATCGGTAGTACTGGAAGAACTCAATACGACCACCTGAAAATTTCATCGCCTGGCCTGGCCGCAGTTGATGCACGCCTCCGATGATCGTGTCAGGTCCTGGCACATAGAGATGCGTCACATATTCGGCGATGCCTTCCATACGAAGACGCCAATCCGGTACGGCTTCGAGCAACGAGGGAATCTCCGAAGAGAATACAACCGATGCACTCCGGCCAAGCATCTGTTGCGGAATTGTGTAATACAGTGGCTTGATGCCGAGGCGATCACGGATGAGCCAGGCAATCCGCCGTTCACGATCCCAAAGGGCAATGGCGAACATGCCTCGCAACCGCTGGAATGCATCGACTCCCTCGTCTTCATATAAATGGACGAGGACTTCCGTATCACAATGGGTGGAGAGACGGTGCCCTTTGCTCACGAGTGTGTTTCGCAACTCACGATAGTTATAGATTTCTCCGTTCATCACCGCCCACACAGTTCCGGTCTCATTGCCGATCGGTTGGTGGCCACCATCCGGATCAATGACCCGGAGCCTCCGAGCGCCAAGCGTGATCTCTGGTTCACGATAGATGCCTTCGTCATCCGGTCCACGATGAATCAATCGACTGAGCATCGGCTCGATCACCGCACCCTCATATTCACCTATGATTCCGCAGATTCCGCACATGGCGCTATTTCCCCTTTTCGAGCATGAGCCGGTCACGGCGTTCCAACTCTTGTCGCTCACGTTCGTGTTGCGGTGACACGGAATGTGGAGGGACGTCAACCGGCTCATAGCGCGTATGTTTCGCTGTGCCGACCGATTCAAGCAAGGTACGTATGCCCAGGGCTGCCAGCGCCCACGCCAGGCAAAGGAGCAGTATCGCACCCCATCTGCGGGCGGCCCGTTTCCACGATCGTTGATGAGTGAGATAGGAGCTCATCGAGGTCCCCTTCGTTGCGCGATAATTTCAAACGAAGGTGCCCAGACGAGATGACCGCTCGTCGCGTAATACAGAGTCTGAGAAAGCAGCCATAACACAGATCGGCTGAGTGTCCATTTCAATCGACTGAACCACGGATGTGCCGGTGAGAGAGGGCCTCGACTCGGTACCGAGTTGCGGACACTCAGAACAGTGAGCCCGGCGCCTTCCATCAAGACCGTAATTGCCCTGAGGCTGTAGAGGTACCAATGAAATGCTTGGTCATATTGCGACCCAATCCAGCGCGCAGGAGTTCTCATGGACACATGAAAGGAGCCATTGGTCGCTCGTACGATGACAAGTCCACCAGGTGCCAGGAGAGTCCTAGTTTGCTGCAACATGATCGCCGGATCCGCGACGGTTTCGAGCACATTGATCAAGGTCACGACGTCAAAATGCTGGGCCCATTCACCACCCTCCATCGTGTGCGGCGAAAAAATCGGTATGCCTTTGTGCGTCGCGCGCCGTGCCGCCTGTTTCGACAACTCGATCCCGGAACAGTGCCACCCCGCGTCGCGACACAGCACGAGGAACTCCCCATCGCCACAACCAATATCCAACAAGGCACCTGGAGGAGAGCGATAGGAGGAAAGATGACGCAAGACACTCTGGAAAACCGGTTGCCGGTCATCTGAAGCCTCGACCTCTCCATAATCACCGTCATAGGCTTCTTGGAAATACTCTTCCAAGGATTCGCGAGTCGGACGAGGATTGCGAAAGACGAGATCGCAGGCAGGACAGCGCACGTATCGTCTCGTCGGGGTATGAAACGCTTCAGCCAGTGGCTTACTGGCTCCGCAAGGGCACCCGATGCCGACGGCTTGCTGATCGATTACGGTAGTCATGCCGCTTTCCGGTGTGCCGGTGGAGGAGGTCCGACCGATGCCTCGCGCAAACCGAGCATCGCCTCTTCGAACACCCTGACAGTATCGTGAATCATTTTGTGGACCGTAAACGCAGTGGCCATCTCGTGTTGCCCGGCTTTGCCCATACGTGCTGCTCGCATGGGGTCGCGCAGCAAGCTTCGAATCGCACGCTCCAATGCGTGGGGATTCCGAGGCGGGACGAGTAGTCCAGTCAGACCGTCTTGAATAATTTCAGGTACGCCGTTGACGCTGGAAGCGATCACTGGACGAGCCATGGCCATGGCTTCCAGTACAACGAACGGTAATCCCTCCGAAAGCGACGGCAGGACGACCACATCTGCCGCCGCATACCAATCATCGACATTGTTCTGAGCTCCCACAAAGCGACAGGCTTCAGCAATTCCAAGTTTTCCGGCTAATACCTGAAGTGTCGATTTCGATTCACCTTCTCCGACGAATAAGCAGGTAAGCGACGGCCACTCTGCCAACAGCCCTGGCAGTGCTTCGATGAGGAAGCGATGGCCTTTTTGATCCGTCAGTCTCGCCACGACAAGGAGTGTGGGACCGTCGCCGACACACCACTCTTTCCTGATCTTATGAGGATCGGCATGTCGAGAGAACCATCTTTGATTGATGCCGTTTCGTATCGTTGTTGTCTTGGTCTCGATACCGGGGAAATCCGCGAGGACATCACGCTTGATCGCATCCGATACACAAATGAGTCGGTTGGTCAGCGGTAGTAAGACTCGCAGGATTGTGAGGTAGAGGTGGCGCCTGACGAGACTCACCTCATAATCTCTGATGGAATTGTGAATTGTTGCGATAACACACGGGATTCCGGCCAGCCGTGCCGCGAGACAGCCGTAGACATTGGCACGAGCTCCATGGGTTTGAAGGATCGTGACGGCATTCCGTTTCAGGAGGCGTGCCAGCCGTATGACTGCCAGTGGGTTGAAGAGCGGTGTCAGATGAACGATATGAGTCGGGACGTGCTGCGATACCATTTTGTCCACAAATGGACCTGGTTCAGGGCAAATGAGTATCGGGTGAAAACGGGTTCGGTCTATGTGATCGAGGAGCAGTTCCAAGTAGCGTTCCCCTCCTCCATACCCCGCCGAACCGGCCAATTCGGCAAGAACATAGGGCTTCATGGTTTTCTTCCCACGATCAAGAGACTTCCGCGCAAGTGAGGCACGATGTAGAAGGGCAATTTGGCTAAATTGATACCCTGTTGACTGGCCGCCTGACGGCAGTCTTGCGTGTCTTCACCGAGGAAGTATCGTGATTCTACGATCGCAAAGCCCGTTTGACGAAGCATGTCGGCTAATTCGTGCATGGCGTACTCACGTGCATGCGGCCGCCATTCGTCATCTGGGTTCTGATAGCCTGGTGGTGCCAATCGGTCGTTTGGAGAGCGGCCGATCAGAAGCTTGAAGACATTTCCGATTCGCGTCACATTCGGTGTTGTCAGGACCAGATGTCCTCCGGATTGAAGTATCCGAAAGGCTTCAGTCAGTAGATGGAATGGTGAGGTCAGATGCTCAATGATTTCCAGTGCGAATACCAACCGCGCCGAATGATCCGGAAGCGGGATGTTTTTGGAATAGCCCTTCGTTTGAAAATGACGTCCTACCGGGTCGAGGTCGACCGTCAGAATATTGGCCCGAATGTCTTTCTGCATGAAGCTCATGAACTCGTCGGAGATCATGAGCCCGGCACCATACAACTGTGCAGACTTGGTATAGTCGATTCGACGAAGGAGTCGTAATAGGCTGCCAGGGAAAGGGCCTAAGTCGACGATGGTTTGTCTGTCCGATGGGAGGGTGCGTAATCCGCTCCTCAACGCAATGTGCAGGCGGTCGCGACATTTTTTTGCATGGTGCATGGGAGTGGTAAAACGCTCATCCTTCTGGCCGAAAGATTCGTACATAGACGGTTGGTACGATTTCAGTATGTTGAGAAAGTGCCTTCTTGTCAGCTCGTAGGTCATCATGCAGCCGTCATACAGGTTGAACGTGTTCTTTCGGAAGAAACATCTGTAGACTTTTTAGATGAAAGGCTGCAGCCACAGATAACAGCATCAGACAAGGTAATACAGGTAATGCGTAGCGACCTGCCTCCACGGTAAACGGGACATATCCTGCCGTAAGTCCAAGGGGAAATAGATAGAGCGGTAAGAGGGCTTCCCACCGTTCTCGGTGCATCCATGCACTGACGCAGGCGAGGCCGATGAGTCCCGGGATCAGCAGTAATCGCTTGGCTAGGCTGTATACGGCCACTACCCATCCTCTCTCATGGGCATCCGTCAATAACCCGAGTCCCCCCTCATGCTGCTCATCAAACAAATAGTACGAGTTGCCGATCCAGAAGTCCCAGATTCTTCCAAATGTTAGCCCCAGATAGCTCATCGGATCTGCCATGATCCGTTCGATGCCCTTTTGGCGCAAGCGCTGGTCCGTCCACACGTCATACATCGCATAGGCGTGTGGAAGTGGTGTGATGTTGGCACTTTCCCAGATGGTGTGTTCTTGTTCCAGTGGCATAGGCCAGCTGCCTCGTGAAACGGGGTCACTTCCCATCCAGAATCCGACGCCGACTCCAGCCGACACAGGAATGAACTGATGGAATTCGACATAGTTCCTCACCGACCAGGGTACTACCAGTGTGAGGCAGGCTGTTGTATACATGGCTCCGCGTACAAGCTTTTGCGAAATCCGGTCGGAGTCCATCCCTGCAAGTGTGGCGAGCAGTACGGCCAATACTAAAACGACCGGTTTACATAAGACGGTCAGTCCGGCAACCAGACCCATGAGGACAAATCGAAGTATAGAAGGTTTCTTCATCGCTAAGACAGTCGTCCACAACCACAGACTGATGAGAAGGGTCAAGAGTGCCTCGCTCCGTATTCTTGGGTCATAGGTCCAGTACGCGGGATAGAGAAAAAATAGAGCAGCCGTCCAAGCTCCCACTCGGGTATTCCACAAAACAGTCCCAACCCGATAGATTCCCCATGCGGCACCAAGATCAAACAGGACGTGCAGCATCGGCACCCACTCTGGTCGGTGACCTATCAGGAAATAAAAACATGCCAGCACTCCCGGATAAAGAGGCCCTACATGCGCAGCGGGGTTCACTCCGTCCAGAGTGAACCGTCGTAGCGACACAAGATTCCATGCCAGTGTATCGAACAACTGATCAACCGCGAACGACTCAGTGGGAGCTTTCGAGATGACCCATGCTCGAGCAAGTAGTCCAACGGTGACAGCGGGCAACAGAATCATGGCAGTCTGGGTAGATGGCGAATCCTGACGTCTGATCATTTCACGCAGACCCCGATCAAATTAGTGTCCTCGGCAATTCCTTCCCCATACTCAATATCGGCAGGCACAAGGTCGTGTAGGTGAGGTCCCCCGTGTAGTCGACTCATCACACTCCCGAGCCAATGGCGAACCGGACGCGGAATACATGTTCGTAATCCCAGCGGGTCTAACGCGCGGACGCTGTCCATCGACCGTTCTGCGGTCTTGAGGCGCTCGCCTTGGCGACGGCCATACCAGCGAATGGATGTGAAGTGAGGTGCCAGCAACGCTCGGAACTCCTGTGCCGTATATTCTCGAATGTGGTACGGGTCGCTGGGCACGGTTTCCTTGCCCTTTCCATGAGGGGTAAAGATGATGAGCGTGCCTCGAGGTTTGAGCACTCGGCTCAGCTCGGTCACGAAACGGCCATCGTCATGGATATGTTCGATGGTATCTTGTGACACGATGCAGTCGAACGATTCATCGAGGAACCCAAGCGAACATCCGTCCATGGCGAGAAAGTGCACATTAGCTCGAGGGTAGTCGATTCGACTCTTGGCCACAACTTCCGGTACACAATCGATGGCGACGATCTGGTCTGCACAGGTTCCAAGGTAGTCCGCTCCATACCCGGTCCCGCACGATAAGTCTAAGATTCGCTGCCGGTGGAGGCTGCCGAATTGGCCAGCTGCCCATACATAGCCAGACAAATTCACGATATGCTGTGTGTCTGTTGGATAGGCGGCTCGACGTTCCATGGAGGTGCTTGTTATCCTCGACTGTGTCCGGCACAGACATATTTAGAATCTGCTCGTCGATTTCCGATCACAATTCGAGAGATGATCGACAGGTAGACGCCGAATGGCGTGTTCTGTGTGATGGACTGCGGTTTGGCCGTAGCGCTAATCAATTTCGCAAACGTGCCGGCCGCAATCCACCCTTTCATGATCCAACGCTTCCACCAGGGGAAATGTTTTTCCACGTATCGGATACGACTGAATTCCCACACGAGGTTTAACTGAGCGCGATTGCCCTCTCCACTACGACCGATCAGGTGGATGACGTCCCCGTCAGCCAGGTGTCGAATCCGGTAGCCCCGCTCTCGGATTGCTCGACAGAGGTCGATATCTTCAAAATACATGAAGTACTCCTCATCCAATCCTCCACAGGCGTTCATAAGATCTCGGCGTACCATCAGGCACGCCCCATTGATCCAATCCACATCCTGCGAACGTGAACAGTCGATGACCCGCTTTGAAGCCACGGCAGCCTGCACGGTGGGGACCCATCGTCGAAAAGGTGCTGCGTAAAAAAAGTGATCTCGAACGGATGGAAACGGAAAACATGATTGATACATTCGCCCGTCTTCCGTCCGTTGCCTACACCCGACGGCTCCAATGTCTGGATTTCGATCGAGACAGGCAACCATATGCTCCAATGCTTGGGATTGAAGACGTGTATCACTGTTCAACATGAGGAAATAGCGCCCCTCACTGATCTTGAGCGCCTGATTGACTGCTTTGGAAAATCCTCGATTCTGCTGATTCATGATGAGGTGTACCGTCGGGTAGTCTTCGCTCACAGCGTCAGCTGTCCCATCGTGAGAGTTGTTGTCCACAAGAATCACTTCGAACGTGACGTTCCCAGCAGTCTCAAACACCGATCTGAGACAGTCCAACGATAGAGTTCGCGTGTTGTAGCTGACAATCGCAATAGAGAGGTCCAGCGTATCTGTGGAGCTCATGCGTGCACACCATATGATTGATAGTTCCATAAGGCATTCAGCCGCGGTCGCTCAATCCACCAGAGATAACCGATGAATAATACTGTGAGCGCCAGAGCAAGAATGTCCGGTGCCCAGGAGGTCAGTACACGATGCTGGAGAGGAAGCGTCGTGAGGACAATCCCTACCATGAGGCCAAGCGCTCCGATGCGGCTCAGTGACAGGAATGTGTCCTGAGATGATGGGCCAAGGAGACGGCCAGATACCCATGCCTGTAAGGCGGTTCCGAACAGGTAGCTGATCGTGAGAGAGAGAGCAGCCCCGACTATTCCGAACGAAATGGTCAGTGGAACGATCAAGGCGAGATAGACAAGACATTGTCCAGCCCAGCTTCGCATCTGCAGATCCGGACGTCTCATCCCGTAATGCAAGGAGGCCATGACGCTTACGTAGCCACTACACACGGCATAGAGGCAGAGGACTCTGAGTGGGTCGACGATGCCGATCCATTGAGGACCAAACGTGAAAGGAACAATAATCGGTGACAGAATGCCGATGATCATGCCGAGTGGTATATAGATGATTCCGACGAGGCCAACTTGAAGATTAAACACACGAGCGATCCCGAGCTCATCCTGTTGCAACGAGGCATAGGTCGGTACACTGATCTGCTGCATAAGGGACGTGGCTCGTGCTCCGATGAGGAGAGGAATGGCCAGCGCCACCTGATACATGCCCAGTGCCTCGGCTCCAAGAACACGGCCGACGACGAGTTCCCCGCCGGTCATCACCACGAAGGCGCAGATCGTCGTGAGATTCAGACGGCTTCCGTAACGAAAGAGGTAGGAGAGAGCCGACCTTTTCAGCGACCAACGGGGAACAAAGCGTGAAATCGAGAAGGACAGAAGACATCCAACCATCAAACCGACTAATTGGCCGATGACGATTGCCCAGACTGTTCGGTGGATAATGGCAATGCTTAAGGTGACGCTCGCCTCAATGCTGCGCCGGACCACGTCCATCGTCACACGACCTTTGAGGTCCAGCCTCTTCATCAATATCGCCATAGCCGGGCTGTAAAAGCCTTGAATGATCAATGCCCAGGCGTGGACCCGTAGCAGCGGTTCGAGCAGTGGCATACGCATCACATCACTGATCAGCCCTGCCAATAGCCAGACCCCACTTGCCATCACTAGGCCTCGAAGAGCCGATAGGGTCCAGGCTGTCGTAAGATCATCCTCGGTGACATGCTCTTTTGCTATCAGAGCCGACTCGAGTCCTAACTCCCCGAGCGTGAGAATCGCGAGCAACACGGCTGCAGATGCAGCCATGATTCCGAAATCTGCCGGGGTCAGGATTCTCGCAAGCACGACCAGTTGGATTGCAGCGACGACCTTGTCAAAAAGAAATCCTCCCCCAACCCAGCCACCGGCGTGGAGGATTCGGTCACGAAGACGGAGGGTTGTTGAGGTCTTGTTGTGAGTACTCATCACGATCATGCTTCGATTGTGTCGTCGACCCCTAGGATTTATTCATGCGGCCAGCGCTGTTTGTTCGATGGCCTGCTGGCATACCTGTTCGAGTTGAGCGGCTCGGGCAGACCAGGTGTGAGCTCGCACGACGGCCGATCGTCCTCGTTGTCCCATGTTCTCCCGAAGTTCGGCGTGGTCCAATAACGCGATGATCTGACGAGCCAGATCACCGGGATCATCAGCTCGTGCCGATAGCCCACACCCGAGATCACCTACGGTATCGCCATATCCCGGTCCTGCTGTTGCCACGACAGGACGCCCGCAGGCGAGATATTCCCACAGTTTCATCGAATCACCAGGATAGGATCGGGTCTGTCTATGTAACACGACACAGATATCGAAGGCGGCAATCCACCGAGGGACTTCACTGAAATCGGCTCGCCCAACGAAATGGATCGAGCGGGACAGTTGTAAGCGACGTACCTGTGCTTCGAGTCTCGGTTTCATGACGCCATCGCCGACTAGAAGACAGCACACCGTGGGGTAGGACTTCGCGACAATGGCGATGGCATCAACAAGTGTATCGAGGCCATGCCAGGGGAAAAACCCACCCACAAACCCAATATATGGTCCTTGGTCAGGTAGCCCCAACTCTTGTCTGGCCAATTCCTGTGGCAGCGGGGAGAAATGAATCGGATCGACACCATTCCTGATGACCGTGAGTTTGGATGAATCTACCGATTCTCGAGACCGGAGACTGTATAAGAGTTCGGGACAAACACTGACGATCGCGGCAGCGCTCTCAATGGCAAGATGTAGGCAGTAACCTAAGAGCGCGAGAAGCGGTGGAATACGCCATATACCCCGGACCTCTTCGTTCGGAAGTCCGTTCACAAAGTATACGATAGGGCAGGAGGTTCCTTGCAGTGCCAAAAGCGGAGCAATTTGGCCTGGTGAATCAAACCACAACACGACATCTGGGCATTGTTCATGTAGGAGTGTTGTCAATGTTTGTTTGGAGTTCATGAGAAATGATAGTGGGCGGAACCCTCCCCACCTCATGACGGGCACGAAATGCATCTGTACCCGTGGTGGCATGCTGATTCCCGTGATGGTTCGTTCAGGCTGAGGCGCAACGACGCAGACATCGTGGCCACGCGAAGCCAAGGCTTTGGTGAATTCCAGTACTTGCCGTGACCCGCCAGCTGCAACCCCTAGGTCTTCATCACAGTACGTGAGAATGCGCATGAGTCTTCACCCTCGTATCCGCATGAATCCATTGCCGAAGTTGCTGTGCGATCACCGCCCATGAAAAGCTCTTCTCTACAAAGCGTCGACCGTCTTGCCCCATTGCCTGGCAACGGTCGGGGTCTTGTATGAGAGCAATGATGGCGTCCGCCAGCAGACGTGGCTGATCAGGGGGTACAAGTTGAACGCCGCTTTGAGCCGTGAACGCGGACACCACCGAAGGGATAGCGCTGGCCACCACAGGCCGATGGCATGCCAGATAATCGAAGAGTTTCACCGGTGATGTTTCACCACGATCTCCCCGAAACGGAGCCACGCAGAGGCTCATCGCCCCAATCCACACAGGAACGTCGACATAGGGGACGCGTCCGGCCCAGGTAATGCAGTTTTCCAATTCCAGTCGCCTGGCTTGTTGTTCAAGTTCTTCCCGTACTTCCCCATCGCCAACCAGGAGAAGGTGCACAGTTGGGCAGACCTTTTTGATTAGCACCATGGCATCAAGAAGACAGGCGAGCCCTTGATAGCGATACAAACTACCAATAAATCCAATATATAAGAATGATGGGTGCAGTCCTAGTTGAAGTCTTGACGACACGGCATTGTGTGGTACAAACCGTTGCACATCTGTGCCGCTAGGGAAGACCGCGATACGTTCGAGGGACACGTGGTAACGCTCGTGAAGCAATGATCGCAAACCGCTCGTCAGTACTACCACATGTTCACAATGTCTTAATGCGAAACCGGCTAGCAGATGTTTTAAACGAAGACCGAACCGTGATCTTCCTGTGAACCAGTCAGGAACCGGTTCGCCGTTCACTTCACAGACGCACGGCACTCGGAGCAATTTGGCAAGGATCAATGCATGCGGGCTGTCCATCCATCGGTAGTACACGACATCTGGTCGTGTCTGGAGTGCATGAATGAGTCCCTGAATGAACGAGAGCAGTGCGTATGACAGTGGCCGAATCAGTGGTAAAAATATGAGACGGATTGGAACGACCTTGAAGGCGAAGTGATTCGAGGCTGATCGATATCGAGGAGGAAACAGAACAACCGCATCTCCGGTTTGGGTGAGTGCATCCGCCAAGCTCCACACGCGAACCAATCCCACTGGATCCTGTGGGGCGTCCGGTTCGTACCAATAACAGAAAAGAAACCAGGTCATGCGGCCATCTCCGTTCTGTTCGCTGTCTCAGCCGAGGGAGACAGCGTGGGCAATAGCATGACAAGACCTGCACAAAGCCAAAATGGCTCCATGATCCGTATGATGATAAAGGTATTCGCGCCAACGCCATGAGCCAGCATGGCGACCAATCCTAAGAGGAAGCCATGAGCCAGTCCTTTGGCGAACGGATCGGTTTGTGATAGAAACGACTCTCTGGCACATCGCCAGAGGCGATAGATGATGAATCCAAAGGCAACTAAACCGGCAAGGCCCGTCTCACCGAGGATTTTCACGTATTGGGCATCGGCCCACGCGTAACCGGTAATTCCTCGTCCAAGGATCGGATCATGAACCCAATCATCCAGAACATACGCCCATGATTTCAGTCGTTCGGTTGTGGACAGATCCAGTCCGACCCGGCCGACTTTGATTTCTCCTCCATACTGCCGTCCGAAGAAGGTCTCATTGACTCGCTCCTTCACATTGGCAGGCGCCAGGAGTGGAATGAGAGCCGTGATGATCAAGAGAAGGGTGAGGACCCGAGGCCGTCTCCACTGGGTGACACCGACTGTCAGGAGCAGTACAAAAGCAGAAAGATAGGATGAGCGTGATAATGTGGCCATCAATGCTAAGATGGCAAATCCACTCAGGACCAAGAGTGCGACACGAATTGGACCGATCTGAATATGCAGCAAAAGGCCGGTCATAATCGCCAACAGAAATACGAGATACCCCCCGAGCGTATTCGGTTCCCCGCTTTCGCCTTCAAACGGGGCCGATGCACGTTGCCCGCTCGGTATTTGATAGATGGCGTATAGACTGACGATCAGGCCCACAACGAGCAGAGCCATCACGAGCCCCACCACATGCTGTTCCGAACGCACGTGATTCACGACCATGAAAAACACAAAGAAATACTCGAAGTATTTCAGCACAAAGAAAAATCCGGCTATCGGTCTGACATGGCCGTTCAAGACGCCGATGAGTGTTGAGATGACGCAGATGACCATGTAGACGGCGATCGGTCGGTTCAGTGGGGTCTCACGAAACAACGCCAACTCACGGTAGAGAATATTCTTGACCAACCAGCTGACGCCGATGATGACTAAGAGAATATCGTCCATACGGAATGACAATTCTCGCCCACCGACACCGCGACCTTCGATCCGTCCAATCGCAATCTCAGGCGATAACAGCATCGAGGCAATCAGCAGGTAGAGCGCTGCGGAAACAGAAGTGAAGGCGGTGAGTAGGATTAAGAATCCAAAGGCCGCTTGCATGCCGGTCGTCGGTGTTGTCAGGGTCAGACCTAAGGCGAGGACGAGCGCAAGCACCGAAACGACGAGGCTATCGTGTGTAGTAATGGCAGCCGGTTGCATGGCGCAAAAGCTCCGCGAGTCACGTCAACGATACTCGTAGCGATAGAGACCGTACTCTGGTGTCACTTCTGACTTGACGTTGGTGAGCACGACACCAAGAACATTGGCCTGAGCGTGATCGAGTAGGAACTTGGCACGCTTCAGTGCATTGCGACCGATCCGACCCACCTGGTACACCAAGATGGTCCCATCGACACGAGAGCTAAAGGCGACCGCGTCCGTGACGGGAAGGATTGGTGGGGTGTCGATCAACACAATATCGTAGTCTTCCTGCATTTCTGCGATGAGCGCTTTGATCTTCGTAATATTCAGAAACTCGTTGGGGTTTCCTGATTCTGAGCCGCTCGTGATCACATGGAGATTATCCAGACCGGGAGTGCTGAGGAACCGATCGACACCGACCGTTCCAAGCATGAGGTCCGTCGCGGACCGAACGTATGAGCGCCATGACGTCGTCCCCAACAAGGCATCAACCAACCCTGGTTCGCGCTCGATACCCAATCGTTGGTGGACAATCGGTTTGCGCAGATCGGCATCGACCAGCAACACTCTTATCCCCTCTTGAGCCATGGTGATAGCCAAATTGATCACGCAGGTGCTTTTGCCCTCCCCAAGCGCGGCGCTGGTGAAGATAATCGACTTCACTCTCCGATCCAGACTGGCGAACTGAATATTGGTCCTGAGCGAACGAAGACTTTCCGATAAGACGGATTTGGGATCAAGCAGACAAATCAATTTCGAGAGGCTTTCGGCTGCCGACGGTGGTGTGTCCGGCGGCAATGTTTCCAGCGCCATCTCCTTGAGCACCTTATGGTCGAGCTGTGGAATAATTCCTAAGACTGGTACTTTGAGAAACTCCTCGACTCCTTCGATGGTACCAATCGATGTATCGAAGGACTCTCGACCGAAGGCGAGAACGATGCCGAGAAAACACCCCATCAACCCCCCGATCATCAAATTCATCGTGATGTTGGAGCCGTTGATAGGCGTTGAGGGTGTGATGGCCGGAGCGATGATGGAGACCTCCTCGATCCGTTCTGCCCCCTTTATCAGTAACTCCTGATGCTTGGCCTTTAGAGTTGCAAGAAGGTCTGTGTTTACCTTCACTTCTCGCTCCAAACGACTCATTTGAATGGCTGCTCGGGGGTACCCCAAGTAGCGTTGCCGGTAATGCCGTCGTTGTTCTTGCAGCGCCTCTTCCCGATCCATCAGAGTGGCGACTTTAGACTTCAGCTCTTGGATCATTTCTGATTTGACATTGTCGACTTTCATTTGCTGCTCTACGACTTGGGGATGATCCGGTGTGTAATTGATCAGTAACGTATCTCGCTCCTGAATGAGGTCCAACAGTCGTTGATTGAGGATGGTGAGGAGTGCGTTCTGTTCTTCGGTGAAGATCCGCCCAGTCTGATTGCCGATAACGGCGTCCGAGTGTTTCAGCACTTCGATTTGGCGTTCGCCCTCGGTGCGTTTTCGCAGGACGTCGTTGTACTGCTCCTCCAACTTGGTGAAGGTATCCAGAGCGGCTCGGGCTTCATCAGCAAGGAAGACCCGACCTTCATTCTCTTTGAACGTGCGAAGAGCGTCTTCGGAATCGTTCAGTTGCTTTTCCAGGCTTGCCAATTGCTCCTCCACGAACCGTTTTGAGTCAGTGACAAGGCGGTTGCGGGCTGCGATGTTTTCTACTCGGTACGCCGAGGCTGCCGAGTTGGCCATCCGTTCCGCGAGTTCCGGCTCGTCGGAGGTAGCGGAGATACGAATGATATTTGTATCTCCTTCTCGTTGGGCGGTGATCTCCTGACCGAGGTTGTAAATGATATTCAGGTAGGTGGCGGATTTCTGTTCCTCTGGGGACGTATTCGAATCCACTCGTCCAAGATCCACCGCTACCCGTTCTATGACGGGAAAACTTCGAATGAATTCGATCTGGGTGCCGAGATCATTCATGCTCGAGTAGGACAGAGATTCCAGCAGTTGCTGAGCTATCGTCGTGCTCCGTTCAAACTTGACTCGTGCAGAGGCTTCATAGAGAGGATCGGGTCGAAGAAATTCCGAAAAGAGCACGGTAAAGACCACCACGAGGATGGTCGAGAGAAGGATGAGATACTTGCGTTTTTTAAGAATCAACCAGTAGTCGATGACATTGAGTTCGTACTGTGCCATGGAAGTCCTGTATCAGCTCATCGCGCTACGGTTTGAATGATGTAAATGCTGGGATCAGATACGCCGGGTACAGTGGCATGATCGCGGCCTGAACAATCGGCATGATCTTCTTTGCCGCTTCTGTGGCGTCTCCCAGCTGTTCGCGCGGTACAAAGATGACATCATTTTCCTCGAGCGCGATATTCCGTGAAAGGTCTCCATAGGTGAAGACACGAGCAAGGTCAGCCGTTAAGATGTGAGGCTGTGAGAAATCTCCACCTCGAACAATCCGAATTTCCTCGAGCAGCGCAGTTTCGTAGAAATTATCTGCTGCCGCTACCGCTTGGAGCACCGTCATGTCTCTCGCCATGGGAACCATGCCAGGCTTCTTCACGTCCCCGAACACAAAGACCCGTTTGATTTTAAGCAGTTTCTTCTTGAGCGCCACTTGGGCGCGGGGTTCTCTCATAAAGGGCCTGGCTGCGTCCTCGACTCGGCGTTCCGCCTCTGCGACTGTCACACCGCCGACTGGTACTTCCATGAACCCAACGGAGACCGTTCCGGTTTCGCGCACCAACCCACTGTACTTTTCTTCACCTGCTCCTCGCCGGATGACGACTTCCAGCGTGTCGCCTGTTTCAATCGGCGTCTCTGTCGTGGGAACTGTTTCGTCAGCATACACATCGCCCTTGGGAAGCGGTGGAAGTGAGAGAGGATTCGTGCTCACTGCCGAAGGGGGCAAGGTCGATTGTCCCGGATTGCGACACCCTACCATGTGAAGCATGCTCATCTGAGCTATGCACAGTACAATGGCGATCGGCGCATTACGAATTGGCTTCACGAGTCGTCTCCTATGATGCCATTCTAGCGTGCACGACGCCCACGATATGCGCCGACATGTTTTGCGATAGATCCATATCGCTCGGTTCACCAAATTTTGAGATCTCCACCACAGGACGAAGCGGGTAGCGAGGATTGGTTCTTTTCACAGTCCCACTCTCTCCGGTGTTCAAGCGCACCTCTGTTCCGACCGGATAGAGGGTAATTTGATCGCCGATTGCTTTGAGCACCGGAAGGGAAAATAGAGCCTTGCCGTGAAGCAGGAGCTCGCGTATGACGTCATGAGGTGAATTATTCATTCGATAGGGTCTCGTTGTGACCATGGCATCCAATGAATCGACAATTCCAATGACTTGCGCCGGCTCGGCAATCTGCTTGTGTTTTAGTCGGCATGGGTAGCCGCTGCCGTCCCATCGTTCATGTTCCTGTGCGCAGATGCTGGCTACCCACTCGAAGACACTACCCTGTCCCGTGAGAATCCGGCGACCTCGCTCCGGGTGAGCGCGAATGAGATCCCGCTCCTCTTCAGTGAGAGCACCTCGTTTCGTGATGAGCAACTCTGGAACCGTCCACATGCCGAGGTCATGGAGCAAACCGGCCAATGCCAGGCGCTCTAGATCATGCTCTCGGTATTGCAGACCGATTCCTACCTTTGTTGAGAGGATGGCAACATGCAACGCATTATCGACCAGATAGTCATCAGACTGTCCGTTCAATGCCCATCCGATAAGGTCATCACTCTGGTGCAGGAGGTTGACTAATTGCTCAGCGGGACTGGCGCACCGTGTCACGTCCGGGATCTTATTGGCATGGACTGCTTCTTTGATCCGATAGAGCTCTTGCCTTGTTGAGGCAATCCATGAGCGACAGCTGCTCAGCGCCGATGCTCCCGTGTGAGAAGTGTGTGTGACACCGCTCTTTTGATGAGAAGCCTGTTCCCGGATTAAATCAGATAACCGTGCCACTGGTTGGTGCTCCCTCCTCGATTATTTTGTCATTTGCTCACTGGTTTACGAATCCCAGATTCCTGTCGGACATCAAGCTTGCTTAGCTCTCGCTCCAATGTGGCGCGGATAAAGCCGCTCGTTGTGTATCCCTGCTGTTTCAGGGCATCGAGTTTTTCCTTGAGCTCGACCGGAAGCTGAATGACGATGCGAACAAGCTTAGCCATGATCAGGACTCCCTTGAGACAGAGCACGTGTCATGGACAAGTCGACTGCACATGCTGTGCCTTGCTAGCAATTGGATAAGCATTGGAAAGTATTGATACTTCTGTTGCGATCTACTAGCGTCTAGGCCAAGAAGAGACAAAAACTGTCCTTTCTAACCGGTCTTGTACGATGGAGAGGACCGAGGTGAGGGGCTCCTAACTGCTGAAAATGAGTGGGGGGCTGGTCAGTCGAAGGACGCAACGAGTCGGTTCCAGTTGTGGTATTCACAGCGCCAGGAACAGTTCACCAGGTCAACGGGTTTCAGGATGAGATCGCGCATGCGTCCCACGGTGAACTCAGATGTTGATAGTCGACCCGAGACCCAGACTGCTCCGTCAAGATCCGTGCGATAGATGGTGGCCTCCTGATCCGTATAGGCTTGAAGCACCGACCCTACGGGATGTCCATACGGGTTGCCAGCTCCAACCGATATGATGGCATACCGCGGGTGAACTTGGCGGATCCAATCATGATCAACGGAGCTGCGTGCTCCATGGTGTGGCACTTTCAATACTGTCACAGGATGTCGACCGTCGGCCGTCAAGCGTCTCAAGCCAGCGGCTTCAATATCGGCTGCGAACAAAATCGAGTACGCTCCGCAGTGTAGTCTTGACACGATGGAATGGTTGTTCAATGCGGTTCCGCCTTGGAGTTGGATCAGGTCAAGCTCTGCGGAGCGTTCGGGCGGGTTGAGAATGGTCAAACGACAGGGACCGGAAGGCAACAGGTCTTGCCCAAGCGTGGCGATGTGTTCATCGATTCCTCGAACACGAAGAGCGGATCGAAGCTCTTGGGAGAATTGCTCGGATCGAACAATGCCACTTCCCCAAAACTGACCGATGGAGAAATGACGAAGTATCCAAATGAGGCCACCCACGTGATCGACTTGATCATGCGTGGCAATAACCAAATCGAGATGGGAAATTCCACGATTCCACAAGAAGGGTGCTAGGACCATTTTCCCCACATCAAACCTCTCGTGACGCGTCCCACCGTCGATAAGCACAGTCCTTCCGTCGGGTAGCTCGACGACGGCACTATCTCCTTGGCCAACGTCGAGAAAGGTGACTCGCCAACGGTCTCCATCTCCGCGCAAACCCGGATGAATCAACCACCAAGCGAGCAGGATGACCAACGTGCCGGCACCTATCAGCCGAGCACGATGCGGCAAAGTTCGAATAACAAGAAACAGACCGCCACAGTAAAAGAGGACCATCATGGGTATCGATGGTGCCGCCACATACCACTCTCCGCCAGGAATACCAGCGCACCACCGTAGGCCCATTACCATCCAGTGGAAGAAAGGTGCTAGCCAATCCCCCATGATCAAGAAATCGTTTCCGGTGACAATAGTCCATACCGCGGCCAGTAAACCAAGCGGGACTAGGACCAGACCTGTAAAGGGGACAGCCAGGAGGTTCGTGATGACTCCCATCCATGGAACTTGGTTGAAATAGAATGCGACCAGGGGAAGGGTTGCTAAAGTGACTGTTCCACTTATCATGAGGGCGCTGAGGACAGTGGTCGTGATGCGAGAGTGGGGGTACCGATGGGAAGCTGCTTCGTCCTCATTCTCAACTTGTATGTGAGCAAGCAGACTGAGTATCGCCAGAACGGAGAGAAAGGAGAGTTGAAAGGAGATGTCAAAGATTGCTCGAGGATCATGCAACACAATGATCAGAAGAGCCGCCGCCATTGCATGCCCGAGATGACGTTGGTGCCCAAGCCAGACAGTCGCCATTCCTAAGGTAATCATGATAAGCGAACGGATAGTTGCCAATTCGGCTCCCGCCAGCACTGCATACAGGGCGACAGCTGGCCAGGTGAGAAGAATGGCAATCTGAGAGGGAGTGATTCTCCGCGATATCGTTAACAACAGAGCAGACGGAAACCATAGGATGGATCGTTTCACGAACCCAAATAATACGACGGCGACTAGCCCGAGATGAGAGCCGGAGATCGAGAGGAGGTGAACGGTGCCTGTGATCATGAACCATTCTTGAATCTCCTGCTCAAGATAGCCACGCTCACCGATGATCATGCCGAGATAGATCCCCAATGCAGGCTGGCTCAAGGTGTGGATGGCTGCCTGTCGTACGATGTTCCTCCACTGATCAACCTGGCCCCAGAAGTGCCATCGACCCGTGAGTGGTCTTTCGATGAGTGTTACTGCGTCAGGACCGCTCAGTGCAGCGACAAAATCAATGCCGTGATGCACCATATAGGTGGCATAGTCGAATCCAGATGGATTCAGAGATCCTTTGGGGCGGTGAATAATTCCCTGGAACATAACGCGATCACCCTGGTGTAGTGTCAGGCCAGGATCGCGCCATATCACGCGTATACGGCTGGACGTCTCTGAATTGTCATCGGTTTCGATGATTACAGTCTGACGTCCTACCCCATGCTGAACTGGTAGAACAACCCGTCCCGAGATGCTAGCCCTACGGCTCTCTTGAAGATCCAAGGAAGTTGGATGAAGAGCTGGCTGGGGAATGAGGAGACTCCAATATACCACCCCTGACAAAAGACTCACATACAGAGGAAGTGTTCGGTGTGTGTCCAGGTGGCCGCCCCGTTCAAGGAGAGTGAAACCAAAGGCGGTGGCAGTCAATAGTGCGATTGAAGAAATCGGGAAAAGGGGAAGCTGAGATCCAATCAGAAGACCAAAGAGAAATGCTACCGTGAGAGATGGGAGCATGAGCGTCCCTCGTGCTCGAGAAGGAACACTCAGCAGAGATGATCACGTATGATGCTGGAAAGGTCGTCAGCAATTTCTTTTACGATCGTAGAATGTTCCCCCTCTACCATGATTCGCAGTAATGGCTCTGTGCCAGAATATCGAATCACGACACGCCCACTTCCGTTCAATCGTCGATTACTTTCCTGGATCGCTCGATCAATAGCAGGAATGGTCTCCAAGGCTGGTTTCTGTTTGACATGGATGTTGACCAATATTTGAGGAACGGCCGCCATGGCTTTCGCCAACTCTGACAAGGGTTTCTTGGTTCGTTTCAGCAAGGACAATAGCTGGAGTGCTGAGATGAGGCCGTCTCCCGTCGTGTTATGGTCGAGAAAAATAAAATGTCCGGATTGTTCTCCGCCGAAGTTATACCCCTCAGCCAACATACGCTCGAGCAAGTAACGATCTCCGACAGGTGTTCGCACCAGCTTGATCCCTGCTTTGGCCATCGAGAGCTCTAACCCAAAATTACTCATCACGGTTCCAACTAATGTCTGTTTGATCAGGAGCCCATTCTGGTGAAGATCGAGCCCCAGGGCAGCCATCACATGGTCTCCGTCAATGATCGTCCCTTGCTCACAAACAAATACGGCCCGATCGGCATCCCCATCGAGAGCGATACCAATGTCTGCCTTCTGACGCAGCACGGTCTCTTGTAGAAGCTCCGGATGAACTGCGCCGCAGTCAGCATTGATGTTCATTCCATTTGGTTTATTGCCGATGACTTCCACGGACGCTCCCAACTCTCTGAGGACGGTCGGAGCGGCTTTATATGCGGCGCCGTTCGCGCAATCGACAACAAGCTTGATTCCTTGAAAGTCCAAGTCTTTCGGTAAGGATCGCTTCGTGAATTCGATATAACGTCCTTCAGCATCGTCTATGCGGTATGCTTTGCCGATCAGATCTGCTGTCGGACGGAGATGACGAATTTCGTCGGATACGATCAGCTGTTCGATCCGAGCTTCGACTTCGTCCGGAAGTTTGAATCCATTGCTGGAAAAGAACTTAATGCCGTTATCTTGGTATGGATTGTGTGAGGCAGAAATGACCACACCGGCATCCGCGCGGAGACTCCTGGTTAAAAATGCAATGGCAGGAGTTGGCATGGGTCCTACCACTAACACATCAACACCCATGGAGCAAATCCCAGCCATAAGAGCGGATTCCAACATGTAGCCAGAAATCCTGGTATCCTTTCCGATCACGATCTGGTGACGCCCAGCACGTCGCATGAAGATGTGCGCAGCCGCTCGACCAAGTTGCATCGCCATTTCGCTGGTCATGGGATCGAGATTTGCGACCCCTCGTACCCCATCAGTACCAAATAATTTACGCATTGTACTCCTGTCCAATAGCTGCCCAGTGAGGGCTTAACGCAGCCGCCATTTTAACTACGTCGATGGTCATTGCAACGTCATGAACACGGATAATGTGAGCGCCACGATCAACAGCTAGAGCAACAGCTGCTGCCGTTCCCCACTCCCGGTGTTCCACAGATTTCCCGACAACGTTTCCGATGAAGCCCTTCCGTGATAGTCCAACGAGTAAAGGACAATTCAACACCAAGAAAGAGGATAGTTGTTTTAGTAGATCGAGGTTATGGGATACGAGCTTACCAAAACCAAATCCTGGATCAAGGATGATGTTGGTTCGAGCAATCCCCGCCTGAATGGCGGTTTGGACACGTTCGTCAAGGAATTGCAACACGTCTGATCCAACATCGAGGTATTGGGGAGACTGCTGCATAGTCTGAGGGGTTCCCTGCATGTGCATCAAGACCACGGCAGCGTTTGAGTGCGCGATCACAGAGGCCATAGCCGGGTCCTCTCGCAGGGCACTCACATCGTTGATAATGGAGGCGCCACTCTCTAATGCGCATGCGGCCACTCGAGATTTAGTCGTATCAACCGAGATAGGAGTTGTCACCTGGCGAGCCAACCCTTCAACGACCGGGATAACGCGGGCCAGTTCCTCATGCTCAGCGACCGGGTCCGCACCAGGCCTGGTTGATTCTCCTCCGATGTCGATGATATCTGCCCCTTGTTGGATAAGTTCCAGGGCGTGCGCGATGGCTAGTTCTGGTAATGTATATCGTCCACCATCATAAAACGAATCAGGAGTGACATTCACGACACCCATGATCAATGGACGCGTCGCACAGTGTACCTTGCTCCCTTTGGCAAGAAACCAATTCCGTGGTTGCAATGGATGTTGATGGCGTGAGACCTGATCCAACTCTTTCACCGAGCAAGGGGAAAGCCTGAATAAAGGTTGGCTGATCCAGGGCAGTATCTCATGGATCAAAGAGAACATCTATGTTCGTTGCTATATGAATTAGGACGGCTCCCAAGTCAGTGGGAGCCGTCGCTGAATGTCTTTGTCGATCTAGGCAGGAACGGTTTGAGAGGAGGATTGCAGCAGAATCTGGTCGATTTCTGGCGCGTCCAACACTTCTTTTTCCAGGAGCGCTTCTGCCAAAGCTTTGAGGCTCGTCATCTGCTCTGTCAGCACGCGCTTCGCGCGATCATAGTTTTCAGTCACGAAGCGCTTGACCTCAAGGTCTATTTCAAGTGCGACCTGATCACTGACATCTCGTTTGGTGGTAAAGTCTCGACCGAGAAATACTGAATCTTCTTTTTGTCCAAATGTGAGAGGCCCCAACTTTTCGCTCATGCCCCATTCACAGACCATCTTTCGGGCAAGCTCGGTTGCACGCTCAAGGTCGTTGCCGGCTCCGGTCGTGATATGCTTAAACACGAGCTCCTCTGCGACCCGTCCACCCATGAGAATAGCCAACGTATTGTACAGAAAATCTTTGGAATAGTTATGCCGGTCATCGGTGGGCAGCTGCATTGTCACACCGAGTGCCCGACCTCTCGGAATAATCGTGACTTTATGAACCGGATCCGTTCCTGGCAAGAGCTTCGCCATCAGCGCGTGGCCCGCTTCGTGGTAGGCCGTGACCCTCTTTTCTTCGTCAGTGAGAATCATGCTCTTGCGCTCGGCCCCCATCATGACCTTGTCCTTAGCCATTTCGAAGTCGATGTTTTCAACTTCTTTTTTGTTTTGCCGAGCCGCCCATAGTGCGGCTTCATTGACCAAGTTTTCAAGGTCAGCCCCCGAAAACCCAGGTGTTCCTCTGGCAATCTTGTCAATTTCCACATTCGCTGCGACGGGCACTTTCTTGGTATGAACTTTCAAGATTTCTGAGCGTCCGCGGAGATCCGGGCGATTGACGACGACTTGTCGATCAAAACGGCCAGGTCTGAGCAAAGCCGGGTCGAGTACATCTGGCCGGTTCGTCGCAGCAACCAAAATTACACCCTCTGTCGTATCGAATCCGTCCATTTCCACGAGTAACTGGTTGAGCGTTTGCTCTCGCTCATCGTGACCACCACCAAGACCTGCTCCTCGCAATCGGCCAACTGCATCGATCTCATCGATGAAAATAATGCAAGGGGCATGTTTCTTCCCCTGCTCAAATAGATCACGAACTCGAGAGGCCCCCACTCCGACGAACATCTCAACGAAATCAGATCCGCTGATACTGAAGAAGGGCACACCCGCTTCACCGGCGATGGCTTTTGCCAGTAACGTCTTTCCGGTTCCGGGAGGACCTACGACCAGGACACCCTTCGGAATACGTCCCCCGAGCTTCTGAAACTTCCTCGGGTCTTTCAGAAATTCGATGATTTCGAGGACTTCTTCCTTGGCCTCATCGACACCGGCGACGTCCGAGAAGGTGACCTTTTTTCTTTCTTCCGTGAGCATGCGCGCACGGCTCTTCCCAAAGGACAGCGCCTTATTTCCACCAATCTGCATCTGCCGCATCAGGAAAAACCACAAGCCCAGAAAGAGAATGAACGGACCCCATGTCACCAGGAAGGTGATATACCATGGGCTTTCATCCGGTGGCTTCACTTCAATCTGGACGTCCCGTTCCCGGAGGATTTTGACAAAGTCAGGATAATCGGCTGAGTAGGTCCGGATGCGTGTCTTGTCCTTCAGGACACCACTCATGTTATTGCCCTTGATGATGACTTTCTCAAAATCGCCCTTATCGAGCTTCGCCATGAAATCACTGAATATGACTTCTTCTTCCGGCGCGTGAGTCGGTACACTAAATAGATTGAAGAGGAGAATCATGAACAAGCCGACAACCACCCAAAAGAGCAAGTTCTTGACCCGGGAATTCATCCAGTTCTCCTTGGCCGGGATGTTGGAAGCAACGTATTGAAAAGTCGCATTGATGTTAACATAGCCTTGCGTGAATTCACAACAGCTCGTGAAAAAACGAACGTGCGAAACGGTTATGTCTCGTGCTCGTTCAACTGATCGAGAACAGCGAGATAAGGAAGGTTGCGATACTTCTGCTGGTAATCAAGCCCGTACCCAACGATATACTCGTTCTGCACTCTGAAGCCAACATAATCCACCTGCACGTTGACCACTCGGCGCTCCGGCTTGCTCAGTAACGTGCAGATCTTGATGCTGTTCGGCTTTCGCTTTGCCAAGGTTTTGATCAGATACTGGACCGTCAATCCTGAGTCGACAATGTCCTCGACCAGGAGAGCATCCTTGCCTTTGATCTTTTCGGTCAGTTCCGTGACCAGCTTCACCTTCCCGGAGGTCTTTGCCCGAGTACCGTAGCTGGTCACGATGATAAAATCGACACGGACCGGAATTCGGATGGCGCGGGCGAGGTCGGCAAAAAAAGCATAGGCGCCTTTCAATACCCCGACAAGCACCAGGTCCTTACCCGCGTAATCGGTGCTGATCTGCCGTCCTAGTTCTCTGATACGACTCCGCATTTGTTCCTGGGTGACGATTGGGCGTCCGAACATCCGTTCCATCTCACGCAGTTCCTTCCCTTAAAGGTGGATCATCAACGGTGAATACGAGGCAGCGTTCCGTCTCGGCAGTGGGGAGCCAGCGCCGGTCTTGCCGATAGCCCACGACCCACACGATTCCCTCCGGCGCCACGACCAGTGGAATACGAGAACGGACGGACTTGGGAATTTTGAGATCAGTAAAAAAATCCTGAAGCTTCTTTGAATGCCCATCCATACCGCATGGTTGAAATCGGTCACCGGGCGCCAAATTTCGCACTATGAGGGGTTGAGAGATGCAAGCAGCATCTACCACGATCCGATCCCGTTCCGGTTGTGCCGGAGCGTCCCTATATGCCAGGGGTTGTACATGAAGTCGCTGACCCGTTCCAGGCCACATGAGAGAACCAGGTACACCGATGTCGTGTCGGAGACTGACGGACTGATCACGATCGGGAGCGACCCAAAATTTGTCATGGGGGACAAACCGGAGATGGCGGTCGGTTACGATCACATGGCCACCCCGAACATCAACGAGAGAGCCAACCTTCCCATTTGCCGCCAGCTGAAGAACTCGATCCACGGTTCGGAGTCCGAGCGCATACGGCTGATTGAGGCTCTGTCGAATGACATTGCGGATCCCGCGCCGTTGAAGAGAGTGGGGAAACGTCAGGAGATGAGTTCGATCGACAGTCCAGCCTCCTTCTGATTCCCATGTCAGGGCGACTGAGAACAGAGCGGCAGCCTGTTGATCTAGGTAGCGGTCATCTTCACGGCAAATGTTCGCGAATCGGCGGAGTGACTCAAGGCTTGCCGGGGCCAACCGTTTGAGAACCGGAACCAGCTCATGCCTAATTCGATTTCGCAGATAGAGGGGGTTCGAGTTGCTGGAATCATTACGGAACGGTAACCCGGAATTCCGGAGATAGCTGAGAATGTCTTGACGCCCGGTTTCGTACAGAGGTCGGACGATCCCGCCATCTCGATCAGCCGGCATGCCAGCGAGTCCGGTGAGCCCGGTTCCGCGAAGCAACCACAACAAGATCGTTTCAGCCTGGTCATCTGCCGTATGGCCGAGCACGATACGGTCCGCGCCACACTGTTCGGCAATCTCCGAAAACGCCTGATAGCGAAGGTGACGAGCCGCAGCTTGTAGAGATGATTGCTTTGACCGCTCATGCAGGTGGAGCCGTCGGACATGGAGAGGGATGTTTAATTCTCCGCAGCGGGTTGTGACGAACTCTTGGTCACCCTCAGACTCAGATCCACGCAATCCATAGTTACAGTGAACGGCCGTCAGGGTCAGCGACCATTCCGGACGGAGGCAGTCCAGGAGCGACAACAACGCCATGGAATCGGGCCCACCGGAAACGGCGACCAAGAGGTGGTGACGATGGTGAAACAGATCTGAGGTCCGAACGGTGCGGACCATCCGATGAAGTAAGGGAGGCCAAGATTTACGGGGAGAATTCATGACGACCGGATACAATGATTCGCTACCCTCCGATGGCTTGGTGATGCCTACGAAGAATCGTCTTGGCAGACTCTACATCAGATGCGATCTGACGACTCAGTGCCGTTTCCTCAACGAACTGTGCGTCTCCCCGAATACGTTCGAGAAATTGAACTGTCAGGGCTTGCCCATACAGATCATAGGGTCCATCTAGAAGGCTCACTTCCAACAGTCGTTCTCTCCCATCAAAGGTTGGTCTCGTTCCAATGTACGCGACAGAATCATGCCGTTCATGATCTACGATCGTGATGGTGGCATAGATTCCGTCAGCTGGCGCGACACGGTGGGCAGGCAATTGAAGGTTCGCGGTTGGCCATCCGAGAGTGCGGCCCCTCCCCTCGCCTGGGCTGACGATGCCCCTAAGCGTGTAGGGACGTCCGAGCAGGACAGCAGCCTGATCAACTTGTCCGGAAATAATGAGTTGCCTGATTCTGGTGGAACTGACCACTCCTCCAGCCATCATGATGGGCGAAGTCGGGTGGACGATAAAGCCGAATCGTTTCCCGAGATCGGTCAAATCATCGATCTTTCCCGCTCGCTTGTGTCCGAATGCGAAATGTTGCCCGACGAATACCTCTCGCAGTCCCAGGCCTTTGGCGAGAATTTGGTCGGCAAATGCTTCGGGAGAAAGGGAAGCAAACGCCGGGGTGAATTCCAAGAAGACGACTTCATCGATGCCTGTCCGTTCGAACAGAGCAAGCTTCTCCTCCTGATCGGTCAAGAATCGTAAATCGGCGTGAGGTGCTAGAATTTTTACCGGGTGAGGATCGAAGGTCAACACGAGGGCAGTTCCTTGCGTCTGGCGTGCCGTCTCAACGACCAGCTTCAAGAGCGCCTGATGACCACGATGGTGCCCATCGAAGTTGCCGATCGTACCCACCGGATACGGCCGGACCGTCTCGCTAAGATATCCTCGCGTTACCCGCATGGTCGATCAATGGAGCAGTTTGGCTGCGTCTTTTGAGAAGTACGACAGGATCAGGTCCGCTCCTGCTCGCTTGATCGCCAAGAGCGATTCCATCATCGCACGTGATTCATCGAGCCATCCCGCTTGTGCCGCAGCCTTGATCATACTGTACTCGCCACTGACCTGATAGGCCGCAAGAGGAAGTAGTGTGCGACGGCGAGCAGTCGTGATGATATCCAGATAAGGCAGGGCCGGCTTGACCATCACGATATCGGCTCCTTCCTCAATATCCAGCTCGATTTCGCGGAGGGCTTCACGTGCGTTCGCCGGGTCCATCTGATAGGACTGGCGATCGCCGAATTGAGGACTCGAGAACGCCGCATCACGAAAAGGTGCGTAGAAACACGAGGAAAATTTGGCGGCGTACGCCAGGATTGGTAGATCTGAGAACCCGGATCGATCCAACTCACTCCGAATGGCAGCCACTCGCCCATCCATCATGTCTGACGGTGCGACCATGTCGGCTCCAGCTTCGGCATGCGTCCGAGCCATGACGGTGAGGCACTCCAGCGTTTCATCGTTGAGGATCTTGCCGTTCTTCACAATGCCGCAGTGCCCGTGACTGGTATATTCGTCGATGCACACATCGGTGATGACCAGCAACTCGGGCACCTGTTGCTTGACGGCACGGATGGCCCGTTGCACGACTCCATTGGGGTCCCATCCTGAACTCCCACGCTCATCCTTGTGGTCGGGAATGCCGAATAACATGATGGCAGGAATACCGAGCGCCAGTATCGCTCCGGCCTCTTTGATCAGCAGGTCGACTGAAAGCCGGAACTGACCCGGCATTGATGCGATTTCTTCACGACGATCGGCACCTTCGACGACAAAAAGTGGGTAGATAAAATCTGCCGGAGACAGCATGGTCTCACGTACCATTCTGCGCAAAGACTCATGCTGTCTCAGCCGTCGGAGACGGTGAATCGGAAACGCCATCGCCCGCCCTACTTTCTCGGAAGGTTGGTCAAAAAGACGACAAGGTCTCGAACGGAGATGATTCCGACCAGCTCGCCGTCGCGCGTCACTCCTAAATGCCGAAGATGGGACTGTGCCATCAAATCATTGGCATCCAAGAGAGTCTTGCTTTCTTCAATCGTCATGATCGGCGCCGACATGATTTGCTCGACCGTTGTTTTTGTCGCGTCGGTTCCGGCGGCAACAACCCGGCGCATCATGTCCGTATCCGTGATGATTCCGATGATCTCGCGATCATTGGTGACAAATAAACTCCCGATGCCACGGTCTCGCATGATGCGAGCAGCAGTTTGTGTGTCGGTGTCGCGAGGAACCGTCACAAACTTTTCTCGGGGTATCATAAAGGACTTTACAGGGACCATTTCACCCTCCTCCTCAACTATAGATGCATGACATGTACATCAGTTGGCATTACACCAAGGCTCCCGTTGCAACCTGCTTACGGTGCTGGAAATGGTGGGCGATCGCATCCACCAGCGCGGGAATCGTATTCTCTCTCGGCATGACCGAAACCGTTAACCCATACTCCTCAGCAGTCCTTGCCGTGATGGGTCCAATACACGCGACCGTGACGGATTGTAGCAGCGGCCTGACTGTATCTATCCCACCAAGCATTGCCATAAAATTCTTGACCGTAGATGAACTGGTAAACGTGACAACATGGATTTGATGGTCCATGAGTTGCTGCCGCCATTCCGCGTCGTCTTGAGTGGGTGTGACTGTTCGGTACACCGGAACGACGTCAACATGAGCACCATGAGCGCGAAGCTCTTCCGGCAAAATCTCCCGAGCCACCTCGGCACGAGGGATTAAGAAACGAACCGTCTTGATATCCTGCTGCGCAAATGCCTCCAGTACTCCTTCCGCCTGATAGTCGGCCGGTATCAGATCTGCTTTGACCCCAAATTTCTCCAGCTCCTGTGCGGTGCGGGGTCCGATGCAGCAGAGCCGTCGTCCTGCCAGGCAGCGGGAGTCAAGTCCCTTGGCCCATAATCGAGTCATGAAACGGTCCACTCCGTTCACGCTTGTGAAAATGATCCAGTTGTAGGTTCCGATCCCTGAGATGGCGCGATCGACAGGAGCCCAATCGATAGGGGGAACAATCTTAATGGTCGGGGCTTCGACAGCCTCGGCTCCATAGCCCGCCAGAAGAGTAGCTAATTCGCCGGCCTGTTCTTTTGCGCGAGTCATCAACACCCGTTTTCCGAAGAGCGGACGTTGCTCGAACCAGTTGAGCGTTGGTCTGAGTTTGACCACTTCACCCACGACGATTACCGTTGGAGGTTCGAGTTGTGCTGCGTCAGCCTTGTGCACAATATCGGCTAAGGTGCCGACGACAGTGTGTTGGGAGACCCTTGTGCCCCAACGAGTGATTGCCACGGGGGTTGATGGTGCCAGTCCTTCAGAAATGAGGCGTGTGGTGATCATGGAGAGATTCTTCATGCCCATGAGAAAGACTAACGTGCCGTGGCTGCCAGCGAGGCGTGACCAGTCCAATGTCGTGGAAGGTTTTTCGGGGTCCTCATGTCCGGTGACAATCGTCAGTGTCGAGGCCAAGGTTCGGTGTGTGACAGGGATCCCGGCATAAGCGGGCACCGCCACGGCTGCCGTGACTCCGGGAACGACCTCAAACTCTATCCCGGCTGCCGCCAAGGCCTCGGCTTCTTCACCACCTCGACCGAACACGAACGGATCTCCCCCTTTGAGGCGAACAACTACTTTCTCGGCTCGCGCACGTTCAATAAGGAGCCGATTGATCGACTCTTGCTCCGGGTACGCTCCCTTTCCACGTCGTCCGACGTACAGTCGTTCAGCTTGGTCTGGAGCGTAGGAGAGTAATGCGGGATTGGCAAGATAATCGTAAAGAACCACGTCGGCCTGTTCAAGGCACTCTTTCCCTCGAACCGTCAAGAGACCAGGATCGCCAGGGCCAGCCCCGACCAGATACACCTTGCCACCTGTCTGTTTCCCTGTGGTCATACTGATCCGTAAATCTCTCTGAGGATCTTATCTCCTCCTCGCGAGAGCAGCCGTTCTGCCAGTTGGACACCAAGCGAGTGAGCCTCCTGATGCATCCCCGTGATCTGATCGCGAATGACGGTCTTCCCATCGATACTCGCGACAAGGCCATCCAAGACCAGGTCGTGATCGGACAGGATGGCATGGGCGGCGATAGGAACCTGGCAGCCACCTTCTAGACGGTGCAAGAAGGCTCGTTCCGCCGTCACGGTCGTATGAGTCGACTGATCGTTGAGTCGCGATAAGATGGACCGCACAAAGCTATCATTGGTCCGGCCTTCAATACCGAGGGCTCCCTGCCCTATGGCGGGAAGACTGAGAAGAGGAGGAAGATACTCCGTGATGGTCTGGGACCATGCCAATCTGTGCAGACCGGCAGCGGCCAGGATGATGGCATCGAACTGTCCCTCCTTGAGTTTTCGTAGGCGGGTATCCAGATTACCGCGGAGCATCGTAATCTTGAGATCCGGTCTGGCGTGTAACAGTTGGGCCTGGCGTCGAAGGCTGGCCGTCCCAACGGTGGCGCCAATCGGAAGATCTTGAAATGAGCATCCTTCGCGGCTGATGAAGGCATCCCGAGCATCCTCACGCAGGGGGACGCATAGAATATCAAGCCCGTCCGGCAATTGTGCGGGAACATCCTTCATGCTGTGGACGGCGAAATCAATTTCGCCGGCGAGCAAGGCATCCTCGATTTCCTTAACGAACAGGCCTTTCCCTCCTATTTTCGCCAGCGGGACGTCAACGATCTTATCACCGGACGTCTGTATCTTTCGTAGAGTCACCCGAACCTCCGGCGCCACTTCCTGAACCTGAGATTGGAACCACTCGCTTTGGCAGAGGGCTAATTTACTTCCCCGTGTGCCAAGGACCAAGGTCGGGCGCGGAGTATGTTGTGTCGACACGATGAGATCCGTTTCCTTTATTGAATGGTCACTGGGCTTGTTTGCGCATGGACGGCTGCTGATCAGGCTCTTCAGTTTCTACGCTATCAGACCGGTCGCTGAGGTAGCGTGGCAGGTCCGCACACTCTTCTGTTTGTCGACTCGCTGGGGCGGGTCGGTCAAGGTGAAAAAAACGGCGGGCCGCTTCAACGAACGCAGGGCCGCTTGATGAGTTCACCTCAGTCTTCAACGTGATCATAGTGCGATGAATCAATTTATTCACGATCGATGAGGCCAGTCCTTCGACCAACTCGCGATCCTGCTGAGAAAGATGTCCCAAACGCCCTAGGACTTTTTCGACCTCCGCTCGCTTGATATCATCCACCCGGTTCCGGAGGGCAACGATCGTCGGAGTAACCTCCAAGGATTTCATCCACTCCAGAATCGTGGCCACTTCCTCAAGGACCATCCGCTCAGCCTTTTCCGCCTCTTGGACCCGCTCCGCTCGATTCTGTTCGACCCGATGCTTGAGATCATCGATGTCGAAGAGAAAGGCATTGTCGACATGACGAACAGCTGGATCGATATTGCGAGGAACGGAGATATCGATTAAGAACATCGGGCGATTCATTCGTTCTCTGACGGCACGATGCACATCCTCTGCACCGACAAGATAATGCGACGCGCCTGTGGAGACCAGGACGATATCTGCCGATGCCATATCGTCCTTAAACTGATCGAACGGGACCGCCGTGCCACCAAATTTCGCGGCCAGATCTACGGCATGCTGTGGGGTTCTTGTCGTGATCCGTACGTGCTCTACCCCGTGTGCGATCAAGTGTCGGGCCGCCAACTTGGCCATCTCACCAGCTCCCACCAACAGCACGGTTTTCTCGTCGAGGTTCGAGAAAATCTTCTTCGCAAGCTCGACCGCGGCATAACTGACCGAGACCGCCATTTCGGCGATTTTTGTTTCGGTCCGCACTCGCTTCGCGACCGAGATGGCCTTCTTGACGACTTTGTTCATGATCACGCCGGTCGTCTTATGAGCCAGGGCGACTTCAAATGCGTCTTTCAATTGCCCCAAGATTTGCGACTCCCCAATGATCATCGAGTCAAGGCTCGCCGCGACTCGGAAGAGATGGGCGATGGCCCGGTCCCCGGTATGCCAATACAGATGCGGGGTCAGCTGCTCTGAAGACAAAGAGAGATGCGTGTCGGCAAGAAATTCTTGAATCCGGCCATAGCCCGTGTCCACGTCGTCGACGACGGAGTACACCTCCACTCGATTACAGGTCGAAAGAAGAATGCCTTCCTTAATGCCGGAATAGGACGACAATCGAGTGAGAGCTTCGCCCAGGCGACTCTCAGGAACGGCCAGCCGCTCTCGGATCTCAACCGGGGCTGTCTTATGGCTTAATCCAACGACAATCAGATGCATGAGACGACGACACACACGTTATGACAATGCAGAATGCCCCTTGAGCACAACACCCACGAGTGTGAGAATGACCCCGGCAAAGCCGATGACGGTTAGGTACGCCGCGCGTTTAGCCCTCCACCCTACCGTCAATCGTCCAAGCAGCACAACGAAGTAGAAGACCCAGGTGACGAGTGCCCACGTCTGTTCAGGGTTCCAACTGACATAAGATCCCCGGGAGAAATTAGCGGAGATCGCACCAGTCACGATACCGAGTGTGAGTAAGGGGAATCCTAAGACGATCGATTGTTGATTCAAATGGTCGAGAAAATCGAGCGCGGGCAGCTTGCTGTAAAGGACGTTGAACTGTTTGGACTTGAGGAGCCGGTCTTGAATCAGATACATCACTCCCGCAACAAACGCCACGGTGAATCCCACGGTCCCCAACATGCTGAGCGTCACATGAAACCACAATGTTTTCAGGACCGGTTGCAGCGTGGGGACGCTTTCGGGTAATGCTGCAGCCGAGACCAATGAAACGAGAGCCAAGGGCACCATGAAAGAGCCAAGCACATAGATCCGATGGCGGAATTCGACGACCAAAAACACGAGGATGATCATCCAGGAGAGGAAAGAGAGGGCCTCGGAAAAGCTGGGCGGTGTGGAGGAAGAGGCTCCGAGCATTCTGATGGCGAGAGCAATCGTATGGAACACGAAACCACCGACGGTAATACCAAGCGAGACCTTTGAGAGGGCTTCGGAACGCCGCAGCGAATAGGAAAAAAACGAGACCGTGGCCACAATGTACAGAACGAGGGTCATCATGAAACAGACAGCCGCCATCGGGAATTCCCCTGCAGTGCTCCAGGAGCTTAAGTCAACAGGATAAGTGAGAAATTATATCGATGCCTGGCAAACGGAGTCAACAAAACCTCAGTGCTACAACGGGTTCAGAAACAGGGCTTGCTCGAAGCGGTCGGCTCTATGTGGTGGCAGTACCGATTGGAGATCCGGACGATTTGACTATTCGCGCGATTCGAATTTTGAAAACAGTCGACATCATTGCCTCCGAAGATCCCCAGGTCACGCAGCGACTTCTTTCGCATCATCAGATTGAAAGAAGGGTGATCAGCTATGGCCCGTATAATTTGAAAGAAAAGGTCGAGGTTCTGCTGCAACGTCTCCGGCAAGGTGCGACCGTTGCGTTGGTATCAGACTGTGGATCACCACTCATTGCCGATCCCGGCCATCTCCTTGTCGCTGCCGCTCATGCCAATCACATTCCTGTCATCCCGGTTCCCGGACCATCGGCCGTCATTGCCGCCTTGTCTACGACCGGATTACCCTGTGATTCGTTCTTCTTTTTGGGACATTTGCCTAATAACCCAGCACGTATCCTCCGTTGCCTGACCAATGCGTTGAAGCGGGATGTTCCAACGATGGTCTTTTGCACGGCGACATCTGTTGTCTGCGCGTTGCGCGTCCTAATACGCCTGGCCCCACGACGTCGTATCGTCGTTGCCTGCGACTTGACGCGAGCGAATGAACGTATTCTTTCAGGGACCGCACGCCGAATTAGCCAGGACCTAACCGGAATACAGGGGCAAGACATGACACTGATCGTGGCAGGAGAAAAAGGTCGGTGAGCGAAGGCGCCTGAAGCGTCGTCTCTAGTCGCTGTCTTCCCGACGAATCAACACCCGGTAGGCGTGATCCATTCGTTCTTGAGCCAAGACCGTGTGGCCTTCATTCTCGACGCTGCGCGGCACGTTCCGGATCGGGTCACCATCGTCTAACAGAACCGAGAGAATTTCGCCTTCCTTCATCGTTTCCAGCTTGAGCTTGGTCTTCACAAAGTTGTAGGGACAAATCACCCCACGCAGATCGATCTCTGCGGTTGGCACATTTGGATCTTCACTCATACTCCCCTGCTACCGTTCACAAGAAAAAAGGGGCAGCTCTCGCTGCCCCTTCTGCATAGCCCACAGACGCCGTCGTTCTTACTGCATGCCCTTCACAAGATTCGGTTTTGCGGCATCTGTGCCATAGTCTGATTTTGATTTCCCCTCATAGCCCCACCCTGGCTGAGGTTCGCAGTTCCAACAGGGTGCTGAACCGGTGTATTCACCGATCGTCGTGTCTATCGTTCCAGTAATTTTTCCTGGGAGGACGGAACCTGGCATCCCGCCGGTCATGCTCCCGCTACTGGTTTCGATCGCTCGCTCAGTAGAAGGATTAGGACGCTGACCTAACCCGCCAAATCCAGCGAGCCTTTCATTCCCGCGCAGTAAGTAAACTTCTCGAACGATTTTTCGTCCGGTGCCATATTCTTGATTGGACGAGGTCGCTTCCACGACTTGAAGCGAGATGTCGTCGCCATTATTCAACACCTTGAGCTGATCCATGTTGGTCTTTTCATCGAAGTACACCGTCATGGAGCTCATCGCGCCAGCTCCCGCGCGGCCTTCGTCATGTGAGCTTCCACCGCTTTCCAGCAGCATTTTCCCAGCGGGAAGATCGATCGCTAGCACACGACCGTAAATTGTCTCTGGGAGAGAGAGGCGATCGAGGAATGCATTGCGATCATAGGTCTGAACACGATTGGCGCTGCCTGACACATCACCAACGCCGGTCCCGACTCCCATTGCGGACCCGCCGGATGATTGCTGGAGTCGCTCTTGAGCTACTGCAACATTCAAAGAGCCAAGGCAAAGTATTGCGGCTCCTAATGCCAACACTGTACGCATGTGCTGCCTCCTTAATAAGTTGACGGCGATGTTATGAAAATAAATCGAGCGGATATTCTGACGAGAGTCTGTGACGATATTGTAAAAGTCGAGGGTACTCATACCTTATTGAGAAATATGGCAGAACCTAGGCTAATAGCGCGCCGCTGTCAAGGGGGGCATTGTATCGTATCATCCATGATACTGTACCCAAACCCTTAGATGCCATCCTTAGTTCTTATACCTGTTGACCCGCAGACGAGAGTCACCGATTTCCTGATTGCAGCTGGTGAACAGCCATCTTTTGGTGCCCGGAGGGAGGGTCGAACTCCCACTCTGTCGCCAGAACCGGATTTTGAGTCCCTAGGACTCACCCTCACCTACCGTACCTATCAGTCAATATCTCGGCGGATCGGTAACTTACACGCTTCGCGCTGTGATCTCAAGAACCGATTTCACCCCATGCAGACCGATGACTACGGGACAAATTACGGGACAGTGGGAGAGGATCATTCAGGTCTATCACGTGGCGACTCGATGCCTAACAGGAGATTTATGTTCGTCATAATCTCATCGAGTGCACGCTCACCTCTCACCATACACCTGTCAAAATCTTTTGAGGATGAGATCTCAGGTTCAACATGCACACTCCCTACACGGTTTCTAGATGGGGTATGGGCAAGTGCGTTGCGAACCTTGTTTACAGCCTTAATGTCTGCCATGCATGAATCAGAAATCAGTCCTGCCGCTTTCGCTATTTCAATTCGATTAGTGAAAGTGACTCGCCTTACCGCCTCGGAAACTTTCCCAAAGTTCCCTTTCAATTTTCCAGAACCGAGGAGCCGTACCGTGAGAATCGCCTCAACCGCACTGTCTAGCAACAGATGTAAGGCAAGGATTGAGGTCAAGCGGTCTGCGGCTTCTTCGCTATGCAGATGGAGAGCCGAACGGAATTTCATCCACCGATGTTTTTCCAAATTTTTCATCACGGCGTTCACTAAGGCGGCTTTTTTTGAGTCTGTTGGCTTCGCTGGTCGCATGATTCACTTCCCCCGGTGGGTGGATAATGGAGGCACACTCATACCCAAGGGTTTCCATTTATTCAAGTTTCTTCACCCAAGGAACCGGATTCGCAATCCTGAGCGTGTCCATAAGTCATTGAATCACTACATAATCTCAAACGGTTGTCCCGTACTTGTCCTGCAAGAGGTTCGCGGATGAGTGCCCCGAAAACGCCCAAAAAACGAGCGTATCAATACAGCGGGCACTATGCCGTCTCAAAGGCGTTGGAGTCCGTCAAAGATCAAGAGCAGTGGCTGAACAACCAAGGCCCGCTTGGTGAAGCATTGAAACAGTTGCGGGAAGACCTCATTGAGAAGCAAGGCGGCAAGGACACCATCACACCCGCTGAACTCATGGCCATTGAAGGGCTGGTGTTCTGTCACATGCTCATGATGTCGGCAGGCCGGTTCATCGGGGAGCAAGAGTCACCGGTCAACAAGAGCCGACGCCAGTTGTTCCCGGTGGTCACGCAATGGCTCACGCTGTTTCGGGAAGTCCGAGAGACCGCAAAGGACCTGAATGTGTTGAGGAAGGACCGCCCGAAACCGGAACCGATTTCGTTGAATCATTATCTCTCGACCACCGGGAAGCCTAAGGGTCCGTCTCCATCCCCTTCCGCTGACGCTCCCACTGCGATGCCCGATACCAATACAAACGAGACTGAGGGGGCCGCGTGAATATCATCAACGCCATCGAAGATCCGCACTTGTTCCGCCCGTTGTTCAAAGACCTCGCGACGTGGCGGAACTGGATGACGGTGTTGAAAGGCATCTTCGCGCTTGAGATGACCGAGGAAGAACGAACGACCTTCACCACACTGACCGGACGGCAGAGCCAGCCAACACAACCAGTTCAAGAAGCCTGGTTGATCTGTGGCCGACGTGGCGGCAAGTCGTTCATTGTGGCGTTGATTGCCGTCTTCCTCGCCTGCTTCAAAGACTATCGGCCCTCTCTCGGTCCCGGTGAACGAGGCGTGCTGATGATTATTGCGACGGATCGCAAGCAAGCCCGCGTCATCATGCGCTACATCCTCGCCCTGATTGAACAAGTCCCGATGCTGAAACACATGGTGGTCCGCCAGGATTCCGAGAGCCTCGATCTCGACAACATGGTGAGTATCGAGATCACCACCGCCAGCTATCGGACCATTCGAGGCTACACCGTGATCTCGGCCCTGTGTGACGAAATCAGCTTTTGGCGGAGTGAGGATTCAGTGAATCCGGCAGAAGAGATTCTTGCCGCCTTACGTCCTGCGATGTCCACCATTCCCGGCGCGTTATTGATCGGCCTCGGCACGCCGTACAAGCGGAGCGGGCCGCTCTATGCCGCCTGGAAGCGCCACTACGGACAGACTGAGAGCCCGGTGCTCGTCGTTCAAGCCGACACCCGCACGATGAACCCCAGCGTACCCCAGTCGGTCATTGATCGGGCGACGGAGCTGGACCCACTGGCGGCCAGTGCCGAGTACTTGGCGCAATTCAGAGGCGATGTTGGGACGTTCTTGGATGCTGACGTGATCGAGCGAGCCATTGAACCGAACCGCCGCGAACGGGCCCCGGTTAAGAACATCTCTTATACGGCATTCTGTGATCCTTCTGGTGGAGCCCATGACTCATTCACGTTGGCCATCGGCCATCAAGGCGGCAAACGCTCTGTGCTCGATGTCTGTCGTGGTATCAAGCCTCCATTTTCGCCTGAGAACGTAGTCAAGGAGTATGCGGCGCTGCTGAAGTCCTATCGGTGTTCCAGTGTCGTGGGTGATCGCTATTCTGGGGAATGGGTCCGTGAAGCCTTCAGCAAGGAAGGCATTCACTACCGACATTCTGAGTTGACGAAATCGGAATGCTATCTCGAAAGTTTGCCGGTGTTCTCTCAAGGCGTCGTCGATCTGGTGGACGTGCCCGCATTGACCACGGAGCTGATGCAGCTCGAACGCCGCACCAGTCGCAGCGGACGCGATACCGTCGATCATCCGCCGAATGGCCGGGACGATCTGGCGAATAGCGCCTGTGGTTGTCTGGCGTTGCTCGCGAGCCGTCAGGCGCAGGGGGAAGCGTTCATGGTCAATTTCCTCACGGGCGTGCCGATTGAACGCGAGGACGACGTTCTGCGTCGCAAGGAAGCGCGATTGCGCGGGGTGCCGGTCGAATCAATCACGTAACCATCGGGCGCAAGCCCATCACAAGGAGGTCTCTCATGGCATTTACGGGGAATATCGTGGCGGGCGTGGCGCATGTCCCGCGTGTGCTCGGGAAAAAACTCAAAGAAGAACTGGCGATGTATGGGGCCACACACTCCAGCATCTCGACCGTGATGGCAGCGGGCATCGAGAAGTTGAATGAGTGTGATGGCATCATGAGTCAGTTCCAGGCGCGGGAGGAGATGATACAGACGGATATTCTCTTGAGTCCGGCAGGCAAACAGAAACAGATGGAAGCCGCAGCCAAAGAGTTTTTCGCCAAGCTGAAATTCGTCGGTGAAGCCGTGGCGTCGCGTCAGGCTGCCGCGAGGGAGTTACGCGCACAACTGGAGAAGGTGCCGCCGTCGGGCTCCGGAGACAAGGTGGTGGAGTTCTTGACCGGCCAGGAGATTCGGGGGGAACTGCGCAAACTCGCACAGCCAGCGCGGATGAAGCTCCTCAGTGAGCGCACGACAGCGAAGGATCTCGCGATCTTGCGAGCGGTCGAAACCAATCCACTCGGTGCACAGGAATTGATTCCTGATGAGTTTCGGGAACGACTCAAAGAAGACCTGGCGGAAACGAATCAGGCGGCTGACTATGCCCGGTGGAAAGCCCTCGTGTTCGTCGCTGAGAAGCTGCAACTCCTGGCGAACGTGTTGGAGACGACGCTCGGGAAGTATCGCCTCGAGCCGCCGACGTTCTCGATCCCGCCCATCGGCAAGGCCGATTTGAAGATGCAAAACACGCAGCGTCCCGCTGAGAAATCGCCGTCGATTGATCGTGTCCCCGACGAAGCCCCCGCCGTTCACTGATCGGTGTGGCGCGGCCCCACTGGAGGCGGACGGCGGGTGCCCGCATGCGGGGGCCGCTGTCCCGTCTGGGTCCCCATCACAGAACCGGTGGGCTCAGCGCCGTCGGGTTGTCTACGGACTCCCAAACAAACGCCCTGGGATCGTGCGCGAGGACGTCGTTGTAGAGCACGCCCACGATCACCGGCCGGTCCTTGTCGCCCACGAACGGCAGCGTATCGCCCTCGTACAGCGCGATCGGCTTCTTGGAAGCGACCGCCGTGAGCACAAAGATAGGGCTCTGCGTGAACTGCCAATTCGGGTCTGAGCGGCCCATCGAGATCGCTATCGTCAGCACCTTCCTGTCCGTCACGGCCAGCCGTGCCTTCGGGTCAAGGACGGAGACCGTCCGGCGGAACCCCTCTCCCGAACGTTGGAAGCCACCCAACTCACAGGGGGACATCTGCTCCTCCAGATCGCCGCGCACGTCCACCGCACACTTCACCACGACGACGTGGCCTGCCAGAGGCCCGCTGAGATACGTGACCCTGGTCGTGAACTCCTTAAATTCCTGGGCCCCTGCGCTCGCTGCCCCCCACAGCCCCACGCTCAACCCTACACTGACGAGGACCACCCACATGCGATGGCTCATGCCTGCCTCCTCTTGGATGATGAATAATGAACCGTCGTTGATGACCACGCCGCGTGTCCAGACGGCACCGTGTCCGGGGCCAATGCCGCTCCTTTTATGATCCCAAACGCCCACGCGCTCACGGCGCGATAGGCACTCGCTTAGCTCGGACCGCGTACGCACCAGGCACTCGCCTCGCTGTCGGACGACATTTCGACAAAACCGAATCCTCGAGACTGCCCGGTAGTTTTTCCCACCACAGCAGTCGGAGACACGAGGAGCACCAAGCTCGTCCAGGAGCCTGTGCGGTCCGAGTGGATACCAGGAAAGACGATCGGGGGCACAGAGGGAGGCGGCAAGTTGGGATCGCGCAGGCTCATCGCCTCATCCCCTGTGGGGAGCCGCCAGCCGAGCGTCCCGCCAACGTCCTTCCCAAGACAGTATTCCATCGCCTTGCGCCACGTTCTGGGCGTCAGATCCGGTCGCCGCTCCCACACGAGCTCCGTGTTCTTATCGAGGACCGCCTCGTTCTTAAAGGATGACAGAACTTGAAATCGTTCTGATGAGGACAGGTTCTTATCCCAAGACTCGGCCATTGCCCACAGAGGGCTTCCTAGGAAGACGATCACCGCAAGCCCACTCAACCACGTCGTGTTTGTCGTTCGCATGTAACACTCTCCTCCTTGATGTTGGTGCGGTCCCAGTTTGCCCGGTCCACTCCTGCGGACACCTTCCCCCCTTTTTAAGGGACGGATTTAGGGACGAGGAGGGAAGGGACGCGAGACGAGCAAGCAGCTCTCCCTCACGGCGCCCCCCTCACCGCTTGACTCGCCACTGGCGCCCGTTGCGGATCGGGACTGAGCTCGGGACTGAGCACTGCCCGCATGCGCAGGTCCACGTGCAATCACAAATCTCTCCCCTACTCATCAATACACCGACTCTTGCATTGGCTCCGGCACGCGTCCCTCCACCGCATGCACCGCCCGCGCAAGTTTCGCCAGCTTCTTCGCATCCACCCGATCCGTCTTACCCCGGCTTCTCCGTGATCCACTTCACTTCATTCGGGTGCACGACATGGACTTGAACCCCCGCCATGCTCGTGAGTGTCTCGGCGATCCATTTCAACTGATTGCCCGCCTCGAAGTCCACCAGCTTGCTGCCAGTTCCCACTTGTCATACCAGCGCACGAATGCCTGTCCGGGTGGCTGGCTGCTCTCCCGTACACACCGCTGCTTCCGTTCATTGACGGCATATATCACTAGGCTCTTGCCACTGACATCCAATCCGACGTACACCATACAGTGTCCCCTTTCGTTGGTGATGATCGCTCACCGTAGACAGGTGGCCCATCGGGCCTCGACTGTGAACCAATTGAAAGAGAGCCCTATTCACAGAATCGTCTTGAATTTGAATCACGCATAGCCATGCCGACACTAGCCGGTGTCCCGGTGGTGGCGCTGGGCTGCAGCGGGCTTACCAGACCTGCTGCCCTGTCTGACACCGCTGCCGCCAACGATACCCAGCGAGCCCGAACAGGCCGCTGGCGAGCAAGTCGAGAGTGGCTGGCTCCGGCTCTGGGTGTGGGGGCGTCCACACCGCCCAGACCCATTGCTCCTTCTGTGGTTAGCGTTATGGGGGTGTGGGTGTCCAAGTCCCGGTCCCCGGGCCAACTACATACGTCTGCACGCCAGTAAATTTGTTGGCGGGATTGCCGCTCTCAAATACTCCCTCGACGAGCAGATTCACCAGTAGACTGTCCCCGTTGTACCGCGGCAGGGCGTTCCTGCCATCGTGGAGTGGGGTGGGTTGCTGGAAGAGCAGGGCGAGCGATAGAAAGGGGGATGTAGACGGGGCCGCGGGTTGCGACAGCCCCAGGGACGCCGCGGGGATCACCAGGGTGAACACCCGGCCGCCACCCAGCACCGCCACCCGCGCCTTGGCGTGCCTGATTAACTGGATCTTCTCGTAGACGCCCTCCCGGGACCGCTCAAAGACGGTCAGCTCACTGAGGCCCTCCTGCTCCTCCTGACTGCGGGTCGTGTCCACCGCAACCTTCGCCTCCACGCGTTTTCCGGCATAGGGCGACTGTTCCGTAAACTCAAGTTTGACAGTGATGCTGGCTGCCTGGGCCGAAACCGGCGCCGCCCCCAACCCACCCACACTGACCACCACACTGACCAGAAGGACCCATAAGCTTCGTCTCATCGTCGCTCCTTTCGGTGATGAATGCACTCCGCCCCCGCTTTGTGCCCACGCCCCCGCCCCGTGCCTAGTCGTCATAGACATCGGCGCCCACGATGTCGAAAATCAGACAATCGGGATTGTCCTGAAAGGTGCCGTCGAGACTCACGCTCACGAGCGTGGCCTTGGGTCCGCTCTGGCTCCCCGGCAGGGCCGTGCCGCCATCGTGCAGGCGGGGCCGTGGCTGGTGGAAGAGCAGCTCCACCGCAAAGAACGGGTGCTTAGAGGTAGCCTGGGGATCCGACGGCACCGGCGAGACCCCGCCGATCACCAGGCGCAACACCTGGCCGCCCACCACCGCCACCCGCGCCTGCCGGTCCTCCAGCGTGAGGAGCGGCGTGAAGCCCCCCTCCCGCGCCGGGGCCTCGACCCGCATCTTGCAGCGCGTCACCTGCACGTCCTGAGGGCCGCGCAGATTCACGGCACACGTTGCCCGCACGCGTTTCCCGGCATAGGGCCCGTCGTGCTGATACGCGACGTTGACGGTGATGCTGCCTTCCTGGGCCGAAACCGGCGCCGCCCCCAGCCCGCCCACACTGACCACCACACTGACCAGAAGGACCCACAAGCTTCGTCTCATCGGAGTGCTCCTTTCGCTGCAATGCCTGATGATGGATGATGGCCCCCGTGCCCCCCGCGCCTCCGCCGCGTGCCTAGTCGTCATAGACATCGCCGCCCACGATGTCGAAAATCAGACAATCGGGATTGTCCTGTGCGATGCCGAAAACGGCCACGACGGCGTCGTGTTTCCTGGTGTCCGGCAAGACCGCCCACGGGCCGGGACGCGAGGTACTGATTACACGTGTGTTTGACTGAATGTCAGCCGAGACCCGGAGGGAGCGGTGGGTCGTAGCCGTGGCGATAGCGGGAACTATCGGCCAGGCGCGGACGGATCGTCTGAGGAATGGTCGTGACGTGCATACGGCCTCCGACTCGAATCCTGCCGCTTCGGGAACCACGCGAGCCCACTGTAGCAAACCCATTGGGGCAAATTCTAGACCACGATGACACACACACGCCTGGTGTGAACGTCGAGGAATGAGGCACGTGCTCCCTGCCCCAACGGCACGGTGAATCGTGTTGGATCCAGCATCGTTTTCGATACCGTGCCTGGTGGCCGGTGGCGCGTGGATGGTCGGTGACACCGCGATTGCGCCTGACCGGAGGACACCCTCTGCCCGCGTAAGGTTTCCGATTGCCTTCAGTCCGCAGGCCCATGCTACCATCCCCACCAAGGGGCACGGCTCGGACTCGCGATCTGACCCGGTGATGGTGCCTGGACATCGCCGCCCCCGTCTTTCCTTCCAGGAATCCGAACCAGGCGGGCCCTCGTGCCGAACACACCATCCGAAGAGACACGAACACGCCATACGCGCACGTCGCTTCCCCCGTCCGTACTCGATCAGATGGAGGCCATGGTCCGCCATCCAGAATTTCAACGGATACTCCCGCTCCTACAGAGCATGGCGGACAAGACGTATGCGAACTTGACGGAGGAGGAAGAGCGAGAGCGAGATGCGCCACGAACCAAAATTCGGATTGCTGCCATGATGGAAGCCGATGCCCAGTGGCTCAGTCGGTCAATCCGTCAGATTCGCGAACACGGGGAAGGGGCTTGGGCGGACGAGGCGGTCAACGGACCGTGGGGCGATACGACCGACATCATTCATCTGAACCGTCTTGTTCCCGGCGATCTCCCGCTTGATGAAACGCTGCCGGTTGTAAGGGAGCATCTACACCAACAACGCCGACAACTCGGTATGACAGCCACGCAGCACCCGCGCCCGCACGAAGTGGATAAGTGGAAGGTGTACGATCTCCACACCCAGGGTCTTACGTTCTGGGACATCACCCGCCGTCTCTTCAAACTCAAAGGCAAGACCACCTACGACCCTGGCGCACAAGCGCAGTACGCCCAAGTTCGTCGGGCATATCGTGCCGCCTCTGGCCTGATTCAGGCATACAACGAACGCTAGCCCTTCCAGTCAGCCCCTCAACTATTTTTCGACGTACAGGCTCCTCCCCCCTGTGTGTCGCTATCCCTCCGTTTCCTAGAGGGGTATATCAGCAGCATGACGAACAACAAGAAACCACGACCGCCAGTTTCAACCGAGAAACTCGGCAAGAAACTTCACATCTCAACCTCCTATATCTATCGCCACCAGGATGAGATGCCAGGGAGATTTCGTGTCGGACGATGCCTTCGCTGGGACCCGGATGTTGTGCTCGAATGGATGCGCAATCAGGGGCGGAAGAAATGACTGAGGAAGATAGCCACACGAAGGACATCGAATTCAAATTTGATGCGTCGCTGCCGCCGCTCCTGCCACCTGGAGATCACTACGTGGTCGCCTTTGTCCGTGCAGAACAGCAATTGCTCTGGGGAAAACGGCGCAAACTCTTTATGCATTTCAAGGTTGTCAGTCCGGCTGAACATGCCGGTGCGGCACTCTTTCTGGCGGCCAATGTCGCGCATGACGGAAAGTGGGGGATCGGTTTCAAATTTTATCGGTTGTGGGCACTCGCTGCGGGCTATCGTCCTAAACGGAAAGATCGGCTCAGTACGACGGTCTTCCGCGGGAAGTATTTCAAGGCACGAGTGAAGACCGTCGAGGTTTCATCAAAGAACACCAAACGCGCATTGGCTGCCCAATACAGCATTGTCGATGAACTGCTCACAATCGAGGCTGGAGCATGAGCTGGCAACCACTCTTACTTCTACTCTTACCAGTACTCCTAGCCATAGCCCTACCTGTACTCGTAGCCGTACCCCCTCCGGCATCAAGGTTCGATAGGCTGGTGTGGCGATTGGCGAGGTACTTGGCAGTCTACGCAAGGCACCAATCCAGCGCCTTGCCGAACTCCGGGACGGGACCCGGAGTCCAAACCCCTGGCGACCGAACCCTCCTCCGTCCGGGCTTCATCGCTCGGACGGCGCCAGGCATACAGTTCACGGAGAAAGACCGCCACCATGAAGATCCGAAGGCAAGTGGCAATAGCACGAGAAGACTGAAGAGCACCCAAAGCTGAAGCGAACATGACAAAGCAAGGAGCCTTCCATGAAGTATCTAGTCATGTGCGACCACAATGAAGCCATCATTAATCGTCAGAATGCTGACGAGGCATTGGAAAGCTTTCGCTGTCGGCGTTGCGTACAGCTTAATCCAGAGACGAAGGCGTTGACCTATCGTAATGTGCGAATTTACCAGGCTTCGGAAGGCGATGTTCGACTGCTGGAGGGGCGATGAAAGTTCGTCCCGATGCCAAGACCGGGAGCGTGATCGTCGCCATACCCGCACGGGAAGCGATGCACCTTGCAAGTGAATTGGTCCGGGCGGCGCTGGCCTCAGGGGCCGAGATCGAGCAGGAAGACCGGCAGGAACCGACACCGGATGTGAGCACGGAGCGAGAAGGATGAGTGAGCCTGTCAAAGAGGTGCCAACCTTGGATAGTCTGGTGGCTGATCCAGCACGAGTGTTTCAACTCTCGCCCGATGTCGCACGATTGCTCCTCGGTGGGGTGAGCGGCCTCCTCCCTGCCCTGATCGCACAGTCCGTGAGGGATACCGGGAAGACCGAGGCCCCCGCCACACCGGAGCGATGGTTGGATGTGGAGCAGGCCGCAAAGATTTTCAATGTCACAGAGCGATGGTTGAAGACGCATAAGCACAAGCTGCCCCACTCGAAACCATCACATAAGGTGATCCTGTTCCCTGAAGAGAAGTTGCGCAAGTGGTTTGCGGCCCACAAGTCGAACTGAGGGGGGATTAGGTGTCTTTGGACTTGGGAAGTCTGCCCTCGTGTTCCAATTCGGCAACACGGTCTTCCGCCAGCTTCAACAGCCAGTCTCTCGCGGACATCTGCTCCGCTGCAGCGGCCATTTTGATCTTGAAAAACGTCTTGGCAGGAATCGCCCGCAGATTGAATGCATGCACCGGAGCCTTCTTCTTGGTCGCCATGCCGCACCATAGCACGATGATACAGGCGGGACAATGTGGTTGTGGCAACAATGTATTGTTTGATACACTGTATCATTCAGTACAGTCTCCTCAGGTACCACAGGGAGGACACCAGCATGGCTAAGCGAGGGCGGATCTATCGACGGACCAAGAAGGACCCTATCACGGGTGAGCGCGTGGAAGTCGGGCCATACAAGGTTCAACTCTGGATAAACGGACGAGACCATCGGCAATCGTCGCATTCCGAAAAGCGTGAAGTCGCTGAGAAGCTGTTGACGAAACTCCTGGCTGCCAAGGACGCAGGGACGCTGACTGACGCGACGACGAAGCCGCTGCGGTTTAAAGACCTGCAAGCGGCCATTGAGCTAGAGTATCGCTTGAAACAGAACAAGTCGCTGGATCGAATGCAGGACGCCTTTCAGGCGCTCGGGACCACGTTCGAGGGCTCGAAAACAAATGCCATCACGAAGCAGCGATTGAAGGAGTATGTGACGGAACGACTGGAAGCGGGCAAGGCCCCCGCGACCGTGCTCTACGAACTGCGGATGCTCCGCTATGCTTTCAAGTTGGTCGAATTGCCCTGCCCGCCCCTACCGACCATCGAGGTCAACAATGTGAGGCGAAACTTCTTTGAGCCCCATGAATTTCAGACTATGGTGAAGCACCTACCGGTGTATCTCCGGCCTGTGATGACGGCGGCGTTTCTCATGGGCTGGCGGACGCAATCGGAACTCCTGCCGTTGCAATGGAAGCACGTAGACTTCAACTCGGGAGTGATTACTCTTCCGACTGGTTCCACCAAGAACGGTGAGGGACGCGCCTACCCCTTCGGAAAGTTCCCTGAACTCGTGGCCTTGTTTCACGCACGCTGGCAGGAACGAGAGGACTTGCAGCGAGCGCGGGGGATCGTAATCCCCTGGGTATTCTTTCGAGTCGAGAAGACGGCAGTGAAGCCGATCAAGAGCTATACGACGGCATGGAACAATGCCCGAATCAAGGCAGGCTTATCTGATCGGTGGGTGCATGATTTCCGCCGATGTGGAGCCCGGTCACTCCGACAGGCCGGAGTAGAGGAAAGTGTGGCTATGGGGCTGCTCGGCCAGAAGACTCCGAGTATGTACCGACGCTATGACATCGTGGACTTGAAAGATCTCACTGTCGGTGTGGAGAAGTTGGCGGCGTTTCATGCTCACCAGGCAGGACTACGGGACAATTACGGGACAGTGACGCCACTTCCGATTCCCACGAAGAAGGAGAACCATGGCTAAGTGCTTGATAAGTTATGGTGCCCGGAGGGAGGGTCGAACTCCCACTCTGTCGCCAGAACCGGATTTTGAGTCCGGCGCGTCTGCCAGTTCCGCCATCCGGGCACCCTGGCATTATGCAAAGCGGGTGTGTTTCTAACATGCCGCTGTCACAGCGTCAATCGGCAGGAGTTCTTGGCGGTAAGATATAAGACTCCTGGTGCCAGGAGGTTCTGGCGGTGATCGTCGGTGCCGACGCCACCGGTGTTGCACGTAATCGAGAACAAATTGTCTACAGTATTATGTGTATGTTGCCACAGTCCCTGCCCGTCGATCACCTGCAACAGGTGGCCAGCTCGTCATCGATATGGTAACCATTGTTGACGGCTGGTCTCAGCCGAGCGCGGGTGCTCAAAAAATCGAACTCCCTGCTAGAGAACAAGACCGATCTGTTTCGAGGTTCATACTTCCCCACGCTGATCATCCTTCATTACATTGAAGATCGTTCTCATGCGCGAGATGTTTGTGAAAGTCTACACGTAAAAGGTCAAGTACTCGTCAGGAATCTTTGGCGAATACATCTAGTGTCCTGTCTCTGAAGTTCGCTGACAAAATCGGGCCACGCTCGCGAGGATTTCGTCGGCGGTCTTCGTCCACACGAAGGGCTTGGGGTGCGCGTTGGTATGAGCAATGTAGGACCGGATGGGGGCGTGTCAAGTTTTCTGTGTAACTGATTATTGTGGTTAATCGATTGTGGGCACACGGTCTCCTACGATTATGGCAAATTGATTGAGTGCTCGTTTCCATTCCGGAATCGGAGCCGTCCATTTCT